>MDTB01159676.1_pt1 | contig 12258 bp, 10 predicted proteins | sample 811161 | NCBI WGS metagenome assembly MDTB01 (sample SAMN05326650, study PRJNA326480) | marine metagenome | isolation source: seawater | place: Mediterranean Sea | collected 2009 | reverse complement strand
TACCTAGTCCAAATAATATAACAGATACAAATTTTAAAATGCTAGCAACACTTTTAGACTATGATCCATTTCTTGGTAGATGTTTGATTGGTAAAGTTGAAGGCGGGACAGCAAATTTAAATAACTCTGTAAAATCAATAAATTTACAAGGTGAATTAGTGGAAAACGGAAGACTTACAAAACTCTTTACTTTTAAAGGTAATAAAAAAATAGCAACCAGTGTAGTTAGTGCAGGTGATATAATTTGTGTAGCAGGATTAACAAAAACCTCTGTTTCCGATACAATATGCGACGTAACAATTAATAAACCCATAGATTCAACACCTATTGATCCACCAACAATGTCAATAAATATTACAGTAAACAACTCACCATATGCAGGGCTAGAGGGCCAAAAAGTAACATCTAATCAGATCAGAAAAAGGCTGTTAGCTGAAGTAGAAACTAACGTTGCTATAACTTTTAATGAAAATACTAATAAAGATTCATTTGAAATAGGTGCTCGAGGTGAATTACAACTTGGAGTTTTGATTGAAACAATGAGGAGAGAAGGATTTGAGTTATCAGTTTCAATGCCAAAAGTATTGTTTAAAGACAATAATTCAATCAAGTACGAGCCGATTGAGGAGGTTATAATTGACGTAGATGATGAATATTCAAGTACAGTTATTAATTCTTTAAATAAAAGAAAAGCTGAAATGATAAATATGATATCTTCGAATTCAGCAAAAACACGTTTAATTTTTAAAGTTCCTTCTAGAGGGTTAATTGGTTATCAAAGTCAATTTCTTACAGAAACAAGGGGTACCGGAGTATTAAATAAAGTATTTGACTCTTATGAACCTTACAAAGGAGAAATGCTTAATGATAGAAATGGTTCATTGATTTCAACCGAAACCGGTTCAGCTGTGGCTTATGCAATTTTCAATCTTCAGGAAAGGGGAGTGATGTATATAGAACCTCAAACAAAAGTTTACGCAGGTATGATAGTTGGAGAACATAATAAAAGTAACGATCTTGAAATAAATGTCTTAAAAGGAAAACAATTAACCAACGTTAGAGCATCAGGGTCAGATAAAGCTATTACATTAGTTCCTCCAGTAAAGATGTCACTAGAGGAAATGATTTCATTTTTAAAAGAAGACGAACTTTTAGAGGTAACTCCTTTAAATTTAAGATTACGAAAAAAGGAACTAGATGCTAATTCAAGAAAAAGAATCAGAAAAACACTATTGAATAATTAAAAAAAAATTTTAAATTAGTTATTATAAAATATTTTATGTTTAAAAATTTCTCTTTTTTTATTTTTTCAATCTTTTTCCTCGCATTTGCTGATAAAGCTTTAGCTTTGCCAGATTGTGGTGACCAGTATTTCACTCATTGTCATGGAACGATTAATCATAAAAATGGTGAGAAATATGTTGGTGAAATAAAAAACTATAAATATGAGGGAGTCGGAACCTACTTGTTTATTAACGGAAATATTTATGAGGGAAATTTTAAAAATGGACTTCAGAATGGCAATGGAATATTTAAATTTTCTAACGGTGATAGATATGAAGGAGAATTTAAAAATGGATTATTTCACGGAAATGGTGTAGCAACTACTTCAAATGGTAATAAGTATTCAGGAGAATACAAAGATGATGTCCCACACGGATTTGGAATACAAACTTTAATAAGTGGTGACAGATATGAGGGTGAGTTTAAATATGGATTAAGAAGTGGTCATGGAACTTTTTTATTTGCTAATGGAAACAAATATATTGGTAAATTTAAGAATGACATGTTTCATGGAAAGGGAACTTTAACTGAAACCAATGGAAATATCCAAAAAGGAAATTTTGAGAATCATAAGTTTATAACCAAAAGCAACGGCAAGTAGCATAGGTCTTGCCTTAAAAAAAGCATGATTAATTAGCTAGCCTCATCTTTTATGATTTTATTTCTCAACGCAAGTGTATGAATTAATTTAGTGATCAGCTGAAATTTGATAAATTAATGGCTTAGTTCAATCCATGACACATTCCTTAAATAAAAATTAAAACTATAAAATTAATAAAATACAAAATTAATGCATATTGATTAACATATTCATTTATTATTTGTTTACTTGTATAGTAAATTATTGAAACTTTATTAAAATTCCACTCTACTTTTATATCTTTATTACTGTTAGGTGCGTAACAACTTAAGATTTTGCTAAAAAAAAATGCTAGCTATAGCAAAAAGGACACACACTAAGATAAATAAGAACCAGAAGGCTCTTTTAATTAAGTCAAATTCATTCATTTAAAAATAAACCAGATTATAAAGCTAGATTATCTAATAAAAGTAAATCTTTATTAAATTATTTCTCAGCGCAAGCGTAAGAATTGATTTCAAGACCAATCGAGATCTTAGTAATCTTTGGTTTAGTCCAAGCCATTTTAAATTCCTTTTAAAAATTAGTAATATAATAAAACATATATGAATTAACTTAATCTACTCTGAGTTGATTATTCACGTTATATTAATTTTTATAAACCCTAAAAATTTGTATTTCTATTAATTTTATTTTTTTATAAAGTAATGTTTTCAGATAAAAAAAAAGCACTATTTAATAAGTAAAGTACAGACGATAAAATAATGTTAAACCTAACAGTTTTTTTTGTATAATAAGATTTATCTTCCGGACAACAGACTTCATTTTGTATGTTATTTATCTTCTTATTATAAATTTCAAATGAAATAAGCATTAAAAACAGTACAGTCGTAAAAGCAAAAAGGTAAGTTTCAACAGTTTCTAGAAAACGCAAACCAACAGGGATTGATTCTGTAAAAATTTGGTTAAACAATAATGTGTTAACACTCAGCAATAGAGGAATACCACAACATAGCGTGTGGGTTATTCCGCTAATAACCAAACAATAAGAAGTATAAATCTTAAACATATTCTTTAATATAATAGTTTTAACATGAAATTAAAACTTCTTCCTGGAAGTTGCACAGTATCTTTTTTAGATTCTAAGTGACTCCTACCTACCACATTTAATAAATTTAGTGCGGTGAACATTATGTTTCCATTGATTGATGCATGAGAAAAATCTTTTGAAATATCAAAATCTAGGCGAGAATGACCTCCAGTTCTAGTCTGATGTGGACCAAGAAACTCTTTATCAAAATAGTGGTTGTATCTCAGGTTAGAATCTAATGTGTCTCCTAAGACTTGTAAACCAACATTTAATTTGCTTTGAGGAACTCTGGTTATTGCTTTATCTGTAGAAGTTTTATAACCTTTGAGAAAATCAGCCATGAAATTTGTAAGAAATTCAAACTCATTAAAACTAGCAAAGTTATATGTTCCAGATAATTCTAGTCCAGTAAACAAAGCGTTATATTGTTCATGAATAACATTATTAAAATCTTCACCTTCTACAGCAACGGTGGTACCATCACGATCTGCAGCTATAAAATCATCTATATAATTTAGATATGTTTCTATTTGTAATGTATTTAAATTATCCTTGTATATATTTCCCAGTGAAAAATTATACGCATTTTCTGTATTAAGCGAGGCATTTCCATTTTCAAAATTCTCAACAGCATGATGAGGACCGTCAGCGAACAATTCAACTGGATTAGGAGCTCTTTGAGCAAAATCAAAACCTATAAAAGAAGTATTATTTTCAAAGAATTTCTTTTTAATGGTTGAAGAGAAAGACATTGGGAAATAACCTCTTTCGTGATCTGTATTTTTAAGATTTACGGATTCGAGTCTTGCACCTAAGTCAATTTCGTATGAATTATAATTCAACTTTTCTAAAATAAAAAAACCATAACTATAGGTTAGTGTTTTTGTTAGGTGACTCTCTTCATCACCCTGCGCACCCTGTTCTAGATTTTGGTAGTGAAAACCTAACAAACCTTCGGAACTATTAATAAATAATGGTCTATGATTAACTGATGTTTTCAGTTCATAAGTATCGTTAAGAAATTCTATATTATGCTTGTCAGCTAAAACTCTTTCAGCATGATTGTATTCTGAGATCGTACCTTCTAAGTTAAATTTTTCTAAAAATTTAGAATCTAAGGGTATCGATGACTTAAAATTAAATGTATTTCTTGTAGGATTTATTGTAGTTCTATTTTCTACTCCTTCTTCACCAGGAAGACTATATTCAGCCTCAAGTTTATCAGCTGAAAAACCAAATAGATTTTTACCATCATTGTAAGTTAATCCAAACCCACCAGTAAACATCATTTTTGCTGAGTTACCCTGTTTAGATGAGCTGTTTGCTAAATCATACGATCCTGAACTAACAAAACTCCCTGAACCTCTTGCAGTGAAATCATTGATTGATTTACCACCTTTTAAAGCTGTTTTAAGTTCACCACCAGATGTGCTGTAACCAAAATTCGCTTCTAAATTCTGATCGATTAATGTTTTATCAACTGCTATTAAAGGATTTATAATATTAACTACACCAGCAAATGCATTGTTACCGTACAATAAAGTAGATGGACCTTTTATTATTTCTATTTTGTCAATTAACATTGCATCGTAACCAACAATATGGTCCTCTCCAAATTCAGACACATCACCTAAAGTCATACCGTTTTGAAGAATCCTCAATCTTGAGTTTGACATTCCTCTTATAATAGGGCGTGAAGCATTTCCTAGACTTGAAGATGACATACCAGGCAAGTCACTCAACATACCTCCTACAGAAAATTGCCTTTTTTTCTGAAGATCCAAAGAGTCAAATAAAATGTTTCCCCTGTCCCCCTCAAAGTTTTCAGTTGGTTTGATCTTTGAGGTAATAAACACGTCTGGTGCTACAAATAAGGAATCTAGGTTATTAGCATAAACGCCAAATGTTGCTGATAATAAAATTGTTGAAATTAAAACTTCTTTTTTCAAAATAAAACCCCTGTCCAAGTGTTATAGTATAACAGTTTAGTATTAAATTATAAGCATATTATTTAATGTCAACTCAAAACTAATTAATAATATCCCAAAAAATTTTGGTTTTATTAATTTGTTAATAATTAAGTCAGAAAATTAAGTATTTTAAGAAAACTGAATTTTCCTGTTTGCAGTAGTTTTTTAAAGACTGTCAAAGGCAACCAAAATATTATGCGACTTCATTAACTTTTTTTATCGATTCTAGAAATCCTTTATTATCAAGCCGCATCAATATTGATGAAACATTATTTAAAGCAGAATCAGGGGTGCGATGTAATATTCCTTTTTTACCGCCACGAAAAATTGCAATATCCCAGTTACTAATAATTTGAAGTGCTGAATTATCTTTCACAATCTCTTTATTGGACTTTCCCTCAGTAAAGGCTTTTCTATTTGCTGCATGATTCGGTAATAATTCCGTTCCATCACCATCATAAGTCACTAATAATCTAAATGGAACCATATCTACATGATAACGTTTACAACCTCTCTTTGTACCAACCCAAAAACTTATTTTTTCTTCTCCCATAAATTTACAAAAAACTTTACAAAGGTTACTCATATCATCCAACCATAGATCATACAAAAAATCATTTTTTATGTTAGAGTTTATTTGATTTGCAAAAAGATTTTGAATATCTTCTTTAGAAGAAATGTAACTTACAAAACCTGAGATCGAGAAAAAAGAATCATATAATTTTTGGAATAATGGTTTAAAGTCAATAGTGTGTTTTCTATTAATAATTTGTAGTTGATCATTTTTATTTCTAAATTTTAAAAGCTCAGCTTTTATTTTTGTATAATCAACTAGTATAGAATTATTTTTTGTTATTTTCATTTTGAAACCATGCAGGAAAAGGGTCTAAATAAGTTTTTGATCTAACATTTGTATTAAAGTAATTTTTATCCAAACAAGAATTTAATTTCTCTGTAATTTTTTTTTTACTCATCTGATTTGTCAGTCCAATAAAAACAATCTCCTGTCTCCGATCACCAAAATCTTTATTCCAATGTCTTTTTATTACTTTTTCAAAATCATCTCCTCTGGGCCATCGTTCTTTTGGTACACTTACCCACCATCTTCCAATTCCTTGGTGTCTTACAAAAGCACCTGCTTGAGAAACCTCACCTACAAAATCTGGGCGACTTGCAATCCAAAAAAAACCTTTTGACCTTATAACTCCGGGCCATTCTTCATTAAAAAATTTATGGATTTTTACGGGATCGAAGGGTTCACGTGCAAGATACACAAAACTACTAATTCCATATTCTTCAGTTTCTGGTACATGATTAGTAAAATTATATAATTCTTGTGCCCAGAGAGGATGCTCTTTTGCTTCTTCAAGATTAAATAAGCCTGATCCAATAACTTCTTCAATTTCTACTTGTGAAGACTTTGTTTTTATAATTTTTGCTTTAGCATTTAGACCACGAACAATTGCTTCTACTGTTTTTAATTCTGCTTTAGAAACTAAATCTATTTTGTTTAAAAGTATGACATTTGCAAACTCAATCTGTTCAACTAGTAAATCAACAAGAGTCCGCTCATCATCTTGTCCTAAATTTTCCTCTTGATCCTTTAAAAAATCAGTAGAGCTATAATTTTTAATTAAATTTGCTGTATCCACCACTGTTACCATTGTATCGAGTCTAGAAACATCTGATAGACTATTTCCATCTTCGTCACGAAAATCGAAGGTTGTTGCAACTGGTAAAGGTTCCGAAATGCCAGTACTTTCTATTAAAAGATAGTCAAATTTTTTCTGGCTAGCCAACTCTCGAACTTGCAATAACAAGTCATCCCTTAATGTACAACAAATACAACCATTGCTCATTTCCACCAGTTTTTCTTCAGTCCTTGATAGACTGTTTTCACGCTCAACTAAGTCTGCATCAATATTAACCTCACTCATATCATTAACTATGATTGCTACTTTGAGGCCTTTTCGGTTATTAAGGATATGATTCAACAATGAAGTCTTTCCCGCACCAAGGAAACCTGACAATACTGTTACCGGAAGTTTTCTATCTAATAATTCCACTTACTTTACTGATTCTAATTAATAGCTTGAGACTATATTGTAATAATTTAAGTGTTATATTATAACATTTCAATTAAAATTTAAAAAAATTAATAAAGATAAAAATTAAAAAAAACCAAATTAACAAAATAAAATATCGATTTATCCATATAGAATTAAAACCCAGATTTTTTAATGACTTATATGACCAAATATACTTTTTGTTAGCATTATTATTAGTAAATATGAAGTTACAAATTAGAGCAATTGTAAAAGTAAATATTAATCCAACTACATTCCACCACAACCATGAAATATTACTATGGTATGTCCAAAGATATAAATTAATGATGAAGCCTGATAAAATTCCAATACAAGCACTAGTACCATTTGTTTTCTTAGTTAGAAGTCCTAATAGAAAAACACCTAATATTGGACCGTTTACAAGTGAACCTATTTTATTTATGGCAATTAACACATTATCAGAAATATTTTCAACATAGAATGCAATAATAATCGCTATAGTTCCCCACAAAAAAGTAATAATTCTTGATAAATGGAGATTTTTTTTTTCTGAAAATTTTCTGAAACTTTTTTTATATTTTATAAAATCTTCTACAGTTACTGCAGACAAGCTATTTAGAACCGAATCCAATGAAGACATTGCTGCTGAAAATAAGGCAACAAGTGTAAGTCCGACAATTCCGGTTGGTAAGTGTTCTATCAAAAAAATAGGTAGTGCTAAATTAAAATTGGGCTCCCCATCAACTTTTGGAATATTAGAAACAAAATTCTCATTTAATTTTGAATATGCCCCAATACCAACACCAATTAAGCAGTACAGTAGCACAATAGGAAATCTGATTATACCGTTTAAAAAAAATACTTTTTGTCCCTCATTTTGATTTTTAGAACATAAGCCTTTTTGCATTTGGCTTTGATCACAGCCGTAGTAAGACACATATAAAAAAAATCCTCCAATTAACATTGGCCAGAATGCAAACTCATTGCCATCTGCCCAACCATGTTCATAAAAGTTTATTTTGATATGTCTTTCACTTGGGAATGTTTCAAACATAGAGGAAATGCCTCCAAATATATGTAATAAATAAAAAAGTACTCCTGATAGAATAAGAGTTAATATTATCAATTGTATTATATCACTATATATAATTGCTTTTACTCCGCCTATTACATCGTAAATAATTGTAATTATTCCAAGAATAAGTACTGAATATAAAAAATCTAATCCAGTTATTAGTTCAATTATTATCGAGACACTATAAACAATCACACCCGTTGCAAAAACTCTTATAAAAAGAAATAAACAACTTATTAATAATCGAGTTTTTCGGTCAAACCTTTTTTCTAAATATTCATAAATTGAAATTATTTTAAATTTGTAAAAAACTGGAAATATAAAAATCATAATAATTATCATAGATAATGGGACTGCTAATTCATACTGTAACCAACCTAATCCCCCGCCAACAGTGAATGCAACAAATGCGGGTGCTCCCAGAATACTATTAGTCGAACATTGGGTAGCTAAAATAGATATTGCTAAATTTTCTGATTTTACTTTTCTTGAAGCTACAAAATAATCATTTGAACTTTTTTGATCTTTTGAAAGATAAATTGACAATAAAATTAGTAAAATCAAATAGGTAATAATTATGAACCAGTCTAAACTTTCTAAAATCATAATAAGATCATAAACAAATTAACCTGATTATTTAATTTTTTATTAAACATTTGTAAAATTCATAATAGTTTGAAAATGTATTGATAATGAAAAATAAAAATCTAATTGAAAATTTCCTTAATGGTAAAATTTCACTCAAGAATTTTGATAAAAAATGCGCTAATTTGGCAAGAAATCACCAAAATAGTCTAACAAAACCAAAAGGTAGTTTAGGGAAATTGGAAGAATATGCCATTTGGATGGCAGGGTGGCAGGGCAAAATATACCCTTCAATGAATAAAGTTGATTGTTTAGTTTTCGCTGCTAATCATGGTGTGGCAAAAAAAGGCGTATCTGCTTATCCTGCAGAGGTTACTGCACAAATGGTTGAAAATTTTGGGAAAGGCGGAGCCGCTATTAATCAATTATGCGATTTAGCAAATATTTTTTTATCTGTAATTCCTATTGATCTTGAAAATCCAACCAAGGATTTTTCAGAGGAAATGGCAATGAGCGAGCCTGAAGCAATATCTGCAATGCAATTGGGATTTAATTCTGTCAGAAAAGATTGTGACCTATTGATTCTTGGTGAAATGGGTATATCTAATACAACAACTGCAACAGCTCTTTCTTGTGCTCTCTTTGATCAGTCTATTGAAAATTGGACAGGTTCAGGAACAGGTATATCTAAAGAGAAAATAAAAAAAAAAATTTCAGTTATTAGAACCGGATTAAAGTTACACGGAAAAAATTTTGATTGTGTGAAGAGAATTTTTGCTGTTTTCGGTGGAAGAGAAATGGCCGCCATTGCAGGAGCAGTGATTGCTGGCAGATTTTTTGGAATACCTATATTATTAGATGGCTTTATTTCCACAGCTTCTGCTGCGACACTGACGCTTATTAATAAAAATATTTTAGATCATTGTCTTATTTCTCATCTATCTACAGAACCTGCACACCTCGGAATCTTATCAATTTTGAAAAAGGAGCCTATATTAGACTTAAATCTAAGGCTTGGAGAAGGAAGTGGGGGAGCTGTAGCTGCTCTAATTATTAAATCAGCCCTAGTTACACATAACGGTATGTCAACTTTTTCTGACGCTGGAGTGAGTGAAAAAGTTTAATTATGCAAATATTTCTCAAAAATAAATACTTAATAGATTTAATGGCAATAGTTATGTTTTTTACGAGAATTCCGGTTAATTGGTCAAAATTTTCGGACAAGTCTCCAGATTTAACAAAAGCAGCATGGGCTTTTCCTCTTGCAGGTTTTCTTGTAGGCATTTTATCTGGAATAGTTGGAGACTTTTTTATTTATATCGGTTTACCTGTTTTTTTATCATGTGTTTTTGCAGTTACTTTAAGTGTTATTTTAACTGGCGCTTTTCATGAAGATGGGCTAGCAGATTCAGCAGACGGTTTAGGTGCTGGTGGAACTCCAGAAAAAATTAATAAAATTATTCATGATAGTCGCTTAGGTACATATGGTGTAGTTTCATTGGTATTGGGTTTGTTAATTAGATTAGGATTAATATTATCTTTATTTGAACAAGGATTTTCATTAACATTCATTCTTTCCATTGGATTTGCTTCAGGTAAATTAGCTATAATTTTTACGCGAAATTTTTTTCCTCATTCTAATTTTGCCAAAATAGGAAGTATTTTTGGTAAAATCTCATCAAAAAATTTGTTTATCGCAACATTAATTTGGATAATACCGACGCTGATAATTTTACCTTTTTTTGGTGTGTTATTGGGTATTACATTTATGATAATTATCTCATATATTATTGGTTCCAAGGCTAAAAAAGCTCTTGGTGGAATTACGGGAGATATATTAGGGGCTATTGCTTTTTTATCTGAATTAGTATTTTTATTAGGAAACATTATTATGATTGAAATTGTAAATTGACTAAGCCTACTAAACTTTTTTTTATAAGACATGCTCCAATTAAACAGAGGCCTGGATTTTTTCCAAAAAAAAATTGCAATGCAATTATAAAAAATAATCAAATAAAAAAGCTAAGTCATTTTATCCCGAATAATTGTATTTGTTATGTAAGTCCTCTTAAAAGAACTCTTCAAACGGCAAAAGCTCTATCAAAATATGTTTCGTTTTCTGAAATTATTTTAGAAAAAAAACTTGAAGAACAAAATTTTGGAGACTGGTCAGGAAAAAAAGTTTCTGATATTTGGAAAATTTTGGAGAAAAGTAAAACGAAAAATAATTTTTCTTTTATTTCAGCCAAGATAACTCCCCCAAATGGAGAAAGTTTTTTAGAGCAGTGTAATAGGATATCAATTTGGCTAGAAAACTTGAATTATTTACAAGGTCAGTGCATCGTCATTATTACGCATGCGGGTACAATTAGAGCTATACTATCATATATATTTAATATTGACCCTGAACAAGCGCTCGGTATAGAAATTCTTCACCAAAGTTTAAATATTTTTGAGGTTTTATCTAAGAAAGATAATAGATATAAAGGTGGAAAATTTAGGTTTTTAGCTCTTAACAAAGAAGTGACTTAATTAAAAGAATTTGAATGAGTCAATCACTATTGGGAATTAAATGATCCAAATTCATCTGCTTTAGAATTGAATACTGAATTTTCTCAATCAAAATATTAATTTCTTTAACACCATAGTCGAGACCGCAGACTGTTCTTATTGGACGTTTGCCGTAAGGTAGATTAATTAGATTTAAGACAGCATTTGAAACTAAATTAGAATCACAGTCCGGGTTATCTTTCATGAACTCTTTGAAGTATTGCATTGTTTTTTCTGTAGCATTTAAAAGTTCACCGTAATCTTCTAAGCACTCGATGTCTTTTGGTCGCGGGGAATTTTTTATTAATTCTGTTGGAAATGGTCCGGGCTCAACAATAACTGAATCAATTTTAAATGGTGACAGTTCATATCTATATATTTCAGCTAGGGCCTCAACAGCAAATTTGCTAGGATTATATGTACTTAAAAATGGAAAGACTATTCTCCCTGCAATTGAAGAAATAGTTATAAAAAGTCCTCCAAGATTTTTTTTCATATGTGGAATGACTTCTTTAAAAATTCTAGCAACTCCAATATAATTGACATCCATTTGTTTTTCTAATTGAGCAATTGTAAAGCCTTGAGCAAGTCCAACGTTCATTATTCCTGCATTATTTATAAGAACATCTATTTTCCCAAATTTATTTATAGTATTGTCAATAGCTTTTTTTAAAGACTTCGAGTTTGAAACATCAAGTTCTTCAATAATAATATATTTGCTAGAATTTCCTAGTTCTCTTGCTATTTGAGAGTTTTTACCATTTACATCCCTCATTGTGGCAATAGTATAAATTCTATTTTTTGATAGTAATTGAGCAATTAACTTTCCAAAACCTGAACTCGCTCCGGTAATTAAAACTACTTTTTCTGATTTATTAACCATAATGCATTAAATATTTGATCTAATAAATATTAACATAATTTTTATTTTAAAAGAACTGAAGGAAAAATTAACTACAACTTAATGTTTAAAATTTTTTGTTATACAAATTATAACGTCATTATATAATTATATATTCATATTATGAATAAAGTTTGTTCAATAAATAAATTTG
>MDTB01235650.1_pt1 | contig 12259 bp, 11 predicted proteins | sample 811161 | NCBI WGS metagenome assembly MDTB01 (sample SAMN05326650, study PRJNA326480) | marine metagenome | isolation source: seawater | place: Mediterranean Sea | collected 2009 | reverse complement strand
TAAATGCTTTTTAGTCTATTTTCTAACTTAGTTGAAATTTTTAGTTTTCTTAATGTTTTTAAATATTTAACTGTAAGAACTGGTCTGTCAATGTTTACATCGATGGTAGTAGTTTTTTTAGTTGGAGGTCCACTTATCAATTATTTTTCTTCGCATCAAATTCACGACCCGATTAGAGAAGATGGACCGAGTGACCACATAATCAAAAAAATAGGAACTCCCACAATGGGTGGTCTTATGATTTTACTAGGTATTTTTTCAGGTGTTCTTTTGTGGGGTGATTTTTCAAACCCTTATAATTGGTTCTTACTTTATATAGCTGGATCTTTTGGACTATTAGGAGCTTATGATGATTATCAAAAAATAAAAAGAAATAATTCAAATGGTATAACTTCTAGACTAAAGATTATAATTCAAATTATTTTAGCTTTAGGTGGAATTTTTATTTTTTATTTTTACAGTGGGTCTAATGAGATTGAGAATTTGTATTTTCCATTTTTTAAAAATCTAATAATTAATTTAGGATGGTTTTTCATTCCATTTTATTTATTTGTTATTGTAGGCTCCTCAAATGCTGTTAATTTGACTGATGGATTGGATGGTTTGGCGACAGTGCCCGTAATATTGGTTGCAGCATGTTTTGCTTTTATTAGTTATGTAACGGGAAATATTGTTTTTTCAGGGTATTTACAAATCACATATATCGAAGGAGTAGGAGAAGCATCCATTTTTTGTGGAGCAATAATAGGTTCTTGTTTAGGTTTTTTATGGTTTAATGCGCCACCAGCAAAGATATTTATGGGTGATACTGGGTCTTTAGCATTAGGTGGATCATTAGGAGCAGTTGGTATAATTACTAAACACGAAATTGTTCTTGCAATTACAGGTGGACTATTTGTACTAGAAGCAGTTTCTGTAATTGCACAAGTGATATCATTTAAACTTACTGGTAAGAGAATATTTAAAATGGCACCAATACATCATCATTTTGAAAAAAAAGGCTGGCCTGAATCTACTGTAGTTATTAGATTTTGGATTATATCAATTATCTTAGCAATGATTGGTTTAGCAACATTAAAACTAAGATAATGAATGAAAGAAAAATTTATTTTAAAAATAAAAAAATTTTAATTTATGGATTTGGAAAGTCTGGTACTGCTTGTTTTAAATTTTTAAAAAAAAATAATATTTGCGTAATATTTGATGATAAAAAAAAAAATATCCCACCTAATTTTAAAAAATATTTAATAAATATTCGTAAATTATCATCTACAACATTTGATTTTATTGTTTTAAGTCCTGGTATAAATATTAATAAATGTAGAATTTCAAGTTATTTAAGAAATAATAAGTCTAAAATTATTTCAGAACTAGATATATTTGAAATTAGTTACCCAAATATAAATAAAATCACAATCACTGGAACAAATGGTAAATCGACTACTTCAAAACTACTTTACGAGATTCTAAAAAATAACAAAAAAGATGTAAGATTAACGGGTAATATTGGATTTCCAATTTTAATAGAAAAAAAAATTAAAAATAATACAATTTTTGTTATTGAGGCATCTTCTTATCAACTTGATTACAGCAAATATTTTAGATCTAAGTATTCAATTATACTTAATTTAAATCCAGATCACCTTGAAAGGCATGGAACTTTTAAAAATTATGCGGAAGCAAAATTTAAAATAGTTAAATCTCAAACTAAAAGTGACTATGCTTTCATAGAGAATAAAAATAATTTTTTAAATAAATTAGTCAAAAACAATCAAGTAAAATCAAAAGTTATAAAAATAAATTATTTGAAGTATAAAAAATACTTTGGACAAATAAATAATATTTACTTTAATAATTCTGCAAACAGAATAAATCTTAGCTTTGTTTTTAGTATTGCTAAGGTTCTTAAACTCAATTTAAAAATAGTTTTAAATACTATAAATAAATTTAGAGGTTTAGATTATAGGCAACAAATAATTTATAAATCAAAAAAATTATTAATTATTAATGATTCAAAATCCACTAGTTTTTCATCAACCATACCATTACTTGAAAGTTATAAAAATATCTATTGGATATTAGGAGGACTTGCTAAAAAAGGAGATAAACTAAAATTAAATAAAAAATTTTTTCCAAATATTAAAGCTTATGTTTATGGAAAAGATAGAAATTTTTTGATTTATTCACTACCAAATCAAATTCCTTTTCAGTCTTCATCAACACTTTCAAATATTATGAAAAATTTAAATAAAGATATTAAAAATGACAACTCAAAAAAAGTAATTATTTTTAGTCCTAGTGCTGCATCATTTGATCAATTCAAAAACTTTGAGGAAAGGGGAAAATTTTTTAACAAAATTATAAAAAATAAATTTAAGAAAATCAAAATATGAACAAATATTTAGATACTTTTTATGACTGGTGGAAAAATATAGATAAATTTATATTGTTATTAATTCTAACTTTTTTTTTATTAGGTCTTTTTTTTTCATTAGTCTCTACTTCCCTGATAGTTTCAGATAAATTAAACACTAAATCATATTATTTTTTTTTTAAACATTTTGCTTACATAATTTTAGCGATATTCATATTGATTACATTTTCTTTTTTGAAACAAAAAATTATAACAAAATTTTCATTGATCTTATTTTTAGTCTCATTTTTAAGTTTGTTGTTAGTTCCTTTCCTGGGAATTGAGGTAAAGGGATCAAAAAGATGGCTAGATCTGCTTTTTTTGCCAAGATTTCAGCCTGTTGAAATTGTCAAACCCTTTTTTATAGTAGCTTTATCATTTATGTTAACTATTCAAAACAGACGATTATATTTTAAATACCTATTAAGTACATTATTCACAGTTCCAATATTAATGTTGCTTGTTAATCAACCTGATATTGGACAAACTCTATTAATATCAATGGTTTGGTTAGCTTTAATTTTTATCTCTGGAATAAATATTTTTGTATTTTTTATATTCTTTTTTATAATTGGTTCTTCTGTAAGTTATTTGGTGTTATTTGTTCCAAAATTTGAATATATAAAAATCAGACTTTTTGCCTTTTTAGACTCGAGTTCGAGTAATAATTATCAAGCTGAAAAAGCAAGTGATGCAATTATAAATGGTGGTTTTTTTGGAAAAGGTATTGGAGAAGGTACTTTGAATTCGAGAGTCCCTGAAGCTCATACAGATTATATAGTTTCAGTTATCTCAGAAGAGTTTGGTGCTATTATAGTCATAGGAATTTTATTTTTATATCTAATTTTTTCATATAGGGTGATCCAAAAAATTAATTTTCTAAAAGAAGATTTATCAAAACTTATTTTAACCGGATGTATTTCTTTAATTTTGTTACAAACCTTTATTCACGTAGGTGTAAATCTAAGAATTCTTCCAACAACGGGAATGACATTACCTTTTTTAAGTTATGGTGGATCGTCTATAGTTAGTACAGCAATTTTATCAGGATTAATTTTAAATTTAACCAAAAGAAAATTAAATTAACTGATGAAAAAAATACTTATTGCAACAGGTGGATCAGGTGGACATGTAATTCCATCATTAAGTATATATGATGCTTTAAAGGATGACTTTGAAGTAAAAATTTCAACTGACTCAAGAGGGTCAAAATTCATTTATAATGAGAATTATAATTACTCATTAATTGATGTACCAAATTTATTTTCAAATTTATTATTACTTCCATATAATTTAATAAAATTTTGCTATTCAATAATAAAATCTTACAAATACTTAAAATTAAATAATTTTAATATCCTAATTAGTACTGGTGGATATATGTCTCTACCTTTATGTCTAGCTTCAAATTTATTGAATATAAAAATTTATATTTTTGAACCAAACTCAGTTCTAGGTAGAGCAAACAAATTAATTCTTAATTTTGCAAAGAAAATTATTTGTTATGACAAAAATTTAAAAGGTATTTCTAAAAAGCTGTCAAATAAGATTTATTTAGTTAAACCATTACTTAGAAAAGAAATATATAAATATAAAAAAAATGAAAATACAAAGATTGCAGAAAAAAAAAAAATACTAATTATCGGAGGCAGTCAGGGGGCAAAATTCTTTGACGAATTTATCACTAAAATTATAATAAAACTCTCAAAAATAGAAAAAATTCAAGTTCTTCAACAAGTAATTAATGTAAATAAGAGAGAAAATATCAAAGAACTTTATCAAAAAAACCATATAGAGCACGAGTTATTTCACTTCGATGACAAAGTGCTACTAAAAGCTTTAAATTATGATTTAGCCATAACACGATCTGGTGCATCTGTAATTTCAGAACTAGGTTATTTAAACATTCCATTTGTAGCAATTCCATATCCGTATGCTAAAGATAATCATCAATATCATAATGCAGAATTTTATGAAAAAAATAAATCTTGCTGGTTAATTATGCAAAATGATCTAGACGAAAATAATTTTACAGATTTTATAATAAAAATTTTTAAGGATCAAAATGAATATTTTGTGAAAAAAAATAATTTGATTCAACTTACTAAAGAAAATACCTGGGAAAAAAACAAATTTAAACTAATCGAGCTTTTAAATGAAAATTGATTTAGGAAAAAATGAACTTATTCACTTTGTTGGTATTGGAGGAATAGGTATGAGTGGTTTAGCTCTAATTATGAATGGGCTAGGCTATAAAGTACAAGGAAGTGATATTGCTAATAATCGAAATATTGGAAGATTAAAAGAAAAAAAGATAAGGATATTTCTAGATCATAAAAAAAAAAATATAAAAAAAACGACTGTTCTTGTGATTTCCTCAGCTATTAAAAAAAATAATCCAGAATTAGTTGAGGCTGTAAAAAAAAATTTGCCAGTTTACACAAGAGGAGACATGTTGGGTCATATAGTATCGTTCATGAGGAATGTTGTGATAACTGGTTCACATGGAAAAACAACAACAACATCATTAGTGTCTAGTATTTTTACAGCAGCTAATTTAGACCCAACTATAATTAACGGTGGTGTATTAAATTCATTTGGTAATTCTGCAAAATTAGGTAAAAGTAATTGGTGTGTAACAGAGTCTGATGAATCAGATGGAAGTTTTTTAAAAATCCCCTTTACATATTCTATAGCTACCAATTTAGACTCTGAGCACTTAGATTTTTATAAAAATATAAATAACCTTAAAAAAAGTTTTCTAAAATTTATTGAAAAAATCCCGTCTGTAGGTAAAGGCTTTATATGTTGTGACGATCAAAATCTTAAAAAAGTTCTAGAAAAATCAGCAAATAAAAATTTTTATACATATGGTAAAAATAAGAGGTCAAATTTCCAAATAATAAATATAAAGCAAAAATCTAATTTTTCTGGTTTCGATATTAAAGTAAATATACCGAGCAAGAAAAAAATAATTAAAGGAATTAAACTTCCAATGATTGGAATCCATAACATTCTCAATGCAGCTGCTGCAGTTTCTTTAGCATTTACAATTGGACTACCTGAAAAAAATATCAAGGTTGGATTATACAATTTTAAAGGAGTTCAAAGAAGATTTTCTCATTTATTTAATCATAATAATATTAGTTTTTATGATGACTATGCTCATCATCCAACAGAAATAAGTTCAGTTCTAAATGGCGTAAGAAAAGTATACAAAAACAAAGAAATTGTGTGCATTTTTCAACCACATAGAATCTCAAGAGTAATAAATCTAAAAAAAGAATTTTCGAAATGTTTTAAAATGGCAGACACAGTTTTATTGTGTCCTATCTACACAGCTAATGAAAAACTAAGACTTAATTTTACATATAATTCATTTGCAAAATTAATAATAAAAAATTCCAATGTTAAGTTAGTGCAAGTTGATGATGAATTACAATTACAAAGATTTATAAAACAGAATGCATTTGGTGAAAAAATTTATATAGGAATGGGTGCTGGATCTATATCAAATTGGATGAAAAATTTGGAAAATATTTTTTAATGGAAATAGAGGATATTAAAAATTCAGCATTATTAATTGATGGGGAAATTTTCTTTAATCAAAGTATTAAAAATCTAAACTGGTTTAATATTGGAGGAAAAACTAAAATTTTTTTTAAACCAAAATCACTTAAGAGTTTAATAGAATATCTTAAACTTTATAATTTAAGAGGTAAAATATTTATTTTAGGGAATGGGTCAAATGTATTATTTGATGACGATACATACCAAGGTACAGTGATTAAATTGGGTAAAAGTTTTTCGAATATTGCTCTGCTAGATAACGAAACAATCATTGCTGGAGCTGCTACCTCGCAAAAAAAAGTTTCAGAATTTGCAAAGGATAATAATATTTCTGGATTAGAGTTTATGTCGTGTATTCCTGGATCTATAGGGGGTGGTATAAGAATGAACTCTGGATGTTTTAAAAAAGAATTTAAAGATATTCTAATATCTATTCAATTAGTTGATTTTAAAGGTTTAGTAAGAAGTATACCAACAAATAAAATTAATTTTAATTATAGATCAATAGAATTACCTAAAGATTTAATATTTTTAAGCGCTACTTTAAAAGGAAAAAAAAAAAATAGTGAACATATAAGTAAATATATGAATGAGCTAAATAAAATTAAAAATATGGCTCAACCAACAAAAATTAAAACAAGCGGTAGTACATTTAAAAACCCTATTAATCAAACAGATAAAAAGGTTTGGGAATTAATCAGAGCAAGTGTTGATAATGAAATAAGTTATGGTGATGCTGTGATCTCTAAGAAACATGCTAATTTTTTTGTGAATAAAAAAAATGCGAAATCTGATGATATGAAGTCTTTAATAAATTTCGTCAAAAAGAAAGTAAAAGATCAGACTGGAATAAAATTAGAATTAGAAATTGTGGTGGTTGAATAATGACTAAAATTTTAATATTAGCAGGGGGATATTCTAATGAAAGAGAGATTAGCTTAATAACAGCCAAAAGCGTGATCTATGAATTAAAAAAAAATAAAAAGTATAAGCTTCTATTAATTGAACCAGATGGGAGTTTTGTAAAAAAATTGAGGAAATTTAAACCAAATTTGGTTTTAAATCTTCTACATGGTAGGTATGGCGAAGATGGTTACATTCAGTCAATACTTGAGTCAGAAAAAGTAAGATATTCTCATTCTGGTGTACTTTCTTCTTCTCTTGCAATTGATAAAGAAATATCAAAAAAAATTTTTACTGAAAATAATATTTTAACACCCCCACATATCAAATTTTCTTTTAAAAATAATTCTAATATTAAAAATACAATAAAAAAAATTGATACAAATTTTAAATTCCCTGTAGTTTTGAAGCCTATTAACGAGGGCTCTAGTGTAGGTGTATATATTTGCACTAAAAAAAATTTTAATAGAAATTTGATGAAGTTAAAAAAATTTAGAGATATTTTAATTGAGAAATATATACCTGGAAGAGAAATTCAAGCTGCTATTTTAGGTAAAAAAAAATTAGGAATAATTGAGCTAAAACCTAAAAGGAAATTTTATGATTATAAAGCAAAGTATAGTACTAGTGCAAAAACTGAGCATATAATACCAGTAAATTTAAGTTTAAGAAATTATAATAAAGTTAATTCAATAGCTATGAAAGCACATAAGTTATTAAAATGTAGAGGGGTATCCAGATCAGATTTCAGATTTTATAACAATAAATTTTATTTATTAGAAATTAATACTCAGCCAGGCATGACTTCACTTTCTTTAGTACCTGAAATAGCAAAATACCAGAATATTAGTTTTATAAAACTTATAGAAGAAATAATGAGAGATGCGGGCATCAATAAGTAAATATAAAGTATATCTTTATTTATTTTTTTTAATTTTTCTGAGTTCAATATTTAATTTTAAATATTTAGAAAATTATAACGACATGTTCAGATTAAAAACGATTAACATTAAAGGAGTATCTTATAATGAACGAATAAATATTGAAGAAGAATTAAATAAGTTAAAAAATACAAATATTTTTAAAATAAATGAGATTAAAGTTTTTAAGAAATTAGCAACATTTAATTTTATAGATGGTATATATGTAAAGAAAATTTTTCCCTCCTCAATCAATATAAATTTATCAATGACAACTATCCTTGGAAAAACCTTTTTAAATGGAGAAGAGTTTTATATCGGTAAAAATGGCAAATTTATAAATTCTAATCAATTTTTTGAAAAATACAAAACAGCTACCGTATTTGGAACGTTCGAAGTAAAAGAATTTTTGGATTTATATAATATTTTAAATAGTCAACAGTTAGAAATTAATGAGATAGATTATTATTATTATTTTAAAAATAGAAGATGGGATTTGGTATTCTCTAATGGATTGACCCTTAAGCTACCTGCAAAAAACAAAAAAGACTCAATTAAAATTTTTAAAAAATTAATTGATAATGATAAATTAACAAACACAAAAATTATTGACCTTAGAGTAAGCAACCAAATTATAATGACTAAAAATAATGAATAATTTAGATACAATAATAGATTTTGGGTCTAAAAACTTAAGACTAGGTGTATTTAATCAATCATCTGAAAAAGTTTATTCATCAAATATTAAAATTAATGAGGTTTTAGAAAATAACAATCTAGATAAAGCTTTGAAGAATTTGGTAAGAGATGCAGAAAAGCAACTATCCACACACTTGGCTGATGTTAATATACTTTATGATTCCTCAGAATTTAATTTCATCGATTTTTCAATTAAAAAATCATTTGATCAACCTACTTTAATATCAAAACATTATAAAAGTCTAATTGAAGAAGCGAACTTTATTATTTCAGAAAATAATTTTAGAGATCAGGTCATTCATATTGATATAAACAATATAATTGTTGATGAAAATAGAAAATTAGAAAACTTATTTGATGATATAAAAATAAAATCTTTGATATTAGAAATAAAATTTATTTGTTTAAAAAAATCTACAATAAATAATTTATCAAATAAATTTAAAAAAAATAATTTAAATATCTTATGTATATACTGCTCAAGCTATGTTAAATCATTTTTTTATAAAAAAAGTATAGATACTAGAAAAAATATTATATTCTTAGATATTGGATATGAAACAACTAGTGCTTTATTTTTTAATAATAATAAATTCCAATTTTTAAATTCTGTACCCATAGGTGGAAATAATATAACAAAGGATATTTCAAAAGTACTAAAATTAGACATTAGTTATTCTGAAGATTTAAAAACAAAATTTGATAAAAATGAGAATGAAATATCATTTAATAAAATCTCTACAAATGACATAAATTTATTTAGTGAAATATCAGAAAAAAATATTTCGATAGATTTATTGAAACAAGTTATTCAAGCAAGAGTAGACGAAATTATTAATATCTCAATTATACAAAATAATTACTTTAAAAATATTAATTCTTCTGAAAAACCTAAAATAATTTTTATTGGAAATGGATCAAAGTTGATATCATTCATTAACAATTTTAATTTAAAAAATTCTTTTTCAGAATTGATCTTTTTTGATGAAAGCGACACTAAGATATGTGAAGCAGGCATAAATTATCATAAAAGTGATGAAAGATCTTTAATAAACATTGAAAAAAAGCTTAAAAAAACAGGCTTTTTTGAGAAGTTCTTTAATCTTTTTTCTCGATAATTGTATTTTCTTGTAACATTACTTGAATATTAAACTGGGCTTGTTTTTATATACTCTTGCTTATGTCACTGTTATCCCAATCAACAATATCAAAAAAAATTTTATTATCCGGAATTGGAATTCACACTGGTGAAAAAGTAAATCTTCAAATTTTACCTTCTGCACCTAACTCTGGGATTATATTCAAAAGAGTTGATATAAAAAATAATAATATAGTAATTCCTAATTTTGAGAATGTTTGTGAAGCAACGCTTTGCACAACAATATCAAATCAACATGGAGTAAAAGTTTCAACAATCGAACACCTTATGGCTGCATTTTTAGGTTTGGGTATTGATAATGCAGTTGTTGAACTTGATTCACAAGAAGTACCTATTCTTGATGGATCTGCAATGAATTTTGTTAAAATTCTTAAAGAAACTGGATTAAAAAATAGTGATGTACCTATTAAATTGATAAAAATAAATAACAGTGTTGAAATAGAAGAGGGAGATAAATTCATTTCTATTGAAAAATCCAATACTTCCTTGGAAATTGATTTTGAGATAAATTATAAAAATCAACTTATTCAAAAACAACAAAATAAAATAAATGTTTTTGAGGACAAATTAGATGATGTATTTAATTCTAGAACATTTTGTTTGTATGAAGATATTGATAAATTAAAGAAAATAGGTTTGGGAAAAGGAGGATCTCTAGATAATGCAATCGTTGTAAGAGAAAACAGCATCTTGAATGAAGAAGGATTAAGAAATAAAAATGAGTTTGTGAATCACAAAATTCTTGATTGTATGGGCGATCTTTATCTAGTTGGTTATAGGTTAATCGGATCTATTAAATGTAGACATGGTGGTCACAGTCTAACAAATAAATTGTTAAGAAAAGTATTTAGCGATAATAAAAATTATTCCTTAATTGAAATTAAAGGTAAAAATTTACCTCATACGCTAATAAATAATCGTAATAATTTAAAATCTATAGCTTAAAAATTAGAATTTTAAAATTTTTCTGATAAAATTCATTGATGAAAATTTGTAATTTTTTATTAATTCAAATAATTATTTTTGGTTTAATTTCTTGTTCCGAAAAACAAGAAAAAGTCTCATTAATTAAAGAAGATAATTTAGAAATGCAGATGATAGAAGCTTATAATGAAGGGTTAAAAGAATTTAATAGAGGTGATATTTTTTTTGCTGCAAAAAAATTTAATGAGGTGGAACTTTTATATCCTCAATCAATTTGGGCACCAAGATCTAATTTAATGGCTGCTTACTCTTACTATACTCAATTATACTTTACATATGCGATAGTTGAATTAGAACGATTTTTAGATAAATATAAAAATCATCCTAATACTGATTATGCATACTATTTATTAGCTATTTGTCATTATAATCAAATTACAGATGAGAAAAAAGATCTAGGACAAATTGTTAAAGCCAAAGAATATTTTACTTTATTAATCAATGAATATCCTGGAACAGATTTTGCTGAGGATGCAAACTTTAAGTTAGAGCTTATTGAGGAAATATTAGCTTCAAAAGAATTATATCTCGCAAACTATTATTTAGAACGAGAAAAATGGATACCAGCAATGAATAGATATAAAAAAATCGTAAATGAATATGATACAACTATCTTCATTGAAGAGGCATTATACAGACTTGTAGAATTAAATTACAAGTTAGGACTAATGGATGAGGCAAAAAAATATACAGCTCTCCTTGGATATAATTATCAGTCAAGTGATTGGTATGAGAGATCATATAAAATCTTAAATACTAATTATGAAAAACCTCAAATTAAAAAGGATCTCAATAAGCAAAAATCATTACTCAAAAAATTTAAACAATTATTTCAATAGTGAGTTAAATGAAGGAAGTAGATATAAAAAAATACTATAAGAAAAAAATAAATGAATTAAAAAATCATAACAAATTATATTTTGAAAAAAGTTCGCCAAAAATATCTGATAAAGAATATGATGAAATTAAAAAAGAAATACTTGATTTAGAAAATAATTTTTCTTTTTTAAAGAGTTCTTTTTCTCCATCCAATTCTCTAGGATTTGCTCCCTCAAAAAATTTCATAAAATCTACTCACAGAGTAAAAATGTTATCTTTATCAAATGCTTTTGGCATAAAGGATTTAGAAAATTTCGAAAAGAAAATATTTAATTATCTCAACAAGAGAATTGATATTGAATACAGTGTTGAACCGAAAATAGATGGAATTTCAGCGTCATTAACTTACAAAAATGGATTATTAGTCATGGGTACTTCAAGGGGAGATGGTACTACAGGTGAAGTAATTACTGAAAATTTAAAAACAATTAATGATATACCGCATAAAATAACTAATAAAGACTTCCCAAAAGATATAGATATTAGAGGCGAGGTTTTCATAGAAAAGGATGATTTTAAAAAGTTAAAAAATGATTTCGCTAATCCTAGAAATGCAGCATCAGGTTCCCTGAGACAAAAAAATCCATTAGAAACTAAAAAAATTCCACTTAACTTTGTTGCTTATACTTATGGTTACTTTGAAAATAATAAAATAAAGAAACAGTCTGATTTTTTAATATCGTTGAAAAAATGGGGTTTTAAAATAAATGAGCATAATAAGGTTTTTAAAAC
>MDTB01122050.1_pt1 | contig 12259 bp, 12 predicted proteins | sample 811161 | NCBI WGS metagenome assembly MDTB01 (sample SAMN05326650, study PRJNA326480) | marine metagenome | isolation source: seawater | place: Mediterranean Sea | collected 2009 | reverse complement strand
TTTGGCCAATAATTCATTATAAGGAATGTTCCAATAACAACAATTAGTCCAATTAAGACATATTTAGGCATAAATATTCTTTTATATTAAATGCTTGACTTGTTAAATGAGTTATATTATTACTATTGATAATTAATTGTTATCAATAGTAATTATATGAGTGAACTAGCCACAGATATAAAAACGCTTTATTCAGAAACTTTAAATAATTTAAAGATTTCAAAGGCTAAAAATACACTAAGAGCTTATAAGTCAGATTTTAAGGATTTTGGAGCATTTTGTGCAAAACATGGTTTTGTTTCACTGCCCACAGATCCTAAAATAGTTTCTCTATACATAACCCATCTATCTAAATACTCAAAAATTAGTACTTTAAGAAGAAGATTGGTGTCAATAAGCATGATACATAAGCTTAAGGGACATTATCTGGATATCAAACATCCTTTAATTATTGAAAATTTAATGGGAATTAAAAGGACCAAAGGGAGTATTCAAATAGGTAAAAAACCATTATTAATCAGACATTTAAAAGAAATAATTAATGTAATAAATGATCAAAATTTTGATGAAATAAAGAAGGCAAGAGATAAGGCAATTATTTTAATTGGATTCGGTGGAGGTTTTAGAAGAAGCGAATTGGTTTATTTGGACCATGAAAATTTAGAGTTTGTCCCAGAAGGTCTTAAAATCATAATTACAAGGTCAAAAACAGACCAATTTGGTGAAGGAATGACAAAGGGCCTCCCCTATTTTTCTAATGAAGACTATTGTCCAGTAATAAATCTAAAAAAATGGATTAAATTGTCAAAAATTAACAATGGTCCAATATTTAGGAGATTTGCTAAAGGATGCACTGTTACAAAAAATAGATTAACTGATCAAACAGTAGTTTTATTAATAAAAAATTATTTAAAATTAGCGGGTATTGATAATTCAGATTTCTCTGGTCACAGTTTAAGATCTGGTTTTGCTACAATTGCAGCAGAATCTGGGGCAGATGAAAGAAGTATTATGGCAATGACTGGCCACAAAACAACACAAATGGTAAGAAGATATATAAAAGATGCTAATATTTTTAAGAACAATGCTCTTAGTAAAGTCAAATTTTAATTTTTATTTTTTCCAACAAAAATATGTAAATAAATAATTAATTTGAATTAAAAGAAAGTAGTTCCATGATATTACATTCCGTAAATTTGCAACATTATTAATTTTCATTATCATAAAAGGGAAAAGTAAAATTCCTGAGATTGCCAAAAATATACTTAGATATAATTTAATCTTAACATGGTTAATTGAAAAAAATTTATAATTGCGATTTCTAAAATATATTACGGATAGAAATAACTCTGAAATAATAGCAAATAATATATAAATAAAAATTCCAACTTTCCTGAAAAATTTATAGTAATTACTTTCACCAAGAAAGATGATGTATAGAAAAAGAAAAATTATTGATAATATACCAGTTATAAAAGCGATATTATTTAATTTAGTTTTAAAATAATAATTAAAAAAAGAAAAATTTTTATACCAATAAATAATTATTAAAAGTGATGAAATAGAAATAAAAGACTTAAAAAAATAATTAACAGGATAATATCTGCCAACACGAGAAATAGAAGTACAACCTTCAATCATAGGAAAACAAGCAGGAACAATTTTTAAATTTAATGAAAATAAATATGATAAAATTACAGTAAATGTTGGAATAATGAAAATAAAAAAAGATATATATTTAATTTTTATTTTCACAATTATTTAAATTTTGTTTAAATTGTTATATCACTTGTAAGTTTATCTTAATTAGATGAATTTTAACAATTAAACAATTTTTAAAAAACTATTAATTAATACTCTGTTTATTTTTTTATCTTTATAGAAAACCAAAGAGTTATTATTGCTTTTTAACATTAATTTTTTTTTCCAATTAATATATTTTATATTATTTACATTCAAAAAATTTAGTAGAGGCAAAATATCAATATCTTTTAAACCACTTTCGATAATTATGTCTGCTTTATTTAACGCAAGTAAAATAAAATTCATAGAATCGGCTCCTGTAATCTTATGTAAAATTTTTTTATTCTTAAAGAAATTTATAATTTTTTTTGATCGAAAAGTATGTATTGAATTTGTTATAATTTTTCTATTATTTTGTGATATTGAATTATTTTTAATTAGTTGCTTAAAATTCTTTATTTTTTTGTCCTTAAAACAATAATAAAAACACTTCTGTCCAATAGAAAAATAAAATTCATTTATTTTAGGAAAAAATATCAGACTATAGATTGGTTTATTTTTGTAAATTAATCCAATTAAAATTGAGTAGTAATTTAAACCAAAAATATAATTTTTTGTTCCATCTAAAGGATCTACATACCAATAATAGTCTGAGTTGTTATCAATAAAATTGCTCTCTTCAGATTTTATATTGTGTTTTGGGAAATAAGACCTAATTTTATTTAGTATAAGTTCGTTAATTTTTATATCAACATCAGTTACTGGATCAAATCTTAAATTACTCTTTGATCTTAAGTTTGGAGCAATATTTTTTATTATTTCATTAATTTTTTTGACATCATTATTTAAAAAGTCTAATGTAAATTTTTTAAGCATAGCATGCATTTTGATTTAACAAATTATCTAAACAACTTATCTGATACATTAAAAACTTTAGTCAAAGAAGAAAAAAAAATAATTAAAATCTCTAATGAAATAATAAAATGTAATAAAAAAGGAAAAAAAATACTGTTAGCTGGAAATGGTGGCTCCTGTTCTGATGTAGAGCATTTTGGTGGTGAGTTAATATGCACTTTTTCAAAAAGGAATAGAAAGCCTATATCAACTCAATTGATTACAGGTCCATCTTCTTCCTTAACGGCTTGGGGAAATGATTTTACTTTTGAAACATATTTTGAAAGACAAGTTGAAGCTAATGGTAGCAAAGGTGATATCTTAATTATACTTTCAACAGGTGGTGGGAATATAAAAAAAAGAATTTCTACAAATTTAGTTTATGCGGCAAAAATGGCAAAGAAGAAGAAATTAAAAATAGTATCTTTAGTAGGTAAGACAGGTGGATATCTCTATCAAAATTCAGATATTTCAATTAAAATAAATTCAAATAATACATCTGTTATACAAGAAGCGCATATGACTATATTACATTCAATATGTTATTATTTGGAGGAAAGATTATAGTTTTATGAAAATATTTTTAGATGGACCTAATCTAGATCAAATTAAAAATATTAAAAAAATTGATGGATATACATTTAATCCCTCTTTATTTAAAAATCTAGGTGCAAAAGATTATTTTAAGTTTGTAAAATTGATTTTAAATAAAACTTCTAATAAAGATTTATCCATAGAGGTGATCGGCGACAGCTACTTATCATGTTATAATCAAGCATTAAAAATATCTGCATTAAATAAAAATGTAAGAGTAAAGATACCCATTACTTATAGTAATGGGAAATCAACAAAAAAACTTCTGAAAGATTTAGTTCAAAATAAGATAAAACTTAATGTAACTGCAATATTCACATTAAGCCAAATTAAGGAAGTTCTACCAGTTTTAAAAAATACATCTTCTATTTTGTCTATTTTTTCTGGAAGACTATATGATATTGGAATAGATGCAGCAGAGAAATTTAAAACTATATCTAACTATGTTCACAAAAATTCAAAATGTAAAACTTTATGGGCTAGTTGTAGAATGGCATATGATATTAAGACTGCACAAAAATCAAAGGCAGATATAATTACTATATCCCCTAGTCTATTTATTAAATCTAAACAATTTGGATATTCTCCATTAAAATATTCTAAAGATACTGTAAAAAGTTTTTTAATAGACGCTAGAAAAAGTAACTTTAAAATTTAATTTTACTTTTTAAATATTTTTTCGTTCTTGTAATTCGTTTTGCTGTATCAATTGAAAAAGGCCTATTATCTATTATTAATATTTTTATTTTAATCCTATCCTTATTATCATTTATAAAATCTTCTATATTTTTATAATTTTTTTTTATTTTAATTTTAAATATATTCTTACTAAATATTTTTAAGCCTGCTTCAGTGTAATTTTTATTTTTCTTAAATTTTTTTTTATTTAGTATAAAACTTTCAGTTAGATTATTTCCATCTCGGTTAATGAAATAAAGTTGTAAAACATCTGCCTTAGTTTTGTTAAATAATTTAATACATTTGTTTAAATTTATATCTAAAATTTCATCTGAATTTGAATATATGAAATTTTTATTTATTTTACCCTTAATTGAATATAGACAATTAAACGTACCACTTCTTCTTTTATCTACAATTAATTTGGTACTTATCTTATCAAATTTTATATTCTTAAAAGAATCCTTTTTATAAGAGACCATCAAATTTAAAGTATCAATATCAATCTTCAAAAGACTTTTAATTACGTAAAAAATAAATTCTTTATTAAATATCTTAATAAGTGGTTTAGGTTTGTTTTTAGTTATTCCACCTAATCTTCTACCTATTCCGCCGGCAGGCATAAAAATATCAAATTTCGTTTTTCTCATATATTTGTTATATACTAATGATGATACTTACGAAAACACCTGTTAGAATACCTCTTGCTGGTGGAGGTACTGATCTACCATTATTTACAAAAAGAAATATTGGCTCTGTTATGCCTATGGCTATAAATCAGTATATTTATACTTATATCTCCAAAAGAACAGCTAGTAATTCATCGATTATTCAAACAAGCAATCTTCAAGAAGTAAAAATTAATTCAAAAATTAGACATAAAATTATCAATGAAACATTAAATTATTTTAAAGTAAAAGATAAAATTCATATAGGTTTTTTTTCAACCTTACCTACGCGCTCAGGTATTGGTTCATCGTCAAGTTTGATAGTTGGATTAATAAATTCTATTATAGCTTATAAAAAGAAAAAACTTTCTAAATATAATGTTGCAAAAATTGCGATAGAAATAGAAAGAAAAATTTTAAATGAAGATGGTGGTATACAAGATCAAATTTCAGCATCTTTTGGTGGTATTAATTTAATTAAATGTTTTAAAAATTATAAATTTTCAGTAAAGAAAATTAAATTAAACAAAAAAAATATATATTTTCTGGAAAATAGTCTAATTTTAGTTTTTTCTAATATCAAAAGATACTCATCAAAAATTATTAAATCACAAAAACAAGATAAAATAAACCACTACAAAATTGTTAAAAAAGAAGTAAATAAAATTATTAAAATAATTGAATCAAATTCAAAAAAAGAACTGGGAAGAATTTTCAATGAGCATTGGCTTCGAAAAATGAAATTATCAAATGAAATGACTAATAAAAGAATAGACGATCTATATAAAAAAATTATGAATAATAAATATTTTTATGGAGGGAAATTAATTGGAGCAGGTGGTGGTGGATTTTATGTATTTGTTGTTAAAAATAAAAATAAAGCAAATAAATATTTAAAGAGTAATAATTTTGACTATAGAGAAATTAAAATTGATCTATATGGAAGTAAAACTATATTTTTTTAATTAAATAATTTAATTAAATCATTAACTGTGTCATTCCATTTTTTTAAACCTCTATCATTATAAAGATTTTTTTTAAACTTTAGATATATTTCATCATTGTTCATTAAAGTTAAAATCTTTTCTTCAAAGTCTGTAAAATTATTACAAACGTATCCATTGTAATTATTAATAACTCTTTCTTTTAAAGCTCCTATACCCATTGTAACAATAGGTATACACATAGCTTTAGCTTCTTCTGCTACATTGCAAAAAACTTCACCTTTGTGTCCTGGAATTATTAATATTCTAAAGTTGGACAAAAATTCTATTAGGTTATTTTTTTCTAAGTACGGTTTTTTTATGATATTAAATCTACTAAATTCTCCTTGATTTGCAAAATCAGAATTTATATAGAGCTTGCTACTACTATTTAATTTAGTAAAAATATTTTTCCATAGATTAATTACATATTCACCATTTCTATCAAATCTAGAGTAAAAAATAGCATCTTTATTTATTTTATTTTCTAATTTAAAAGAGAAAAAATCATTGTCAATCGATGGTACAATCATTCTTTTTCCAAAGAATGATGTAATATAATTTCTTTTATCAAATTGATATTTGCTGAAACAAAGAACTGTGGGTTTATATCTCATAAATGCAATTAATTGCTTATTTCTTAGAAATTTTTCAAAAGTCTGTATACTATGAGAAAGTAACAAATTTCTTTTAGCATCAACATATTTAAAATAATTCGCATCAGAATTGGCTATTGCTACATCACAACTCAATTTACTTTTTATATTTTTGATATTCTTATACTGAACACCATTTATTAAAATTTCGTTCTTACAATTATTTATTACAGTTACTTGATATTTTTTTTTAACAAGCTCTTCGCTATAATTTATTATTGCTAATTCGGCGCCTCGTAATTCTGAGCTATTTCTTGAATGTCCGTCATATATCTGTTTACTATTTTCAATTAAAACAATTTTCATCAATTTTTTAAATAAATTTACTAATTTTCCTTATTGCTTTATTAAAGTCTGAATTTAAGAAAGTGAAACCGTTTTTCATACCCTTACACCATTCAGAATATCCTATTCTTTGATGTCTAACATCATCTTTGTTTATGATTTTAAAATTAAATAAATTATGACATTTTTTTTTATGAAAAAAAGAAATATGACTTATTATCCCTTCTTTAGCTATATTAATATATGAATTTTTTGCAATATGAAACATATCTTGACCAGACAAATCTTTTAAATAAAAAATATTTTCAAAATTTTTTTTGATTTCTCTAATATTATTATTTAGGTCTATATAAGAAAAATTATCTAAGAAAAATTTTTTGTATTCATTACTAATTTTATCATTTTCTATATCAGAACAAAAAACAACATTACCTTTTGAATTTTTTAAAAAATTTAAGAAAAATATTATATTGTCTTTAGACCACTTAAGATCATTAAAAAATTTATATCTAAATTGAAAAAAAATATAATTTTTTGGTAATAATGTTGCTATAGTTTTTTTTATTTGAGGTATGTGCAGATTTGTATAATTACTATCTATTATAACTTTTTCATCAATCATCTGATCCTGTAGTTGTTTATAGCTATATTTATTAATTTTTCTTCTGCTTATAACTTTGTATTTATAAAGAAATTTTCTTAAAAATTTATTTGGTCTATTTCTTTTTTTACCGTCGTAAACTATTGAATAAAACTTAATATTTTTAAAAACTAATGGTAGAAAAAAGTAGAAGCTCTTTGGACTTAAAATATATACTTTTTTATAACCGCTAAATAAAATATCAAAAAAAATCGATAATTTGTTAAATAGATTTAAATTAAATTTAGTTTTCTTAATTTTAATATTTTTAAAAAAAAAACTGAATTCTGAATTTAGTTCTGAAAGGTATATTTTTACATATTTCTCATCTCTAATTAATGTTGATATTAAAGATAGGGAAGTGAATAAATCGCCCGCTCTATCATTTTTTAATATAAGAACGTTTGACATCTCAAATATTATTCCCAATAATATTTTGAGTTTACTCCGTATGATCTATCTATAATATATTTTGATATTACTGATGAATTAAAATATTTATGGTATTTTTTTTGAGCTCTTTTTGCTATTTTTCTCCACTGCATATCACTTTTACTAAATTTTTTTATTTTTTCAGAAAGATCATAAATATCACTATAAAATATTACCTCATTATCTTCAAAAAAATCATCGTATTGTGTTCTTCTATCTATAAATGTAAGGATGCCATTACCTATTAATTGTGCAATTCTATCGCTGCTATAATATTTTACAGGCTTACCTCTGCTTAAATTTAAACCCATTTTTGAATTGGATAAAATTTTTAAAAAATTATCTCCCCATATTGGTTGTTTATTAAACATTCCATATATGTCAAAGTTTACATTTTTACATATTTTTAAAAGTTTTCTTATAAACAACTCTCTTTCATCCAATTTTCCAGGTCTTAATGTTCCTCTGTGAACTCCATGACTTATAGCATAAAAAACATCATTATGAGGTTTATCATTATAAATTTTTAAATTATCTAAAGATGAGTCACAAGGATTCGGCATAAAAAAAGAATTTTTAATATTAAAATCAATTGACCTCGGATCGGTGGTTATAAATGAAGCGTCTATTAGTTTATCTTTGTCAAGAATACGTGACTTATTTTTTTGATAATCAGGTCCTTTTTTTGACAATGGGTCTAAAAACCATTGAGCAATTTTCATATTGCTATATTTCGACTTCATATTATCAAGTAAATCACTATTAATTTTATCTGCATGACCAAAAATGATTAGATCTGGTTTGAAGTTATTGATTGTTTTTTCGACAAGATTATTAAGATATTTTGCCCCAGTATAATCTCTAATTGATTTAGAAAATGTAATTAAATCTCTGTCTGATAAACTTAAAATATTGTGTCCTAATCTTATTAGACCATTATTAATTCTTGTACCTGTATTAAAATGAAGCCTTCCAAAGTATCTTTGATTAAAATTAGTAATATGAATAATCTTTAATTTACTATTTTTATCAATATTAAAAATAAATTCTTTTTTTAATTTTTTTCTAACATTGTCAATGTTTCTTGATATAGTTTTATGGTCTAACTTAAAATTTTTTATTGAAGAAATTTGTAACTTTTTTCTATAAGAATTTTTGTCTATTAAAAACTGGATCTGTTTATATAGTTCCTTTTCACTTAATTTTTTTAAAATAACTCCATTTGTTATAGTTTCAGGCAAACCACCTTTATTACTCACAATTGTTGCACAACCTCTACTAGACGCTTCAAGACCAGTCCTGCCTAATGGTTCCTCCCATCTAGATGGTACAACGGCTATACTTGATTTTTCAAAAAGTTTAATTACTTCATTATGTTCTATAAAGCCCTTAATATTAAGTCTAGGATGATAAAACACTAACTTTTCTCTCTCCTCGTCCCCTACAACAACACTTTTCCAATTATTGTTTTTATTTAGAATTTTTATTATTACATTACCAAATAAATCATAACCCTTTTGTGAATTAAGTTTTCCTACAAATATAATTAATTTTTCTTTTTTTTTAATAATATTATAGTTTTTAATTTTATTTGTAGAGTGAGGAATAACTAATATTTTATCTAACAAAGTTTTTTCAATATTTAAATCTATTAAAAATCTTTTTTTTATCCATTCGCTTATGACAATTATGTATTCACATTTATTTAATAAGTATAATCTTTCATCAATAGATGTGGAACCACTCATAGACAATGGATCATTATGGTAATATAAAATCATTTTTGTCTTAATTTTTTGTAGTATGTGTTTAATATAAAGAGGTCTATTATGTATTTCGATTAGATCTGATTTTTTTTCTAATTCACCTTTTAAAAAACTTTTAATGTACAGTTTGCTAGTACTATTCAAAAATTTCTTTTTCAAATTTAAATTATGATAATTTAAATTAAAACCTTTTTTATAAATTGTATTTCCATAGACAGTAATGTTATTTTTAAAAGAGCTAATTCTAACAGTATCTTTTACAAACAATGATACGGCTCCTGCATACTCAGGTGAAAAATTTTCTTTATATGGAAGTAATATTGATATTTTCATTTAGTAAATATTTTTTTTTAATTTCATATCTTAATTTGTAATTTTTTTTTAATTTATATTCCTCTTTCATAGCTACAACCTTTGAACTATAAGATTTTTTATATATTAGATACCATTTATTTCCCTTAGTAAATTTAGCCCCTTTTGAAGAATTATGTAACTTTAGTCTTTTTTCAATATTTTTTGTATAGCCAACATAAGTAATATGTTTATTAATTTTTTTACTAATAATAATATATACATAAAATATCATATAATAGTTTAAACATATAAATTTAATTAATATAAACTAAATATTATATTTAATAAAAAAATTTAATGTTTGAAAGAAAATTAAATAAACAAAATAAGTTAAAAAGGATATTATTAAAACTTTTAAACATTTATGCTTATGATAAAGAAACTTTAAATATAGTTAATCCAGATTATAAAAATGTTAGTGGAAATTTTATAGATTTTAATAATAAATCCTTTAATTTTTCACGTGGCTATTTAAATATTACAAGAAAAATTAAAAAACTTGATATTTATTTAAGATATTCACCTAACAATAGTCTATGGAATTCTACAAGTTCATGGAAAAGAATTATACCAAATATTGATAAAGAAACTTTGATATCTGTGTGTTTAATTAGTCTTAAAGAATCATTAATTAAATTTTTAGAAACTAATGAGCTAAATATTACAGTAAATCTAATAACTGACAACTCAAATGAAACCTTTGATAAAAAATTAATAAATATAATTAAATCTGATAAATATTTAGTTATAAAACATACATCAAAGATTAAAGGCAATAGAGGTTCTTATCTTGAATGCTGTGACCTAGCTGAAAAAGCAGAAGATTTAATATTTTTTATTGAGGATGATTATCTTTTTGAACAAAATTGTATTGAAGAAATGTTAAATACTTTTTCTAAAATCTCTTCTTTAATTAAAAATGATATAATTATTTGTCCAAGCGACTATCCTTTCTATTATGACTCACTATATGCTACAACATTATTTGTGGGGCACAATTATAAATGGAGAAAAGTAAGTGAAACGCTTCTTACATATATGTTTAGTAAGAAAATACTTATAAATTATAGAGATAATATAAGAAAAGTTGGAAATACAATAAATGAACCATTTGAAAAACCACTTCATGATCTATATGAAAAGGTTAATTGCTTAGCTCCAATAAACTCTCTTAGTTACCATTTGTCTAGATCGGTCCCTAGTGTACACGAAGATTGGAAGAAAATATGGAATGATAATTTTAAAAAATATAATAAAATTACTTTTTAACCAGCTATAACCGCCAACAATAATAATGCAACTATGTTAGTAATTTTAATCATTGGATTAACAGCTGGCCCTGCAGTATCTTTATAAGGATCTCCAACAGTATCTCCTGTTACGGCTGCTTTGTGAGCCTCTGATCCTTTTCCACCAAATTTGCCATCTTCAATGTATTTTTTAGCATTATCCCAAGCTCCACCTCCGGCTGTCATCGAAACAGCTACAAATAGTCCAGTAATAATAACCCCTAATAGCATCGCTCCTAGTGATGATAAGGCTGCAACTTGACCACCAATAAAATAAATAACTATATACAAGACAATTGGCGAAAGTATTGGCAACAAAGAGGGAATAACCATTTCTTTTATTGCTGCTTTTGTTAAAAGATCCACAAGTTTGCCATAATCAGGTTTTGCTTTTCTTTTCATTATACCTGGAATTTTTTTAAATTGTCTTCTTACTTCTATAACTACTTCACCTCCTGCTCTACCAACAGCTTGCATTCCCATCGAACCAAAAAGATAAGGTAACATTCCACCTATAAGCAAACCAACAACTACATAAGGATTAGACAGGTCAAAACTTACAACTATTCCCTCTAAATTGGAACCTGCAACTTTAGAAAAATGCTTTATGTCCTCTGTATAAGCTGCAAAAAGGACTAAAGCACCAAGTCCAGCTGATCCTATTGCATAACCTTTTGTTACTGCTTTTGTTGTATTACCAACTGCATCAAGAGCATCTGTAGTTTTACGAACATTTTTAGGAAGATTAGACATTTCTGCAATACCACCAGCATTATCTGTTACAGGTCCATAAGCGTCTAAAGCAACGACCATGCCCGCAAGTGCTAACATTGTAGTGACAGCAATAGCAATTCCATATAGTCCAGCTATATGATTTGTCCATAAAATTCCACCTACTATTATCAAAGCTGGCACTGCAGTTGCTTCCATAGAAACTGCTAAACCTTGAATAACATTAGTACCATGACCTGTTGTTGATGATTTGGCTACACTTTTTACAGGTCTATAATCGGTTCCGGTATAATATTCAGTAATCCAAATTATTAAACCAGTTATTATTAAACCAATAATACCACAATAATATAAACTTAAACCATTAAATGTTTTTCCACTTACAACATATTCAGTTGTAAAACCTATAACATGCTTTGTTATAGGAAATAATATGATTAGAGAACTTATTGCAGTAATTACAAAACCTTTATACATAGCTTTCATAATATTTTTATCACTACCAAGAGTAACAAAAAAAGTTCCAAGAATAGATGTTAATATGC
>MDTB01125163.1_pt1 | contig 12260 bp, 12 predicted proteins | sample 811161 | NCBI WGS metagenome assembly MDTB01 (sample SAMN05326650, study PRJNA326480) | marine metagenome | isolation source: seawater | place: Mediterranean Sea | collected 2009 | reverse complement strand
ATAGAAAATGATCTTTTTCCATATTCGTCTGAATCTTTTGATTTAATAATTGCTAACCAGATTCTGGAGCACTGTAAGGAAATTTTCTGGATCCATCACGAAATTTTTAGGACCCTTAAAGTTGGTGGTTACTTAGTAGTAGGCGTTCCAAATTTAGCTGCTTATTACAACCGCATAAATTTAACTTTGAGTGGTAAGCAGCCATACTGCATCGCCTTAGATGGGGCGCACGTTAGAGGTTTCACTAATAATGGATATCGAAACTTTCTTAGAAATACCTTGGGAACTAAACTTGTTGTGAAGAGCTTTAGAGGAGCAAATTTTGTTCCATTTCCAAACCAAATAGCTAGCCACTTAGCTAAATTTTTTCCGAATCTATCAACTTGTATTTTTTTTCTTATTCAAAAAAAGGAAGAATACGATAGTGATTTTTTAAAAGTTTCTGAGGGTCTAGAGACACCATTTTGGATTGGAAATTAGCTCTTAGTTGTTACAAAATTTAATTATAAAAGTTTAATTTTGTTGATCGATCCATAAGTCTTAAAATTATTTTTAGTTTAAAAAATATAAGTTCTAATAATTAGAATCTACTGAAGATGAAATGCTGAAGAAATTTTTTTTGAATTTTTAAATTGATTCAATTGATTAACTGAGCAAAAATTAAAAATAACTCTAAATGAGCCTTTCTCAGACGGCGGCATTACTGAATGATAAAGCGCACTGTTGAATAGAAGAATTTGATTATTCGAAGCAAAAATATTTTTTACAGGATTAATTAAATTTATTAATTTATCTATGAATTTGTTTTTCGAAAAAAATAAATGGGAACCCCCTTTTATCTTTAGCTGTATTCTATTGTGGGAATTTAAATTAGGGTAATAAATTAATTTCAATAAAGGCGGAGTCCTACCCACGACCCCACTTGTGTGAATATAAGTATCTCTGTGCCAGGGCATGTAAGATTTAACAGAAAGAGTCTTTCTAACGACAACGTCTCCAATTTTGTATTTGAAACCGGTTAATTTTTCTATTTTCTCGTAAATTTTATTTTCTAATATAAAATCTTTAAATATAGAAGTATTCAAAATATTTTCTAACTTTAAATCAAAGGTTTTTTCGTATTTTTCCAGCCAGTCCTTATCGGCGCTCAAATCTACAGAATCATATTTTAGAAGAAAATTATTAATGTGATCTGCTGATTTATTTAACTTGATAACTTTAAATCCATCAAAATAAAAATTATTTTGATCTACATTATTTTGATAATTCATAATATTCAAATAGTTTATAATGAGATTGCTAATAATAAAATCACTTAAAAAGATCAATTAGGATTCTTTAAAAAGAATTACGTATAAATTTTAAATTAACAAGTTCAGCGTGAAAAAGGAAAGGAAATTATCTAATTTATTATTAAACAATAGAAATAAAAAAAAAGCACTTCCTGCTTTTAATGTTTCTAGCTTCGACTCAATTAATGCAATTTCCAGAGCGTCAAAGGAAAATAATCTACCCTGTATAATTCAATTTTCTGAAAAAATAATTAGTAAATATAAAATCATATACTTAAAAAATATCTTTGATTTCATAAAGAAATATCATAAATCTGAAATTTTTCTCCATTTAGATCATTGTAAAGACATAAAAATAATAAGGAAATGTATTGATAGCGGATTTGATATGGTTATGTTTGATGGTTCTAATCTTCCTATTGAACAAAATATTACTTTCACAAAAGAGGTCTTAAAATATGCTCATTCTAAAAATATATGTCTAGAGGCAGAAATTGGAGGAATAGGAGGTCAAGAAGACGGTTTTGAATCTTGCGGAAATTATGCGTTAAAAGAGGATATAGAAAAAATGTGTTCTGAGGCAAATATGGATTGTCTAGCGATAGGTTTTGGTAACATTCATGGAAACTACAATTCAAAATCTTCACTAAATTGGAGCATCTTAGAATACGCATATGAGGTTACTTCAACGCCTTTAGTTCTTCATGGGGGAACAGGTCTTACTGATGACGAGTTCATTAAGGCTATTAATTTCGGCTGCAGTAAAATTAATCTTTCAACTGTTCTTAAAAATGCATATCAGGAAACTTTGGAATATTGCTGGAAAGATAAAAATTTTAAAGATGATCCTTCAATTTTTCATACCTATTTAGATTCAAAAATTTTTAACATTGCTTCAGAATATTTAATCAAATTTAATGAGAATAAAATTTAACTTTTTCCTAGATACTTAGAGTACGGAAAAAATTTTTTAAAGAGAAAGTCTTGATATTAATTATAAATTTAGGCCTTAAAAGTATTAGATCAATTATTTTTGATCAGAGTGGCAAAGTTCTTGCAAAATCTTCCCTTCCTATAAATACTTTTTTGTCAGAAGACACCGTAGAGCAAGACCCTAAGGAATGGAGAAAAAAACTTAACCAGGTTCTGAAGAATTCAATTTCAAAGTTATCTGCAACACATAAAATAAATTATTTATCAGTGACCTGTTCTGCCAGTTGCCTGATTGCAGTTGACAAAAATAACGAGCCTACAAGAAAAGTTATTATGGTTTCTGATAAAAGGTCTATTGACGAAGCAAATTTCATAAAAAGTTTGGATGAATATAAAGAAATAAAGAAAAATAAAAAATTTTCAATATCAGAATATAGCCAACTTTCAAGAATATTATGGATTAAGAATAATGAACCGGAAGTTTTTAATAAAACATACAAATTCTTATCTCCTAATGACTACATTATTTCATTGATCAATGATAACTATTCGACGGATAACTTGAATGCTGAAAAGTTCTTTTATGACTCGAATTTAAATAAATATCCTGAAAAATTACTAAAAAAAATTGGAATCACTTCTAGCCAGCTACCCACTGTTGAAGAAATAGGTTCTAAATTAAATGAAATAAATAGAAAAGTTTGCAACTCAACGGGTTTACCATCAAAAACCAAAATAGTACTTTCGACTTATGATGCGGTATGTTCAATATTTGGTAGCGGGTTAAAAAATTCAGGGGAAGTGTGTGATGTATCTGGGACGGTAACTTCAGTAAGAATGATTTGTTCAAAGCCTGTAAATAACTTAAATAATAGAATTGTTAATCAATTTTTTAAGCCAAGTAATACTTTTATTGTTGGGGGTTCTAATAATTTAGGGGGAGGAATAATTGAGTGGCTTAAACAAAGTTTTTATAACGAAATTAAAAATCCTTATAAATTAATAGAGAAGGATTATCTTAAGTCTGATGCTATAGGATCTAATATGATTTTTCTTCCTTATCTATTAGGCTCAAGATCGCCAACTTGGGACAGTAATGCAAGAGGTGTTTTTTTTGGAATTGAAAGGTTTCACACCAGGAAAGATTTTATAAGATCTGTATTTGAAAGTATTGGCTTTTCAATTCTTGACTTTATTAAGATTTTTAAAGAGAGCAATCTTTCAACTGACTTTGTTGTTGCAAGTGGAGGTTTAGCTCAAATTGATTCTATCAATCAATTAAAATCTGATATTTGTAAAGTTCCTTATAGAACTTTGCTAAACTTTGAAAGTACTTCCTTAGGCGCTTTGTTTATAGTTCTAAAATTTTCTGGCTATTACAACGAAATATCTGAGGCTTCAAAAGATATTATTAAGTTCGATAAATTTTATGAGCCTGATCTTGAGTATTCTAACTACTATGACGATCTATATAACCTGTCAAATGAAATTTCATTAGCCTTAAAAGAATCTTTTGAAATGAGAATAAAGAACATTAAGAAAAAACAAACTAAAATTGAGAACCATATTGAAAACCTCTGAACATGTTAATTCAGAATAATTTAACAAACACAAAAATACATTTTGGCGAAGATTGTAGATATAAAATTATCGATTTAGTCGAAGTTCAAAAACAAAAAAATGTCTTACTGATTGCTTCAGAAAGATCTTCAAAAAATGAGTATATTTTTGAACTCATAGAAAAAATTCAAAAGGTATCAAATTTGTATATTTGGACAAAAGTAAAGTCCAACCCAAGAACGAAGGATGTAGAAAAATGCTTTACAGAATTTAAGTCTAAAAAAATTTCTCATATTGTAGGCATTGGAGGAGGCAGCGTAATGGACTTAGCTAAGGCTGTAGCAATAAGGTTAGGGGAATCTGATTCTTTAGATAGGATAATTTTGGAAAAAAGAGCAATAAAAAAGAGAGCAAACAAGTTAATACTTTTACCCACTACTAGTGGAACTGGATCTGAATTGAGTTATGGTTCAATTTTGACATTAGATTCAACCAAAGAAAAAATCGGACTAAGGGGAGAAGAGGTAGCAGCAGATTTTGCACTCGTAGACCCCTGTTTAAGCTATTCAATGCCTTTAAAAATTTCTATGATATCTGGCTTTGATGCGCTAACTCATGCAATTGAAACGTGGGTATCTAAAGCGGCCACGAATGAAATCAAAAATAATTCTAAAAGAGCTATTAAAAGTATTTTTGAAAATCTTCCTAAAATATTTTTAAATCAATCCGATTTTATTGCAAGAGAAAAAATATGTTATTCAAGTATGGTTATGGGGTTAAATCTTGCAATCTCTTCAACTTGTTTGCCACATAGACTTCAATATCCAATTGGGGCCTCTACTAATAGTGCTCATGGAGAGGGTTTAGCCATACTTTATAATTCTTGGATGGATCATCTATTAGAGGTATCTCCTGAAAAAATTTCTGAATGTGCGAATTGGATAAACTCAAACATAAAAACAAAAAACAAAGCTGATTTTTTTGTTTCTGCAGTTAAAGAATTTAAAGAGAATATTGGTATGAACCCCACTGTTAATTCACTAGGTATAGATTTAAATGTAGCAAAGGAATTTCCCTCTATGGTGAGTGGAAATCTTTCCCTTGATCCAAGTTTTAGAAACTATAAAGATGTAGAAAAAATTTATATAGAATCTTTAGGAATTTAAAAACTATGAAAGCAGTGATTTTAGCAGCAGGCAAAGGTTCTAGAATCAGCTCAATAGCCAAAAATCTTCCTAAATCTCTTTTACCTTTCAAAAAAACTACTATTTTAGGTCATTCTTTGGAAATACTATTCAAAAATAATATTTCAGAAATTATCGTAGTCACAGGTTATAAAAACCACTTGTTAGAAAGATATGTCGAAGAAAATTGGCCAGGAAAAGTTAATTTTATTTTTAATTCTTTATATGAGACTACAAATGTTTTGTATTCATTTTCTTTGTCATTAAAATTTATTGAGAATGAGGATATTTTATTTCTTCATGCAGATACAGTTTTTGAAAATAAGATTTTAAAACAGTTAATTGAAATAACCGATCAAAAAAAGACAGTTCTGCCAATAGATAAGCATATTTGTGGCGAAGAAGAAATGAAAGTAAAAATTATCAATAATAAACTTGTTGAAATTAACAAAACTATGGATGCTTCTTCTGCACATGGTGAATTTATGGGCCTAGCAAAAATTTCATCAAGACATATACCCCTTTTAAAAAAAGAAATAGATGAAATCTTTAAACGAAAACAATTTCAAGCCTTCTTCGAATTAGCCTTAGAGAATTTAATTAAATCTAAATCAATTGATATTAGCATTCTAGATATTTCATCATGTAAATGGTGTGAAATAGATTTTCCAGATGATTATAAATACGCATTGAAGTTGTTTGAATAGAAATTATATTAATGAATAATTTTAAAGATATTCTCAAGAACTCGGTAAACGGAAGTTATTGTGTATATATTTTATTAATTGCAGATATTCCAGCTAATTTAATTTCATTGGGCGTCTCTTACTTCAATAGAATTACAGCTAATATTATTACTCTTTCATCATTTTCTTTAAATTTACTATCAGCATCATTCGCTATTAATGGTGATTTTTTTATCTCATCAATTCTTTTTTACGCTGGTTTTTTATTAGATTTCGTTGATGGAAAAATAGCTAGGTTAAGAAATGAAGCTTCCTCTTTTGGAAAAAAATTAGATATGTTCGTAGACAGATTTGGCTTTATGTTAATTTCATTAGCTTACTTATATTATTTTTTAAGTAATGGAATTTATTTCGAAGCTTGGATTCTCATTTTGTATTCATTTATATTTTTTCTATATGATATTTTTCAATTGACAGATAATCTTTCAAAAGATTCCTCTTATAATGATAATAAAAGAAGAATAGCTGATTACTCACCAGATAAATATTTAGATATTATTAAGAGCTTTAAAAGATGGTTTCCTTCAAGGTTGCTTACTATCTTTTTAATGTTTTCTATTGCGCCGATAACTAACTTTTCTGTAGTTTATTCATTTTGCTTATTTGTATTATTAATAAGGTTTTCAAGAATTATGATTATTTATTTTAAGCACGAACGATAGATAGCAAAATTAGAGCTTCATAATTGAAATGTTAAAAAATTATTTTAAGAAAGTAGTCGGGCAAATCAGAAAGCCATTTAATTTATTTATTGAAAATTTAAATGGTGGAAACGAAAACTTATCTAAAAGATGTCTAATCTATTTTAAAACAGACCCTTTTTATAGAGACCTAAAAAGTTTAAAACTTAGTCATACAAATAATGATGAGATTCTCATGATGGCAGATGTCCTAAATCAGTTAGGCTACATAGTTGACGTTGTTGATAGAAGCTCAAATAATTTTAAACCAAAAGATAAATATGACCTTTTTATTGGAAATGCTTCTGGAAACTCTGGAAAAAGATATTATGAGATCGCTTCAAAATTAAATAAATCAAAAAAAATAATCTACTGTACTGGTCCTGAACCTACCCTTTCGAATTCATTAGTTAAAGAAAGATACGATTCATTTAACAAAAAAAATAAAACGAAAACTTGCTATAAAAGAACCACTGATATACCTTTTGAGAAATTTTTAAGTATTTCAGATTCAATATTTTCTTTTGGTGAAAAAAATCAATTTTGTGATCAAAGTTATAAACAAAAATCTAGATTGCCTATTTATAATATTTTACCTTCTGTGGATGAAAATATTTTTTTTAAAAATTCATGGTTAAAATCTAGAAAACTAAGTAAATTTCTTTGCTTCGCTGGTTCAGGTGCTATTTGCAAAGGAGTGGATATCTTAATAGAGGCATTTGAATATTTTCCCGATCTAGAATTACATGTTTGCTCCCCAAACGATGACGATATTCAAGTTCTTAGATCCATATATCGCAAGCAATTTAAATCTAACATTTTCTATCATGGATTTGTTAAGCCAGGATCTAAAAAATTTAATTCTCTAGTGAGTAGATGTTCTTTTTCAATTTTAAATTCAGCAGCAGAAGGTTGTTGTACCTCCTTGATAACAACAATGACGTGTGGTCTAGTACCCATAATGAACTACGAGTGTGGAATTAATATATTTGATGATCGAATAAAGATTATTTCTAGAGAAGATAAATTACAAAGCACAATAAATACACTTAAAAAAATTTTATTACTAGAAAAAGATTCCTATGAAAACTTAGTAGAAAAAACCCTGCAGGAATCAAAAAAATATGGAAAGCATAAATATACTAGTTCTTTGAAAAGCGCCCTGATAAAATTTGAACAAAACTATATGTAATCAATTATTGATTTATTTGAATTAACAATTTTCATATTTGAAAGAATTTTATTCTAGCCCTAATGCAAATCTTAGATATTTTTAGGAATTTTTATTTTTTAATAAAAATTTTAAATAAAAGAAAATTTTTTTTTGCATTAATTTTTCTAGTGCTTTGCTGTACTTTAATTGAATCTTTGAGTGTTTTGCTGCTAGCACCCTTAGCATCAATTCTAATTAACGAAAAATCTGAAATCCTTTTTAACCAAATTTTAAATAATTTAGCTAATTTTTTAGGTTTAGATTTATTTCTGACCTTTATAATTCTTTTCTTTATTACTTATCTCATCAAATCAATTCTGTTAACAATGTTGTCCTTTTTTCAGTCAAAATTTGCTTTCGATATGCAAAGAGATTTATCGGAAAAAATTTTAATAAACTTTTCCAGTAAATCTGTTAATTTTCACAATGAAAATAATTCCTCTAACATGATTAGAACTATCGTAAGTGATGCAAATTTATTAACTCATTCTGGAATACTAAATTTTATAATTCTTATTACTGAAACTTTTATTTTTTTTGGTATCATTTTTATTCTTTTTTTATACGATCCTTTTATTTCTTTACTTGTAACAATTCTTATTTCATCTGCAGCAATTTTTATAATTTTTTTTACAAGAAAGACTTTACTCAATCTTGGAAAATTAAGAGTAATTAATGACGGAAAAAGAATTCAAGCTACACAAGAAATTCTGGGAGGGATCAGAAGTATGAAATTTACCCAAAATATTAATATTTTTTTAAAAAAATTTAGAACTCCTAATTTCATATTTGCAATAACAGGAAGAAACCAAGCTTTTATTCAGCTTCTACCAAGAATTTGGTTTGAGCTTTTATTAGTTACTTCATTGATTCTAATTTCATTCTTTTATATTTTTAGGGGCAATGAAAGTTCAGAAATAATTCCTCTTTTTGCAATTTTTGCTGGTGCTGGTTTTAGAGTTTTACCTTCAATTTCCAGAATGGTTGCAAGTAACCAATCAATTAGATTTACATCTCAAGTTTCATCAAATATTGCAAAGATTTTTAGGGAAGATAATTCATCATTACAAAAATCGGAAATGAGCATGGATTTAACTTTGGATAAATTCGTAAGATTTTCTGAAGTTGATTACTCTTATCCAAATTCAAAGACCAAAGTAATGAATAGAATCTCCATTTCCTTCTCAAAAGGAGATTTTGTTTGCATTTCAGGAGATAGTGGCTCGGGGAAAACGACTTTTCTAGATTTACTTTCAGGTTTAATTCAACCGGATAATGGAGTTATATATTCTGATGAAACTGATGTAAGTAAAAATATTATCAATTGGCAGTCAAAAATAGCATATGTAGAACAAAATACCTTCTTAATTGATGCAACAATAGCTGAAAATATCGCTTTTGGGGTAGATGAAGAGAAAATTAATTATGAGAAAATTTTTTCAATTTGTGAAGAGATTGGTTTAAAAAAGTTTATAGATTCTCTACCGGATGGTCTTGATCATTTTGTAGGTGAGAGAGGCGTAAGTCTTTCAGGGGGGCAGTTACAAAGAATCGGGATTGCAAGAGCTTTATACAAAAATTCCGAGATTTTAATTTTAGATGAGATTACCAGCTCTTTAGATGAAGAAAACGAACTTTCGATTCTTAAACTTATAAATAAGCTTAAGAATAATAAAACAATTTTTCAAACGACTCATAATATTAGAGAAATATCTGACTTTGACTATATAATAAATTTTGAAAATGGAAAGATAAAAAGATCGCAAAAATACTCGTAAAGATGTCAAAAAAAAAATTACTCATAATAGAACCACACAGTGATGACAGCATAATTGCTATAGGGGGTTTTTTAGAAAAATACAAAAAAAACTTTGAAATTTATTTTTGCCTTGTTTGTGCTTCTAGTCTCGACATGTATCACAGATCTGTCTCTCGCGAAGAAAGACTTAAAGAATACGAGAATTATGTTAACCATTTTTCAGGAACTTGGCTAAAAACTGAATTGGACGACTTACATTTTCCTTTGGATATGGAGTCCAAGCTTGACTTAATTCCCAAAGCAAGACTAGTTAAATTAATGGAGCAAACACTGTTAAAAGTTAATCCAGATATTCTAATGATGATGGGACCATCTTTCCATCACGATCATACAATAGTATTTGAATCTCTAATTGCAGCAACTCGACCTACTTTCGGATGGTCACCTTCCGAAATTATAGTATTAGAAAATCCTACTTATGTTCATGATGAATCTGTATCTCTTGCTCCAAATTCTTATATTGAACTTTCGGAAGACGAAATTGATAAGAAAAATGAACTTTTTAAAAACCTTTTTCCGTCACAAATAAGAGATAAAGGAAATTATCTATCTGCAGAAGGAATTAAAAAATGGGCGGCTTATAGAGGGATGGAAGGAAGATGTAATTTCGCAGAAGCCTATCACCAATATTTTAAAAGAACCTAAAATGTTAGCAATTCATCAACCTGAGCATATGCCTTGGTTAGGTTTTTTTGACAAGATGAATTTAGCTGAAAAATTTATAATACTTGATGATGTTCAATACAGAAAAGATTATTTTCAAAATAGGAATAGAATTGCTGGATCAGATGGTGAGCCTAAGTGGATTTCAGTCAGCATAAGTAAAGGAAATCATAATGAAAAGATCAATGAAAAGAAAATTTTAAAAAAATCAAATATTTTTCCAAAAAAATACAAAAATCTTATATATGAATCATATAAAAATGAAGCATATTTCAACATCTATTCAGAAGAATTATTTGAATTGATAGAAGATTGTGGTGAAAGTTTATTTGAATTTAATATGAACTTAATATATTTCTTTATGGATAAATTTAATATTGAAACTCAGATTTTTTTTTCGTCAAATCTAAATTATGAGGGGAAAAAATCTGACCTAAATTTATCATTATGCAAAAAAATGTCAGCCTCAACTTATCTTTCTGGCCCTTCAGGGAAGGATTACCTTGATTTTAAATTATTCAAAAATTCAAACATAAATCTTGAGTTTCATGAGTTTATCCAGCAGCCTTACCTTTCCTCTAATTATCATCCTAATCTCTCTTCATTAGACTATTTGTTTAGGCTTGGGCCCAATTATTTTAATAAAAAGTAAAAAAATGAGAGGAGAGGCAATGAAAAGAATTATTGAAAATTTTAAACAAATCAATATACCTTTAAAATCTTTCATTGGGCTTGAATTTTTTGCTCGGGAAGGTAGTTGGCAAACTTTGTCATATGGAAATTATCTCAAAGAACTTTATCTCTGGGAGAAGGATCAGAAATTTGAAAAGAATTTAAGATCAAATTTTCCCAAAGGAAAAATTACTATTGGAAATTCATATGAAATTGCAAAAAACTTAAGTTTTAGAAATAAATTTGATTTCATAGTATATGACAACCCTCAAGGTATTTATGATAATTATTGTGAACATTTTGACGCGCTTCCTCTGACACCTTTTCTATGTAAAGAAAAAAGCATTATTATATTTAATGTTAATAAAAATCCTTTTGATTATGACGATTATCCAAATTGGAAAATTAGGAGAAAATCTTATTATGGGAAAAACGCTGGAAACCTGTCTTCGGAATTTATTCTAAATTTTTATAAAAGTCTTTTTAATAGTTTAGGCTTTACCGTCCAAGATTGTTTTGAAGAAGAGAGAAATGATCAATATCTTTCATATTTAATCTTTTTTTTAAAGAAAGATATCCTTTTAAATAAATGAAATTATTAATAAAAATAATTAAATTTTTCACTTCAACTAGATTTTCTTTAAAACTTTTATTGAGAATAGATAATGTTCTTTATAAGTTGATAACTATTTCAGCAATAGAAAATAATCAAGGCGTTCATCCCAAACAAAAAATAATTAATTACGAAAAATGGTTTATAGATCAGATTAATGAGAATAGTGTTGTCCTCGATATTGGGTCAAATCTTGGACAAATGGCAAAAAAAATGAGCTCAAAGTGTAAATTAGTTTATGGAATTGAAATAAATAAAGAGTCAATAAATTTTTCAAAAAAATTAGAGACACAAAATTTAAAATTTATACATGGAGATGCGACTACTTTCAATTATAAGAAATTAGAGAAAGTAGATTATGTAACCTTATCGAATGTTCTTGAACATATTGAAAATAGAATTTCATTTATGAAAAAATTAATAGATGAGATTTCTTGGAATTCTAAGCCAAAATTTTTAATAAGAGTTCCAATGATCGATAGAGAATGGATTTCGGTCTATAAAAAACAGATTGGGGTAGAATGGAAGCTAGACAATACTCACTTCACGGAATACAGCCTTAGTCAATTTAAAGACGAAATGATAGTAAATAATCTAACTTTAAATAATTATTCTATAAAATTTGGAGAACTTTTTGCTTCTTGTGGTCGAGACTAAATGAAACTCGAAAGACCTGAAAAATATTTATCTTTATTTTTTACAAAAGGGATATCTTTAAAAAATTGGGTTGAATTGGGAATTTTAGACAGAGAAAAAAGTCTGTATGAAACATTATTAGAGAAAAAAAAATTTGAAAAGATATATTGGTTCACTTATGGGTCTTCAGATAAAGAAATTGCAGAATCGTTATATAAAAAAAATCTTTTGAATAAAAATATTATTGTT
>MDTB01224869.1_pt1 | contig 12261 bp, 9 predicted proteins | sample 811161 | NCBI WGS metagenome assembly MDTB01 (sample SAMN05326650, study PRJNA326480) | marine metagenome | isolation source: seawater | place: Mediterranean Sea | collected 2009 | reverse complement strand
TTCTTTTTGTCTTTTTGATAATGATACAGGAACCTCAGTTATAATTCTAATATATAAATCACCGTAAATAGATCTTCTTATTATAGGCATACCCTTACCTTTTAGCCTTAGTTGTTTTCCATGTTGTGTACCAGACGGAATTTTAATTTTTGATCTTCCCCCATCAATAGATGGTACTTCAACAGTAGTTCCTAGTGCAGCATCAGAAAATGTAATAGGTAACTCGTAGTAAAGATTTTCTTCCGACCTTTTAAAAATATTATGGTTTTCTATTGATATAAATAAGTAAAGATCTCCAGTACGACCTCCTTTTGTACCAGCTTCTCCTTTTCCAGATAATCTTATTCTTGTTCCTTCATCTACTCCTTTTGGAATTTTTACAGTAACGCTTTCGCTGCCCTGAACCTTTCCATTTCCACTACACGGTCCACAAGGTTTACCAATAGTTTCACCATACCCACTACATTGAGGGCAGGTTTGTTGAATTGTAAAAAAACCTTGGCTAGATCTAACTTTCCCCTTACCTCCACAATAATTGCAGCTAATTGGTTTAGAGCCCTTTGCAGCCCCACTTCCTGAGCAGTCTGCACATTTTTTATAAGTAGTGTATTTTATATTTTTTTCTAAACCTTTGTATGCATCTTCAAGATCTATAGTTACATCATACCTTAAATCATTTCCTCTATTGTTTGATCTTCGAGAATCACCTCCGTTAAAATCACCAAAAAAATCTTCAAAAATATCTGAAAAAGAAGAAGTATCAAACCCCCCAAACCCTTGACCACCTCCACCTGCTCCTTCAAAAGCAGCATGACCAAACTGATCATAATTAGCCTTTCTCTTATCATCGGATAGTATATGGTAAGCTTCACTTGCTTCTTTAAATTTTTCCTCAGAAGCTTTGTCGCCTTTATTTTTATCTGGATGATGTTTAAGCGCTAATTTTCTATATGCTTTTTTAATTTCATCTCTTGAAGATGACTTAGAAACACCTAAGACATCATAACAATCTCTCTTAGCCACAGGACGTCTCCTATTTTAATTATATCTTAGGCGCTTTTTTCTTTATCTTCTTTTACATCTTCGAAATCTGCATCAACAACATTTTCTTTTTCTTTATCATTAGGCTTATCATTTTTAGGACCACCATCTTTTGGTTGGTCTTTTTGCTGACTTTTGTAAACTGCTTCTCCTAATTTCATTGATACTTGAATTAAACTTTGCGTCTTTTTTTTAATATTTTCTGAATCTGTTCCTTCGAGTGATTTTTTTAAATCATCTATTCCATCTTCAATAGCTTTTTTCTCTTCTGCTGAAATTTTATCGCCGTGTTCCTTAAGGCTTTTTTCAGTTGAAAAAATTAAACTATCAGCTTGATTTCTAGCATCTACGGAGTCTCTTTTCTTTTTGTCTGCTTCTTTATTTGCCTCAGCTTCTTTAACCATTTTTTTTATTTCATCATCAGAAAGACCTCCAGAAGCCTGTATTTGGATTTTTTGCTCTTTTCCGGTTCCTTTATCTTTAGCTGAAACATTCACTATTCCATTAGCATCTATATCGAAAGTAACTTCAATTTGCGGTGTTCCTCTTGCAGCAGGGGGTATTCCTACTAGCTCAAAATTTCCAAGAATTTTATTATCTGCTGCCATCTCTCTCTCACCTTGTAAAACTCTTATAGATACAGCAGGCTGGTTGTCTTCTGCCGTTGAAAAAACCTGACTCTTTTTTGTGGGTATAGTTGTGTTCTTTTCTATTAATTTTGTTGATACTCCACCTAAGGTTTCAATTCCCAATGATAAAGGCGTTACGTCAAGAAGTAAAATATCTTTGACATCACCTTGTAAAACGCCAGCTTGTATTGCCGCACCCATTGCAACAACTTCATCTGGGTTAACACTTTTATTTGGTTCTTTACCAAAGAAGTTTTTAACAGTTTCTATAATTTTTGGCATTCTAGTCATGCCACCCACCAAAACTACTTCATTGATTTCAGCTGCTGAAAAACCAGAGTCTTTAAGTGCAATTTTACAAGGCTCTAAAGTTCTTTCAACAAGGCTCGAGACTAGAGCCTCTAATTTTGCTCTAGTAAATTTTAAGTTAACATGTTTCGGTCCAGTTTTATCAGCTGTGATAAACGGAAGATTAATTTCAGTTTGAGTAGCTGAAGATAATTCGATTTTTGCTTTTTCTGCAGCTTCTTTTAGTCTTTGAAGTGCCAACTTATCGTTTCTTAAGTCTATTCCATTATCTTTTTTAAACTCATCGATTAAATAATTTACAATAGTGTCATCAAAATCTTCTCCACCTAAAAAAGTGTCTCCGTTAGTTGATTTAACTTCAAACACACCGTCTCCAATTTCTAAAATTGAAACGTCAAAAGTTCCGCCACCCAAATCATATACAGCGATTTTTTGTCCACTTTTTTTATCCAAACCATATGCTAAAGCTGCAGCTGTTGGTTCATTAATTATTCTTAGAACTTCTAGCCCTGCAATTTTACCAGCATCTTTTGTAGCTTGTCTCTGCGCATCATTAAAATAAGCAGGAACAGTAATTACCGCTTTTGTAACAGCTTGTCCCAAATATTTTTCTGCAGTTTCCTTCATTTTTTGAAGAACAAATGCTGAAATTTGAGATGGGGAATATTTTTTTCCCTTACCTTCAACCCAAGCTTCCCCATTTTCAGACTTAACAATTTTAAAAGGGACTTTGTTAATATCTTTTTTGACCGTCTGATCTTCAAACGATCTTCCAATCAATCTTTTTGATGCAAAAATTGTATCTTGAGCATTAGTTACTGCTTGCCTTTTAGCTGGTTGGCCAACTAGTTTTTCATCATTTTCTAAAAAAGCAACTACAGAAGGTGTAGTTCTTGCTCCCTCAGCATTTTCTAAAACTTTTGCTTGTGAACCGTCCATGATCGATACACATGAATTAGTTGTTCCAAGGTCTATTCCAATTACTCTACTCATATTTATTTATCCTTTTTTTTCCATATTTTTATATGGGTGTTTTTTTTGTTTCTACAAGGCTACTAGTCATCTTTTTTTTCATTATTTTTCTCTTCTTTTGAGGTTTTTTTCTTTGCCACACTTACGAATGAGGGCCTCAATAGCCGGTCTCCAAACATATATCCAGCTTGAATTTCTTGAACAATTGATCCTACTTCAAAATTTTCATTTTCCACCTCAAGCATTGCCTGGTGTTTATTAGAATCAAATTGTTGATTTGTAGAGTTAATTTTTCTAATATTATTTTTTTCAAAAATAGATATTAAATCATTTTCAATTATATCAAGGTTTTTTAAAAATTTAGTTAAATCTTTATTGTCTTTTAGTTCCTTGTCATTTTTTATAGCTACTTTAGCTCTTTGTAAGTTGTCCAATATAGCAAGATTTTCTTTAGCAAAATTAAAGCCACCATATTCAAAAGCTTCTTTTATTTCTTTTTCAAACCTTCTTCTTTGATTTTCAGTTTCAGCCAAAGATCTTAGTAGTTTTTCTTCTGTTTCTTTGAGCTTCTCTTCTAATGAAGGCGCTTCATTTTTTATATCATTCGTATTAGAATTTTGCTCAACTTGTTTTTCTTCATTTTTTTCTAATTTTTCTTCAGTCATATTTGCTATATAGTGTTTAAAAATATAATTACTAGGCTCTAATGAAAAAAATTAAAAAAATTCTTATTGGCACACATAATTCTGGTAAATTTAGAGAAATAAGCTACTTAGTTTCCAATAAAATTAAAAAATTTTCACCAGTAAAGCTAAATATTAAAAGCCCTAAGGAGACTGGAAAAACCTTTAAAGCTAACTCAAAATTAAAGGCAGAATATTTTTGTAAAAAATCTAATTTAATCTCGATTTCAGATGACTCAGGACTTGCCGTGACATGTCTTGATGGAAAGCCAGGGATTTATTCTGCTAGATGGGCAAAGAAGTACGGTAGTTTTCAAAAAGCAATGAAAAAAATAATTTCTTTAGTTCGAAAAAAAAATCTAAAAAAAAAGGTAAAAAACACAAATGCTTATTTTATTTGTAGTCTAAGTTTAAAGTTTCCTTCTGGAAAATGTATTAATACAATAGGTAAAATAAAAGGAAATATTTCAGATAAAATTATTGGAAAGAGAGGATTTGGATATGATCCAATTTTTTTACCAAATAGTGGTAAAATAACTTTTGGGCAAATGTTAAAAAGAAAAAAAATAAAGATTGATCATCGCTACATTGCTTTCAAAAAAATGAAGAAAAAAGTTAGTATTTAATAAAACTATTATTAGATGTTTTATATATATTTAATTCTTGGAAAACCTTTCCTTCATTGAATGTAAAAATTCCAATCTTTCCTTTTATTTTATCTTTTATTAGAAAATTGTTAATTGACTCTATGCCTTTGTTTTTTTTCCAGAAATAATAAATTAAGGCAATTGCGTCATACGCCAAAATAGTTATTTCATTTGGTTTTAAATTAAATGTTTCAAAATATTTTTTATTATATTTTTTAAAATTTTTAAGATTAACTGAAGGATAATATAAAGTCTTGATTGAGTTTTCATAAAATATACTTTCATCAAACCACTGATTTACAGTGGTGTATAAAACATCCTTTTCACTAATGTCAGAAAAAACTAGTGACGTTAGAACACTTTTTAAACTACTGCCAAAATCTATTATTATTACAGAGTCAAAGTTAACACGCCCCAAAGTATATTTTTGCTTTAATTTTTTAAGTTCTCTTACAGACCCCAAGTCCTCTCTTTCCTCAAGAATTTTTACTCTACTTTCTAAATTTCTCTTCCTTTGGTCATAATTAGTTAATTTTTGTATTTGACCAGTTAAAAGTTTTGGATCAGAACTATATTTAAACAATTTATAATTTTTTAACTTTAATAAGTTAACTTTTTTCTCAATAAAAGTTGCGTACTTATTATCAGGAAACATTATTATTGTTTTGTATTTGTTTTGACTACCTATGAATTTTTCTATTGATTTCAATTGTGACTCTAAACTTATACCAATACTAACAATATTTTTTTTTATAGTTGGGTGATTATTTGATAAAGAAATAAATATTAAATCATTATATTTCTCTATTTCATCAAAATAAGTTGAGTCTGTCGGCCCCAGCACAACTTTAGCCCCTGATTCTGAAATATCTTTTATAGCTCTCTTTAATTTTTGTAAATCGTTTGAACCAGAATCCCTTGGAATGATTTTAATTCTACTATCATTAATCTCATCTAAAGCTAATTGTGTAGAAAGTAACATGGATTGGCCCAAGTCTTTATATACACCCGAAAAAGGTGCTAATAAACCAATTTTAAGTTCTTTTGTTTCAGCGCTAAATAAACTGGAATTAAAAAAAAGCAAAAGATAAGATAATATAGTAATTAATAATTTAATCATATTTTATGAATAATCTTTCCTCAGGTTTGTACATTGTCTCAACTCCAATTGGAAATCTTGATGATATAACATTAAGGTCATTAGATGTATTAAAAAATTCAGATATAATTTTGTGTGAGGACACAAGAAGGTCATTAAAGCTTTTAAATCATTTTAACATTAATAAGAAGTTGATTTCGTACCATAAATTTAATGAGAAAAAACAACTTAGTCAGGTAATACAATATCTAAATGAGGGCAAAATTTTGTCATTAATATCAGATGCAGGAACACCTATTTTGTCTGACCCAGGACTTCTGTTGATCAGAGAGTGTGTGGCAAAAAAAATTAATATTCATCCAATACCTGGTCCTTCTTCTATAACAACATCTTTAAGTGTTTCTGGGTTCAGCGACCAATTTGTTTTTTTTGGATTCTTGCCTAAAACAGAAGCTGAATTAAAAAAAACACTTTTAAATTTAAAAGATATACCATTTTCTATAGTATTTTTTATACCTGCATTAAAAATCAACTTTTATTTAAAAATTTTTAAATTATTTTTTTCAGGTAGAGATATATTTTTAGCAAGAGAGCTAACGAAGGTTCACGAAACATTTTATAGAGATAGTATAGATAAAATAAAGCTTTTTAAAAAAACACTCAAAGGTGAGTTAACCATTGTAATTTCTAAAAAATATAATAAACATAAAGATGTGATTAATTTAGACATAAAAAAAGAAGCGGCTAAGTATTTAAAGAAATATAGCTTAAAAGATGTTGTAGAACTAATTTCAAAAAAAGAAAATATATCTAAAAATAAGATTTATGAAATATGTTTAGATATTAAAAAAAATGAAAAAAATTTTTAGTATAATAATAATATTTTTCCTAAGCTCTTGCGGGACGTCTTTAGGGACAGCAAAACAATTTGGAACTGGGGTTAGCGTTTCTTTCGACCCAAGAACCGTTGGTATGCAAATTGATGACACAATCATGCAAAAAAATTTAGTTGCAAGATTGACGCTCACAGAAAAAAAATATTTTTTATCTATAGGAGTTGAAGTGTTGGATGGAAGAATATTTCTAACCGGAAAAGTTGAAAAACCGGAAGAAAAAATAAAAATTACAAAACTAGCATGGGAAACTAAAGGAGTAAGATCTGTGAAAAATGCCATTCAAATTAAAGGTCTTTCTAACTTCAAAAGCACGGCAAAAGATATTTTTATTACTACACAACTACGAACTGCTATAATCCTTAATAAACAAATCAAATCAAATAACTATACTCTTGAGACAATAAATAAAAATATTTACATTTTTGGAATTGCCCTCAACAAAGATGAAAAAAAAGAAATTATAAATGAGGCAAATCAAATTTATGATGTAATAGATGTAATACCCTCAATTTATCTAGTTTCTGAATTAAGTAGAAATAAAACTTAGTTTTTTTTATAATCAATAACATCTGACGAATACGCAGCGATCGATGCTAAGTTTAAAATATCTGAAGTGGACGACCTAAGAGGAGCTACCTCAATAGGCAAGCCCAATCCTATCAAAAGGGGACCTATGAGTTTAGCACCACCGAATGATTTCATAAGTTTTGTAGAAATTGCAGCGCTGTGAAGAGCTGGCATTATAAGTATATTTGCTTTACCTACAATTTTAGAAAAGGGATAAATTTCTTGATAAATTGGATTTAGGGCTACATCTGGCTGCATTTCACCATCAAAATCAAAATCTACTTTTTTATTTTTTAGTAGTTCTATTGCATCTCTGACATGCTTTGTATTTTTAGAAACTGGTTTTCCAAACGTAGAATGAGATAAAAAAGCAACTTTGGGTTCAAAACCAAATAATCTGGCAACTCTTACGCAAGAAATAGAAACATCTACTAATCTTTCTGGAGAGGGAAAGTCTTGAACGTTTGTATCAGCTACTAATATTGTTTTACCTCTAGAAACCATCATTGTCATACCAAAAATTGGTTCTCCTGTTCTAGGCTCAACAACTTTTTTAAGTTTTTCTATAGAAGCTGCATAATGTCTAATATTACCCGTCACCATTGCATCTGCGTCGCCACAGGCTATCATTGACGACCCCCAGGCAATACGGTCGTTTCTAACCAACCTGTCAACGTCCCTTTCTAATTGACCGTCTCTTTGAAGTTTTTTATACAAATACTTTGCGTATTTCTCTCTCTTTTCCTTATCAGTAGAATTAATAATTTGAATATTATAATTTTCATCAAGACCTATTTTTTTTAGCTGCTCTCTAATTCGATTTTCTGCCCCAATTAATATTGGAGTTCCCAACTTATTTTTTCCAAATTCTACAGCTGCTTTAAGCATGTTTTTATCTTCCCCTTCTGCAAAAACTACTTTTTTAGGTTTTTTTCTTATTTTCGCATTAATACCCTGCATAAGTGACATAGATGGATCAAGACGGTTGACTAGTTCATCTTTATAAATTTCAAAATCACTAATTTTTTTTCTAGCAACGCCGCTTTTTATTGCAGCTTCTGCCACTGCGACTGGAATTACGCTTATAAGCCTTGGATCAAAAGTTGATGGTATAATATAATTTTTTCCGTATTTAGGTCTATCACCCCCATACGCTGAGACAACTTCATCCGGAACATCATCTCTTGCAAGTAAAGCAATTGATTTTGCTGCAGCAATTTTCATTTCTTCATTAATTTCTTTTGCTCTCACATCAAGAGCTCCTCTAAAAATATAAGGAAAACCAATTAGGTTATTAACCTGATTTGGATAATCTGATCTCCCAGTAGCAATTATGGCATCTGACCTCACTTCTTCAATTATTTCAGGTTTTATTTCTGGGTCAGGGTTTGCACAAACAAATATAATAGGGTTTTTTGCCATCGACTTGATCATATTTTTTGTAACGGTATCTTTTGCTGACAAACCTAAAAATACATCTGCACCTTTCATTGCTTCATCTAAAGTTCTTAACTTAGTATCGACTGCAAGCGCAGATTTAAATTGGTCTATGTTCTCTCTTCCTTTGTAAACAACTCCTGTTCGATCGCACATTATTATATTTTCAGATTTTGCTCCGGTACTTTTAAAAAGATTTATGCAAGCTTGTGCTGATGCACCAGCACCATTTACAACAATTTTAACTTCAGAAATTTTTTTACCAGAAATATCTAAGGCATTTATCAAAGCTGCAGTTGTAATAATAGCAGTACCATGTTGGTCATCATGAAAAATAGGAATATTTAATAACTCTTTAAGTTTCTGCTCTATAATAAAACAGTCAGGTGCAGCTATATCTTCTAGATTAATACCTCCAAACGTATTTCCAATATTTTTTATTGTTTTTATAATCTCATCTGTATTAGAATTATCTATTTCAATGTCAATCGAATCTATGTCGGCAAATCTTTTAAATAAAACTGCCTTACCTTCCATTACAGGTTTAGATGCTAAGGAACCGAGGTTCCCAAGCCCTAGGATTGCAGACCCATTGCTTATTACAGCCACTAAGTTTCCTTTGCTTGTGTAGTCGTATGCTGCATCTGGATTTTTTGCAATTTCCTTAACTGGTGCAGCAACACCTGGCGAATAAGCTAAAGAAAGATCTCTTTTTGTTGTTAAAGGTTTTGATGAATTGACCTCAATTTTGCCCGACTTTCCTTTAATATGGAAGTCTAAAGCCTCTTTATCAGAATAATGGTCTATCTTTGATTTTTTTGTCATTTAAATTATGAGTATGTAATATAATTTAGAAGATATCACTATTAATTTGTGGCTTAATTTAGAAATTTTATGAATTTATTGTCATCAACTTATATTTTTAGTTTTTACACACTAATTAGTAGGGTACTCGGATATATAAGAGACATATTAATTGCTATTTTTCTAGGAGCTTCAATTTATGCTGATGCTTTTTTTGTAGCATTTCGCTTGCCAAATACATTTAGAAGATTATTTGCAGAGGGTACCTTTAATGCAGCGTTTATACCAAGTTATACATCTGAAAAAATAAAAAGTAAAAAAAAAAGTAAACAGTTTGCAGATGAAGTATTTCTGATTTTAACCTTATCTCTTTTGTTAATTGTTCTTCTAGCAGAAATATTTACTCCTTATCTAGTATATTTAATAGCTCCAGGATTTTATGAGAACATAACAAAATTTAATATTGCAGTTGATTTTACAAGAATTACTTTTCCATTTCTGTTATTTGTCAGCTTATCCTCTTTTTTTTCTGGAATTTTAAATTCAAACAATAAATTTGCTGCCGCAGCAGCAGCTCCAATAATCTTAAATATCATTTTAATACTTAGCCTTTTGATCTCATATTTTTTAAATTTGAACTTTGCAAAAAATCTTTCATATGGTGTTTCTCTTGCAGGAATACTACAATTAGTTTTTTTAATATTTGTAACAAAAAAATATTACAAACCATCAATAGAATTTAAAAATAAAATTTCTTTAAAAGTTAAGTATTTTTTAAAACGTTTGATGCCCAGTGTTTTTTCTTCAGGCGTGACTCAAATAAATATATTGGTAGGTACTATAATAGCTTCTTTTGAAGCAGGTGCCGTTTCTTATTTGTATTATGCAGATAGAGTGTACCAAATCAATCTTGCAATAGCTGGAATAGCTGTTGGAACAGTTTCCCTGCCAGTATTATCCAAAGCAATAGGTAAAAAAAATATTAAAAAAATATCAACTATTCAAAACAAAGCTTTTGAATTATCTCTATTGCTATCAATACCAGCCAGCCTAGGATTAGTTTTGGCATCTGAGGAAATAGTTAGTGCTTTATTTGGTTACGGATCTTTTACTGAAGAAAATATAAGTATGACAGCCTTGGCATTAAAATACTTTGGTTATGGAGTACCAGCCTTTTCATTAATTAAAGTTTTACCAAATTTCTTCTTTGCAAGACACGATACTAAAACACCATTTTTTATCTCATTTTTTATAGTCTTACTTAATATAACAATAAGTTTAAGTTTTTTTAAAGAAATAGGTTTTGTGATAATCGCAATATCAACTTCAATCTCAACATGGGTTGGTGTACTCATATATACAATTATATTAGAAAAAAATAAATTTTTACTTATACAAAAAACTTTCATAAGAAGTATTGTTAGAATTACAACCGCTGGTATTTTGATGTCTATATTGCTTTTTTATGGAATAGAAATTTTTTCTGAAAATTTAAGTTATTATAATAAATTTAAGTCAATTTATCTTTTATTTATCGTTAGTTTTGTAGCAACAATTTATTTGATAACGTGCTATTTATTGGGTGTATTAAAAATTAAAAATTATAAAATAAAATAGATGAGTAATAAAAAATTAGTATTTTCTGGAGTACAACCGACAGGTAATTTGCATCTAGGCAACTACCTAGGTGCATTAAAAAAATTTGCTATGCTTCAAAGCGAAGCCGAATGTATTTACTGTGTAGTTGATCTTCATGCAATTACAATTTTTCAAGAGCCAAAAGAATTAAAAAGTAATATTTTAGAGACTACGGCTGGATTTCTTGCATCAGGTTTAGATGATGAGAAAAGTATAATTTTTAATCAATCTTCAGTTAGCGGACATACAGAGTTAGCTTGGATTTTAAATTGCGTATCAAGAGTCGGATGGCTAAATCGAATGACTCAATTTAAAGATAAGGCTGGATCTGATAAAGAAAAAGCTAGTGTTGGGCTATACATTTATCCTAACCTAATGGCAGCTGATATTCTTTTATACAAAGCAACGCATGTACCAGTTGGAGCAGATCAAAAGCAGCACTTAGAATTATCTAGAGATATAGCTCAAAAATTTAATAAAGATTTTAATTCTAAAGACTTTTTTCCTTTACCTGAACCATTGATACAAAAAAATATTTCAAGAGTGATGAGTCTTAGAGATGGTACAAAAAAAATGAGTAAATCAGAAGAGTCAAATTACTCAAGAATTGATTTAAAAGATAATGCTGACGATATAATAAAAAAAATTAAGAAAGCCAAAACAGACTCTGCGCCTATACCTGATAACTTAAAAGACTTAAGCTTAAGACCAGAAGCTTTAAACTTGCTCACTATATTTGCAGAAGTAACTGAAGAAAATATATCAGAAATATTGAATGAAATGTCGGGTAAAGATTTTTCTTTCGTTAAAAAAAAACTTTCAGAGGCCTTAATTGCTAAAATATGCCCAATTGGTCAAAAAATTAGTCAACTAATGAAAGATAAGCAATATTTAGAGAAAGTTTTAAAAAAAGGGACTGAAAGGGCTAGTATAAAAGCTGAGGAAAACTTAAAAAAGGTTCGTGATATAGTAGGCTTAATATAATAATATATAAACATGATACTTACTGAATCGACACCTAACCCAGACTCATTGAAGTTTATTTCTGAGAGAACTATTTCAGAAATAGGGACTGAAGAATTTCAAAAGAAAGAGTTATCAAAAATCAAAAATAATTTTATAAAAGAATTATTAAACTTTAAAGGAGTAGAGCTCGTTTTATTATCGGATACTTTTATATCTGTAAAAAAAACCAATGAAATAAATTGGGATTCATTAAAACCAATGGTAATTTCTCATTTAAATAATTATTTTGAAAACAACAAAAAACCTATACTAAGTTTAGAAAACAGCAAAAATCTATCCAATAAAGAAACAGATGAAACTATAAAGAAAATCAAAGAGGTTTTAGATACTAAGGTAAGGCCTCAAGTAGCAAAAGATGGCGGAGATATTAAATTTAAATCATTTGAAAATGGAGTTGTTAGAGTAGAATTACAAGGAAGTTGTTCAGGATGTCCAAGTTCATTAATGACTCTAAAACAGGGTGTGCAAAACTTACTATGTCACTATGTTGCTGAAGTAAAATCAGTTGCAACT
>MDTB01150502.1_pt1 | contig 12261 bp, 10 predicted proteins | sample 811161 | NCBI WGS metagenome assembly MDTB01 (sample SAMN05326650, study PRJNA326480) | marine metagenome | isolation source: seawater | place: Mediterranean Sea | collected 2009 | reverse complement strand
TGAAGCTGGATATACTCTGACTACAGGTCAAAATAATGTATTGATTGGTGCCTTATCAAAAACCTCATCAGTAGACTCTGAAAATCAGATTGTAATTGGAACTGGTGCAGTAGGCCAAGCTGATAATACTGTCACTCTTGGAAATAGTTCTGTTACAGATATTTACGCTGCAGAAGACGGTGAGGCAATTATTCACGCAGGTGGAATTACATTTTCTGACGGTACTACTCAAACAACTGCTTCTAGTAGTGATGGTGGTTCTGGAGGGGGGACATCATCAAGTAATGTAACCTTTAATCAGGTATTGACCTCAGGTTTTACTGATAGCACTACTGTGCTTGAAATTGGAAATTTTACCATAAGAGTAAAAAGTATTGATAACTCAAATCACTATTTAGAGTGGAAGGTTAATACTGGAGATATTTCAGACTATTTTGCTGCCACTGTTACAATGAAAGGGAGTCGAGCTGCTGATTGGAATGCTATGAATGTTGAACCAGTTGTTGGGAATAATTCTGGTATTAGAGCAGAAGATACTTTTACAGAGATAGTTGATAGAAACAATAATTATACTGGAGGTGAAAGCGGAGGATATCTTAACAGTCCTGGATTGTGGTATTACAAAACGGTTGAAGTAGAGTTAACCAATGAGCAACATAACGAATCATACAAAATAACTGCAATAGTAAATGGACTAGGTAAAGTTATGCTTAAAGGAGAACATTGGGATTTTAAATAGTTTATATAAAAAATATTTTACTGTTTCTTTTTTTATTTTTAGCTGATAAAATTATTTAAAGTATTATTTCATCAGGAGTAAATTCGATAACTGCTGTGAATTTTATAGTAAATTATGTAATAGGTTAGACTATTGTATCTATTTTAAAAACTAGAAGTGTTTTATATTCGTTAATTTTGCATCTCATATTTAATTATGCAGACTAAGGCAAAAGAAAAAATTAATATCGTAACTCTGGGCTGTGCCAAGAATCTGGTAGATTCAGAGGTCCTTATGACTCAGCTCAAGGGAAATAAAAAAGATGTGTTCCATCAGAGGGATGACATCAACCCTGACGTAGTAATAATTAATACATGTGGATTTATTGATAAAGCTAAGCAAGAGTCAATTGATACTATCTTGAAACATGCCAAAGAGAAAGATGAGGGTATCATCAAAAAGCTTTTTGTGACAGGATGCCTATCAGAAAGATATAAAGACGACTTAAAAAGTGATATCCCTGAGGTTGATGGATTCTATGGGACACGAGATTTACCTGAACTACTAAAGAACTTTGAGGCAAAGTACAGAAATGAACTTCTTGGTGAAAGAATTATTACAACAGATTCACACTATGCATATTTAAAGATATCTGAGGGATGTGACAGGCCATGTTCCTTCTGTGCAATTCCACTCATGAGAGGAAGGCACATTTCAAAGTCCATGGAACAAATTGTGCTCGAGGCAAAAAATCTTGTTAGTAACGGTGTAAGGGAGATCATGCTCATAGCACAAGATTCAACTTACTACGGAATTGATATTTACAAAAAGAGAATGTTCTCTGAGTTACTAAATAAACTATCGGACGTTGAAGGTCTTGACTGGATACGGATACACTATGCCTATCCTTCAGGATTCCCAATGGATATTATTGAGGTGATGAATGAGAAGAAAAATATATGCAATTACCTTGATATCCCATTGCAGCACGGTTCAACAAGGATGCTTAAAATTATGAAAAGGGGTATTACTAGAGAGAAGACAGATGACCTTATTAAAAGCATCAGAGATATCAATCCTGAAATTGCTCTTAGGACAACTTTAATTGCCGGCCATCCTGGAGAGACAGAAGAAGATTTTCAAGAGATGTATGAATTTGTAGAGAGATCACAGTTTGACAGGCTTGGCATTTTTACCTATTCGCATGAGGAGGGAACGTCATCTCATAAGCTTGAGGATAATGTACCAGAGCATATCAAACGTTCCAGGTCAAATAAAATAATGGCTTTACAACAGGAAATTTCTGCAAAGAAAAATACTAAGAAAGTCGGTAAGACAGTTAAAGTGCTAATTGACAGAGCAGATGCGAATAATTATTATGGGAGGACAGAGCAAGATTCACCAGAGGTAGATAACGAGGTAATAATTCCAACAAAAGAAATGCACCTTAGGGTAGGAGATTTTTATCATGTTCTCATAACCGACTCGAGAGAATATGATCTAATAGGAAAGGTAGTATAATGAAAGCGCACTGTTTAGATTTTCATAAAACAAATATGTTCTCAAAGAAATTCAATGAGTTTATAGAATCTCATATAAATCAACCTTACTTCCCAACCTATGAAAATATTGGTAATGTTTTAGATAAAATTCATTTCTCCCCTGATTCAAGAAAAAATCTATTTGAAGTTTTAGAGAGCCAGTACGATGGTATTGATCTTAACAAAAAAGTGAAAGAGAACCTCTTAAATATTAAAGATCAAAATACTTACACTGTAACTACAGGTCATCAGCTTAATATTTTTTCAGGCCCCCTTTATATCATTTATAAAATAATATCAACTATTAAACTCTCAGAGAATTTGAATAAAAGGTATGCAGATAAAAAGTTTGTTCCTGTTTACTGGATGGCTAGTGAAGATCATGATTTTGATGAAATTAAATCATTCTTTTCAAAAGGGAAAACTTATGAATGGAGTATTAACCCATCGGGCGCGGTAGGAGAGATTGATCCTACTTCTATTAAAAAATTGTCAGCTATAATTCCAGAATCAATTGAAATATTTGAGGATGCTTATTCTACTAGCAAAACTTTATCAGAGGCTGTCAGAAAATATATGGATGCTCTTTTTTCCGATTTTGGTCTCATTGTATTCGATCCATCATCTAAAAGACTCAAACGAAAAATCACTAACCTTATTAAAGATGATATTTTTGATAATACTATATCAACACTTGAGGACAAATCAGGTGATAGATCTGAGGTATATATTAGAAGAATTAACTTCTTCTACATGCGGGAAGGGCTAAGGGAGAGGATAGAGTTAGCAAAAGATAATTTTATTGTTAAGGGAACAGATATTTCTTTTACCAAAGAGGATATGGAAAGAGAGATAACAAACTACCCTGAGAGATTCAGCCCTAATGTTATTATGAGATGTTTATATCAGCAGCTGGTGATGCCAAATGTAGTGTACATAGGTGGTCCAGCTGAAGTTATTTACTGGCTTAGTTTTAGAAAGTTTTTTGAGAAATATTCAATAGAGTTTCCAGTGATTATGCCAAGAGATTCTGTTATGATTCTTTCAAAAAAGTCAGTAAAAACTTTAGAAAAATATGGATTAGGATTTGAAGATATATTTCAGGGTAGGGGTCACCTAGAAAAAAAAGCTCTGGGTGTAATCGATGAATCAGATAAAAATTTTTCTTTGGAGATATCAGAAATAAAAACTCAATTAAATACCATTGCAAATAAGTATAAATCATTTGATAAATCTATGCCACCACACGTCATGGCAAATTCTAAAAAAATTGAAAAAGTGCTTTCACAGATAGAGCGAAGGTTTATTAAGTCTCAAAAAGAACATAATAAAATTTTAGTTGACAAAATTGGTGAGCTTTTCAATGGCTGTTTTCCAGAGGGTATTCCACAAGAGAGAAAAGATAATTTATTATCTTATTACAACTCATCAATTATAGATGATTTATACAAAATTCTTGATCCGATGGATTTAAAATTTAAAGTAGTTAAATGAGGTTTGATATTATTGTTATTGGTGCAGGTCCAATCGGATTATGTTGTGCAATTGAGGCAAAAAAAAATAACCTCTCATACCTTATTATAGATAAGGGATGTCTGGTTAACTCACTTTATAATTATCCAAAGAACATGACATTTTTTTCAACCTCTGATAAACTTGAGATAGGTGAGATTCCTTTCATATCTCACAATGCAAAACCTACGAAGTCTGAAGCTTTGGAGTATTACAGGAGAGTGGCATCATCCTGGGAACTAAATATGAACTTATACGAGGAAGTGATTGATATTGAGAAAGGGGATGAATTTGAGGTTAAGACAAATAAAAATAAATACTTTGCAAGGAAAATAATTCTCTCTACTGGCTTTTATGATCTTCCCTATAAGCTTAATGTCGAGGGAGAGGACTTACCAAAAGTTAAACATTATTACGATGAACCTCATCCTTATTTTGGTATGAATGTGGCAGTTGTTGGTGCTGCAAATTCTGCTGTAGACGTTGCACTTGAAACTTACCGTAAGGGTGCCAAAGAAGTTACCATGATAGTTAGAGAGCCAAGCATTAGCGAATCGGTAAAGTACTGGGTAAAGCCTGATGTAGAGAATAGAATAAAAGAGGGTTCCATCAAGTCTTATTTTAACTCAAATATTACAAAAATTACAAAGGATAATATACACGTAAAAACTCCTGATGGTGAAATTACTATTGATAATGATTTTGTTTTGGCTATGACTGGTTACCAGCCTGATTTTTCATTTCTTAAAAAAATTGGTATTAATATTGGAGATGACGAACATAATACACCAGTTCATAATGATGAAACAATGATGACAAATGTTGAAGGAATTTATCTTGCAGGAGTTATTTGTGGAGGTTTAAAAACTAATAAATGGTTCATAGAAAACTCCAGAGATCATGCTGAAATTATTGTTAGTGACATACTCAAGAAATAACTAGGCTTTTGTATTTTTCGTTATATATTTCGTATGAGAAGTTTATTAATACTAAGCCTATTTTTTTTAATTCCATTGCAGACACTTTCTCAAGAAAGCTTTACATTAAATGGTTATGTTAATGATGCCGAGACGGGTGAGGCTTTGATAGGTGCTACGGTTTATGTTAATGAGTTGAATTCAGGAACCATAACAAATTCTTACGGATTTTATTCTCTAACACTGTCCCAAGGAGATTATAAAATTGATTTTCGTTATTTAGGATACGAGTCAAGCGAGGAAATAATTTCACTTAACTCTAATCAAAAGTTAGACATTGAGTTATCAGGACTTGATGTTCAGCTTGAAGATGTTATTGTTAGTGATATAGCTGAAGATTATAACGTTAGTAGCATTGAAATGAGTACTAATAAATTAGATATCTCCAGAATTGCTGAAATCCCAACATTTTTAGGCGAAAATGATATTATTAAGGCAATTCAACTTTTACCAGGTGTGAGTTCTGTAGGTGAGGGTGCATCGGGTTTCAATGTTAGAGGGGGTTCAGTTGGACAAAATCTTGTACTATTAGATGAGGCGCCAGTATATAATTCTTCTCACCTACTCGGTTTCCTTTCTGTTTTCAATCCTGATGCTGTTAAAGATTTGAAATTATATAAGGGAGGTATCCCTTCAAGATATGGAGGAAGGCTATCATCAATTCTTGATATAAGAATGAAAGATGGAAATAGTAAAAAAACCTCAATCTCTGGAGGAATAGGCTCTATTTTTAGTCGATTTACTTTAGAGTCGCCTATAGTAAAAGATAAGTCTTCATTTATTCTAGCACTAAGAAGGTCCTATGCTGATATACTTTTTAGGCCTTTTATAAAAAACTCAAGTTTCCTTGATGATGATGCAGCGCTTAATTTTTATGATGTAACTGCGAAAGCTAACTATAAGATAAATGAGAAAAATACTTTATATATTTCAAGCTACCTGGGGAGAGATATTTTTATGTTTGATGAGAGGCAAGGTTTTAATTGGGGAAATAGAACTGGAACTCTTAGGTGGAATCATCTATTTAATGACAGGCTTTTTTCAAATTTTACTCTCATCTACAGTAACTATGATTATCAGCTAGCCTTCGGTAGTGATGATAGAAATAAATTTGAGTGGGACTCCAGAATTGAAACAATAAACTTTAAACCTGAATTTAGTTATTTTATAAATACAGGGAATGAACTTTCCATAGGTGCTGAAATGATAAGATACAGTTTTGAGCCAGCTAATGCAGTGGGTGTAAGTGAAGGTGAGATAACTGACATTACCCTTCCTGAAAAATTTGCATTTGAAGGTTCAGTTTATATTGGTAATGAACAAAAAATTTCAAATCTTTCTTTCTCCTATGGCCTAAGAGCATCTTACTATTCTTACTACGGACCTGGATATAGATACAATTTTTCAGATGAGGGTACTGCAGGTCTCAGAAAAGAATTGATAAGTGAAATTAAAATTGATGATAATGCATCAATTAAAAAATATTCTAGTATAGAGCCAAGAATATCTTTGAATTTTCAGCCGTCTGCTTCTTTCTCTGTGAAGGCAAGTTATAATAAGATGACACAGTATATTCATTTACTGTCAAATACTGCTGCGTCAAGTTCACTAGATGTATGGACACCAAGTACTAATAATATTAAACCTCAACTTGGAGACATATATGTTTTTGGTCTTTTTAAGAATTTTAAAAATAACTTGTTTGAATCATCCATAGAAATATATTATAAAGACTTAAAAAATCAAATAGATTATATAGACGGTGCTGATTTATTAATAAATAAGTATTTTGAAGGTGATATCCTGAGTGGATTAGGTAGGTCCTATGGCTTAGAATTTTTAATAAAAAAAAATAGAGGTAATTTCAATGGTTGGATAAGCTATACCTATGGAAGATCGGAGTTAAAGATTAATGGTATTAATAATTTCAATTGGTATCCAACTCGATACGATCAGACTCACAATTTTAAAGTAACCTCAACATATGAGATAAGTAAAAGAGTTCAGTTATCTGGTAATTTTGTTTATTTAACAGGGACACCTGTTACATTTCCCTCCTCAAAATATGTGATACAAGGTTTTGCCATACCTCATAATGCTGAAAGCACAAGGCATCAGTTCAGAATCCCAAACTATCACAGGCTAGATATATCAGCTACCATAAATGGAAAAAAATTAAAAAGAAACGGAAAAGAAAGAAAAAATGATAGCTCTGTCATAATTAGTATTTATAATCTCTACAACAGACGTAATCCATTCTCCATATATTTTTCCCAAGGTAAGTCGAATGTTACTGAGAATTTTGTTCCTGGTGAAGTCACCAGATTATCTATTATAGGTTCTTTCGTACCATCAATAACGTATAATTTTAAATTTTAATGAAAAAGTTTACATATATACTCATTTCATTGTTTTTTCTTTCTTGTGAGGATACTATAACCCCAGAACTTCCCAAAAATGATCCAATTTTAGTTGTTGATGCTTGGGTTAATGATCTAAATTCACCTCAAAAAATATTATTATCCACAACTCAAGATTATCTTGATACTTTATCCTCTCCGCCAGCTTCAGGCGCAGTTATTCAAATTACAGACGACATAGGTAATGTTTTTATTTTTAATGAAGCAGAGCCAGGTGAATATATTTGGGAACCTGACAGTATTTTCCAAAATTTAGGTAGTGTAGGAAATTCATTTTCTTTAACTATACTTTATTCAGGTAAAGAAATTATATCACAATCAAAAATGAATAGAACATCAATAATTGATAGTGTTAATTTCGTAAGAGGACAATTTCCAGAGGGATCATATTATGCTGAGTTCTGGTCAAGAGAAGAAGAGGGTCTAGGAGATGCGTACTGGATTAAAACGTATAAGAATGGAATTTATCAGAACAGACTTGGAGATATAATCACGTGTATTGATGCTGGTGCATCTTCTGAAGGAGCTGAAGTTGATGGCATACCGTTTATACCCCCAATCAGGCGTGGTATCACTAGGTTTGAAACTGACGATAATGGAGATTTTTTATCACCATTTAAAAAAGAAGACTCGCTCTATGTAGAGATACATTCTGTTACGTTCGAGGCTTTTGATTTTTTAAATAAGACAGCGATTCAAATTAACAGACCGGGTGGTTTTGGAGAACTATTTGCTGTATCTCTTTCTAATGTTCCAACAAATATTTTTGTTGCTAATGATAATAACTTTAAAGTTCTTGGTTTCTTTAATGTATCAGCTGTTCACGGTTTGGGAAATACTCTTGACGATGAGGAACTTGAAAAAATTGAGTTATATAACAGGGAATGGTAGGCTACTTTATTGCCCTAGTCATTTCCTTTTTCCCTATAGGTCCTGCCAGTATTTCAATTTTGAAGTTGAGATTCTCTAGAATTTTTTTTAGTCTCTTGGTAGAAGAATAAGTTACTATTATACCTTCGCGTTTCATTGCATATTTAATATTACTAAAGTTTTTTTCAGCCCAAATATCTGGCTGTTTACTAGGTGCAAATGCATCAAAAAAGATAAGATCATATTTTTCTTTTTTTAATGAAATTTTTTCTAAGCGGTTAATGCTTCTTTTAAATAAAAAATTATTTAAAAGTTTGATTACATTTTGACTCTCACTATTATGAATTTTTTCGAATATTTTATTGTTAAATTCTTTTATTTTACGACTATAGTTGAGTTTTTTTAGGATAGAGTTCTCGATAGGGAATGGTTCAATGGCATGATAAAAAATTTTTATACTTTTTTGTTTTGCATAATTTATTGTTAACATAACATTGAGACCAGTTCCAAGACCTATTTCAAGTATACTTATTGATTTATTCTTTTTATTATTCATCACTCTATCTAAACCAGCATTGATATAAACATGCTCTGATTCTCTTATCGACCCATGTAAGGAGTGATAGCTTTCATCAATTTCTTTATTGTAAATAGTATCTGAACCGTCATTGGTTTTAACTATTTTGAGATTCATTTCTTTTTTAATAGAGTAATACAGTGGGCAGCGACTCCTTCCTCTCTTCCTATAAACCCAAGGCCTTCAGTTGTAGTTGCTTTAATTGATAACTTATTTTTATTGATATTCATTATTTCGGATAGAATTTCAATCATCTTATTAATATGATTTCTTAGTTTTGGTCTTTCAAGAAGAATAGTAACATCTATGTTGTTGATTATATAATTTTTTTCTTTTAGTAACATCATTATCTTAGAAAGCAGCTTCTTGCTATCAATTCCCTTATACTTATTATCAGTATCCGGAAAATGTTTACCAATATCATCTTCAGAAATTGCGCCCAGTATTGAGTCACATATCACGTGTATCACTACGTCTGCATCAGAATGTCCAACAGCACCTTTGTTGTGATTAATTTCTATTCCACCAATTATAAACCTTCTGCCGGACTCTAGTCTGTGCACATCATAACCATGTCCAATCCTGTAATTTTCTTTATTCATAAGGTAAATTTATAACTTTACTGTCTTATAATCGTCTTGTTTGTATGGATAGATTATTATTCTTCTTTTCTTCAAAACCATTTTTTGCTGATTATACTAATTTTTTTTTTAGACTTGTTGTAGGTTTATCTTTAATGACTCATGGTTATTCCAAATTGTTGAGACTTCTTGAGGGTAGAATATGGAGTAGAACCCATCTTTTCTTTAACGAGGAAACATCACTTGCACTTGTTACTTTCGGTGAATTCTTTGCTCCTCTCTTTGTGATATTAGGTCTGGGTACAAGATTATTTTCGATTCCTATAATTTACACCTTCATTATTGTAGTATTTGATGCCCACTGGGGAGATCCTTTTACAAAGATGGAGAAAGGTATACTTTTTCTCGTTTCATATATCCTTATTTTTATGGTTGGGCCAGGTAAATTATCACTTGATAATCTGATATCAAAAAGGTATAAATAGATTATAATTTTTATATATTTACTACCGTAAACCAAACCCAAATATTTTACAATAATTAACCAAACAACCCAATCCAATTTCAGTATTGACATGCTGTTCGAAAATGAAAATGTAAATACCACCACTCTCAAAAATTTATATATATCAATGTTAAAACCTCGATTAATTGAGGAAAGAATGTTGATACTTTTGAGACAAAATAAGATAAGCAAATGGTTCTCTGGAATTGGCCAGGAGGCGACATCTGTAGGTGTTGCTTTAGCAACTGACAGCGATGAATACATACTTCCCATGCACCGAAATTTAGGTGTTTTTACAAGTAGAGATATTTCACTTGTAAAACTTTTTAATCAGTTTCAAGGAAAGTTAGATGGCTTCACTAGAGGTAGAGATAGGTCTTTCCATTTTGGAGTTAAAGAATTAAATATTGTAGGTATGATATCGCATCTTGGACCTCAGATGGGAATAGCAGATGGAATAGCTCTTGCAAAAAAAATGAAAGGTGAAAAAAAAGCAACCGTTGTTTTTACAGGGGATGGGGGTACTAGTGAGGGGGATTTTCATGAGGCCTTAAATGTTGCATCTGTATGGGATCTTCCAGTGCTTTTTGTAATTGAAAATAATGGTTACGGACTTTCAACTCCTAATGAAGAACAGTTTAAAGGTGATTCTTTGGCTAAAAGGGGAGATGGATATGGAATGGAATCCCTCTCAATTGATGGAAATAATATAGTTGAGGTTTATACTACTGTTAAAAAAATTCTTGAGGAGATGAGAGAAAACCCCAGGCCATTTCTTTTAGAATGTTTTACTTTTAGAATGAGAGGGCACGAGGAAGCTTCTGGAATAAAATATGTTCCAAAAAGGGTTATGGAATACTGGGAGAAAAAAGATCCACTTCAAAATTTTGAAGAATTTATTATAGAGAAAAAAATATATAGTAAAAAAGAAATTGATGAGGTTAGAAAATCTATTAATGATGAAATTGCTGAAGCTGTTAAAATTTCTTTTGACAACTCAATTATTAATTTTAACGAGGAAGATGAGATTAATGATGTTTTTTTTCCATATACTCAGAAAATTAAAAATCCAAAAGAGAAGTCTATGTCCGAGAAGCGATATGTTGACTCTATATCAGAGTCTTTGGAACAAAGTTTAAATAAATACAAAGATCTTATAATTATGGGTCAGGATATTTCCGACTACGGAGGCGTATTTAAAGTGACCGAGGGCTTTGTAAAAAAGTTTGGCAAAGATAGAATAAGGAATACGCCTCTTTGTGAGTCAGCTATTGTTGGAACAGCATTGGGACTTTCTATCGAGGGAACAAAATCAATAGTTGAGATGCAATTTGCTGACTTTGTTACATGTGGTTTTAATCAGATTATTAACAACCTAGCAAAGATTCATTATAGGTGGGGTCAGAATGCAGATGTGGTTATTAGAATGCCAACAGGTGGTGGAGTTTCAGCTGGTCCTTTTCACTCTCAATCCAATGAGGCTTGGTTTTTTCACACACCTGGTCTTAAAATTGTTTATCCTTCGTGTTCTATGGATGCTAAAGGCTTACTCAATGCAGCAATTGAAGACCCAAACCCATGCCTTTTCTTTGAACATAAGGCTCTATACAGGTCACATTCTGAAAAAATATTCGATGATTATTATACAACCGAGATAGGAAAAGCTCGAGTCATTAATACGGGAGAAGATGTTTCAATTATAACATACGGTATGGGTGTGTACTGGGCTAAAGATCTACTAAAAAGCCTTAGTGATATTTCAATAGAAATTATTGATTTAAGATCTTTACAGCCTTGGGACAAAGAGACTGTAAAAAATTCAGTTAGAAAAACTAACAAGGTGATAATACTTCACGAGGATTGCTTGACAGGTGGTATTGGAGCTGAAATTTCAGCTTGGATATCAGAATATTGTTTTGAGAGTTTAGATGGTCCCATTCTTAGGGTTGGTGGTCTTGATACACCTGTCCCATTTAGAAAAGAATTAGAAGATAACTACATGCCTAAGGATAGATTGAAGAGAAAAATAAATAAACTCATGTCATATTAAATTATCAATACTTAATAGGAATAATTAAACAAAAAATCTTAATTTTGAAACATGAAAAACTTTACTTACTTAAAAACATTATTTCTTACCTTATTTGTATCTGCACTGCTATTTTCGTGTTCTGATGAAGAAGACGACACGAGCGTAGATGATGTTGTAGATCCTCTTGATACGCAAGCAAACCTTCTCAATGGCTCTTGGGTCGTCAAGGATGCTAATTCTGTTACAAAAGATGGTAGTGTCGTGAACGTATTCACTGCTATGTCTCTAACTTTTTCTGGAGGTTCAGCGAGTGGTGGAGCTTACGCAACACTTAATTCAGATAGCAACGAGGTATGGCCAGGTTCAGGAACGTGGCAATTTCAAAGTGGCAGCAGCGCTACTCTGTTAAGGAGTGATGGTGTTGTGATAAGTATAAGTGTTACTGAAACTACGCTTAAAACAACTTTTTCAACAAGTGGTGGAATTAAAGACGGAACGTGGGTCTTTGATTTTGTGAAACAGTAAACC
>MDTB01111462.1_pt1 | contig 12261 bp, 12 predicted proteins | sample 811161 | NCBI WGS metagenome assembly MDTB01 (sample SAMN05326650, study PRJNA326480) | marine metagenome | isolation source: seawater | place: Mediterranean Sea | collected 2009 | reverse complement strand
TCTCATCAAGCCTTTTGCAGGGCCGTGATGATGATCATCATGGTGGCTTTCAATAACTGAGCTCATAATTTACCTCGCTAATTAAATTTTTGGTTTTTTATATTCAACTATATCTGATGGAACAACATATGCTCCATCACCATTTTCGGCATTTCCCCATGCCTGTCTTGTGTATGTTATAACTGCAGCCATATCAACTTCAGATAGTTGATTTGCAAATGATTGCATAGCAGCTCCTTGAACTCCTTCCATCAAGATTTCTACATTCCTATTTTTATCAAACATTACAATGTCACTTCCAGCAAGAGCAGGAAATATCGGAGGTAGCCCTTCACCACTCATTTGATGACATGCAACGCAATTCTTTTGGTAAACTCCTTCGCCTCTTTCAGAAAGCTCAGCAAGTGACCATTCCTTTTCTGTAAGTTCAGCAAGCTTAATTGCTTCTTCTTTTTTTGCTAATACCCATTCGTTGTATTCATCCTTTTCTACAACCTTCACAACCACTGGCATAAAGCCATGATTCTTTCCACAGAGTTCAGTGCAATTACCTCTATATATGCCTGGCTCTTCTACCCTAGTCCATGCTGTATTAATAAAACCAGGAATCGCATCTTGTTTGATTGCAAAATCTGGAACCCACCATGAATGAATTACATCATTGGCAGTTATTAAAAATCTTACTCTAGTATCAACTGGAATAATTAATGGCTCATCAACCTCTAAGAGATAGTTTTCTCCTTTAGGGACAAGATTATAAATTTCGTCTTGATCGGTACTAAGGTTAGAGAAAAAATTTATATCGTCCTCGAGATATTTATATTCCCACTTCCACTGATATCCAACAATTTGAATATTAATCTCGCCCTCTTCATCTTCATAAATCTCTGTTAAGGTTTTTGATGCTGGAACTGCCATTGCTATTAAAATAAGAAAAGGCACTATAGTCCATGCAACCTCAAGTTTTGAGCTTTCATGGAAGCTGGATGGATTTGGATTCTTTTTCTTTGTATATCTAAAGAGGGAATAAAACATAACTGAAAAAACAACTGCTCCTATAGCTACACAAATATAGAAAATGAGCATATGCAATTCGAAAACATCTCTACTAACTTGTGTCACGCCTTCTCTCATATTTAATGCGTCCCAATCTGAAAGAACTTGTGATGGATATAGCGATAAAATTAAAAGTGCTGCAAATGCACTTTTGCATAAAATTTTAAATTTTTTGAACAATTCCCTTTTCCGTTAATAAACTATGCTTATATTATATTATAAAAATCTATTATATTAATAGTATTTTTTATTAAATCATTGGGCATTATACTTGAGTAGTGGAATTAATCTATTCGCTTTTCCGCTCTTCAAAATTGCAACTTACACAAAAAATCCTCTTATCGTCTGCAGAAAGTGCAATTGTATCCTTCTTTTTGCAGTTGGGGCATATTGCCCCGGCAACAAATCTTCTAAAATCACTCATCTCGTAAAAGCTCAATTTCATTAATAACTTTAGCCACATTTGGTTCATAATTGAACCAAAGTCTGAATGATTTTGCGGCCTGATGCACAAGCATGCCGGTTCCATCAAAAGTTTTTTCAGTAAAAGACTTGGTCCATTTACAAAAAGGAGTCTCATTAATTGAATAATTTAGATCGTAAGCAATTATTGAATCATTTAGCTCTGGCATTTGAGGCTCTTCAAATTCTCCAGTGATGCCAGCTGAACTTGTATTAATAATTATATCTGCGCCCACATTATCTTCTTCAGAAACTACATCAATTTCTGCAAACTGGCTATATTTTTCAGCTAACCTATTTGCTTTTTCAATAGTCCTATTGGCTATAAACAGTTGCTCAGGTTTCTCTTTTGTGATTCCCCATAAGATACTTTCTGTTGCATCTCCTGCGCCAATAATTAGAACTTTTTTACCGCACAACTCTATGTTTTTTTCGTTAAAGTCGCTTATAAGACCACTACTATCAGTAGTTTCTCCATACAAGGTCCTATTTTTTTTAATGAGTGTGTTCGAAGCCTCAATAAAACTTACTTCTTCAGATGTACTATCACATCGGTTAAAAGCTTCTTTTTTTAAAGGCAAAGTTACATTTAAGCCGATTGCATTTTTGTCTGCAAAAAAATCTTTAAGAAATATATCAATCTCATCAGGCTCAACCTTATAGGGTCTGTAATCTATGTTTAAGTTAGCTTGTCTAGCAAACCGTGAATGAATAAATGGGGAAAGAGAGTGGTCGATTGGTGATCCTATAACACCTAATTTATTAATTTTAGGCATTTTGCTAAATCACCCACGACTCTTTAAGTGTTTTTAAAAGCTTTGATTCATATTTCTTAAGCTCATGTGGCATTTCATAGGTCCAAGATGTTGATGGCGGCATTGAAGATAAAATAGATTTCACTCTGCCTCCAGACTCAAGACCAAACCTTGTTCCTCTGTCATGTAGGAGATTAAATTCTGCGTATCTGCCTCTTCTTATTTGCTGAAATAGTTTCTGATCTTTTGAATATTTCTCAATAGACCTTCTTTTAAGGATTTTGCAGTATGTTTGTATATATATAGCGCCTAAGGACTCTAAAAGATTAATGCTATTAGAGTGATCTTTATATTTTAGATTGTCAAAAAAAACTCCCCCAACACCTCTTCTTTCTTTTCTGTGGGGTAAAAAAAAGTATTTATCGCATTCTTTTGCAAATTTTCTATAAAAAGTCTTATTAAATTGAGCAAACGTGGATTTCAAAGACTTATGCCAAAGGGTAATATCAGATTTATAAGGGAAAAAGGGTGTTAGATCACAGCCCCCTCCAATCCACCAGCTTTCTAGACCTTTCTTATCATAGATCATAAAAGTTCTTACGTTGAAATGTGAGGTTGGGGCCTTTGGGTTTTTGGGATGACATATTACAGAGACTCCCATTGCTTTGAATTTAATTGTTTTATTATTTTTTTTTGATATGCCTGAGCTTATAGGAAGTTTTTTCCCAGATATAGATGAAAACGTCACAACAGCTTTCTCAAAGACTGCTCCACTTTCTACAACACAAGTTTTTCCTTTTCCAATCTTAGATTTCCAATTATCAACTATTGGTTTTCTATTTTTTGGTGATTCAAGAGACAATAAATCATCTAGGATATTTTCCTGTATTTCTAAAAAACTTTTTTCAATCTGATTGCTCATTTCCTTATGTACTCTTTTAATTTTAAGTCGAAAATTTTTGTAGGTTTTTTTAAGTAGCCCAGTTTCTCATCAAAAATTGCAACATCTTCGGAATTAAAAAAGTTAACTATATCATCTTTGTTTTTTATCTCTTTTTTACCGCTTATATTTGCAGAGGTTGAAATTATCTCTGATCCAAAAAAATTGAGTAGGTTTTTTATTGGTTTGTGAGCACTTACTCTTACTGCATGACTATTTAAATATGATAGTTCTTTATACTTATCTGAAGATCTTTCTAAAATAAAAGTGGTGGGACCAGGCCATTTTTCATTTAGAATTATAGCGTCTTCTTGGGATACTGAACAAAATGTTTTTACAGATTCTATTGATGGTGACAGAAGTATAAATTTCTTTGATTTGTCTCTTTTCTTTAAATCAAAAACTCTGTCAACTGCCCTATTATTTTTTGCATTGCATCCAATACCCCAAACACCTTCTGTCGGATGAAGTAAGATCTTATTTTCAGCAAGCCAATTTGCTGAATCTGCAGCATTTAAATAATGCACAGATTAAGAGTTTAGTTTTGCATCTTTCGCAAGAACTTCCTTTTTCATATTAACTTTATAGTCAGAAAGTTTTTGCTTAAGGGGGTCATCTCCAGTTGCAAGAATTTGAACAGCTAGGATAGCTGCATTTTTTGCGCCAGAAGAACCAATGGCAACAGTAGCAACTGGGATGCCCGGAGGCATTTGTACTGTGGAAAGCAATGAATCCATTCCATTTAGTGATCCAGATGGAATTGGAATTCCTATGACAGGTAATGTTGTGTGTGCAGCTACCACGCCAGCAAGGTGAGCAGCCATTCCTGCAGCTGCTATAAATACCTTAATACCATTTGATTCAGAATCATTCACAAGATTAAGGACTTCTGCTGGAGTTCTATGAGCGGAAAGAACATTCTTAGTATATTTAACACCAAAACTGTCCAAAACATCAAAAGCTTTGCTGACTACGTCTAAATCTGAGTCTGAGCCCATTAAAATTGCTACTGACATGTGTGTATTATAAATAAAAAAGCTTTATTTGGAAGAAAAAAAGGATAGAATATGCACATGTCAGATCTAAAAATTCTTATATTCCCAGACCCAAAATTAAGGAAGGTAGCTAAAAGAATAGAAAAATTTGACAAAAGTCTAGAAATATTCGCTCAAAATATGATCCAAACTATGTATGAGGCTGAGGGCATTGGCCTTGCTGCAACTCAAGTTGATGTTCATATTAGGTTAGTTGTAATGGATCTAAGTGAAGAAAGAAACACCCCAAAAATATTTGTCAATCCTGAATATACTATATTAGACAAAAGTCCTTTTACTTACGAAGAAGGTTGTCTATCTATACCGGGCTTTAATGAAGAAATCTCAAGGGCATCTAAAATATTACTAAAATGGCAGGATCTTCAAGGCAATTACCATCAAGATGAACCAAAAGGTATTTTTACTGTTTGCGCTCAGCATGAAATAGACCATCTAGATGGTAAGCTTTTTGTTGATTACTTGAGTCCTATAAAAAGGGATAGAATTAGAAAAAAGCTTGAAAATAGCCGAAATTAGTGAATTTTAAAAGATTTTAGGGGGAGGAAATGGATATTATTTTTGCTGGTAGCCCTTCATCTTCTGCAGAAATACTGTCAAAACTTGTAAAGAGCTCATTCAATGTATCACTCGTTTTAACACAAGGTGACAAAAGATCTTCTAGAAATAAGCCAGAGGAGCCCTCAGAAGTTGCTAAGTTTGCAGAGAGCGTAAGCCTGCCTTGCATTAAAATAGAAAGTTTTTGTGATGAAACTGTAAATAAGATAAATAAATATCCATGCGATATCTTGGTTCTTTCGTCTTTTGGAAAAATAATTCCAAAGGAAATCTTGCAGTATCCAAGTATTACTCCCTTAAATATACATTTCTCAATCCTTCCTCATTATAGAGGTGCTTCACCAATTCAATCTGCTTTGCTGAATGGTGATAATAAGACTGGTATTTCTTTTATGGAGATGGTCGAGTCGCTTGATGAGGGTCCTGTCTTTGATGTTGTGGAAGTAGATATTTCTTATAGCGATAATAGAATTAGTCTTGAGGAAAAGTTAGTAGCAAAAGCAGTAAATAGTATTGTTGATGTTCTTCATAGGGTATCCAATGGCTTGCAGCCGGTTTCCCAAGGTGATGATGGCGTATCATATTGTAGAAAAATTTCTAAAGAGGATGGGAGGATAAATTTTAGTGATACAGCTGTAGAAATTTTAAATAAATATAGGGCTTTTTCAGGCTGGCCTGGAACTTTCTTCGAATTCAAAGATATTAATATTAAAGTACATGGAATGCATGTCATTGAAGCAGATAATGATGATATCCCAGGATCTATAATAGATGTAACAAAAGATGGTATTTACATAAGAGTAGTCGACTCAGTGATAGTAATTACTTACATACAACTACCAGGTAAAAAAATAATTAATTCTGCTGATATTCATAATTCATATAAAGATTTTTTTGTCTAAATATAATTTGTTATAAAAACTTTAAATTCTTCAAAAAGAGGTATAACGTAGCACCTATGAAAGTGGTAATTTTAGGTGCAGGCCAGGTGGGAGGCAGTTTGTCGGCAAACTTATCTTCAAATGGCTACGATGTAACTGTTGTTGACAGCAATGATGAAAAGTTATCTGATTTAGATTCTAGGCTGGACCTTAGAACTGTTTCAGGGCATGCAAGCCACCCTATAACCCTTAAGAGAGCTGGGTGTGATCCCGATACAATTTTATTAGCCCTTACAAACAATGATGAAGTAAACATTGTTTCGTGCCAAATAGCAAAGGAGATATTCTCTGTAAAAAAAACTATATGCAGACTAAGCGATTCTTCATATTTGGACTCGTTTGACTCATTTAAAGATTCCATAGATATTCCTATCAGTCCAGAAAAGGACATAACTGAGCACTTGTCACAATTAATAAGGCACCCGGGGACTAATCAAATAGAAACCTTTGCAGATGGAAAAGTAAAGCTCATTGCTGTTAAAGCATCTAAAAAAGGCAAGCTGGTAGGAAAAGAATTAAGAAACATTGATGATGATATGCCAGATGTTGAAACGCATGTTCCTGTAATTTATAGAAAAAATAAACCCATTAAGCCGTCTGGGTCAACAATAATTAAAGAGAATGATGAGTTATATTTTATAACCTCGGCTGAAAATATTGATTCTGTTGTTAATGAAGTGCATGAAGATCATTCTCAGCACTCAAGAATATTTATTGTTGGTGGTGGAAAAATAGGTTTCAATTTAGCAAAAGATCTTGAATCGGACTTCAACGTTAAGTTAGTAGAGCGAGATAAAACTCGATGCAAATTTCTTTCAGAGGAACTTGAAAGATCAATAGTTCTTCATGGCAGTGGCTCTGATGAGGAGCTTTTATCTAGTGAAAATATAGATCAAACTGATGTTTTTTGTGCACTTACCAATGATGATGAGGCAAACATAATGTCATCGTTTCTTGCCAAAAAGCTTGGTGCGAAGAAAACAATGATCTTGGTCAATAATATTTCATATATGGATATAATTCCTAAAAGGTTTATCGATAATGTTGTGGCGCCCTATAGATTAACAATTTCATTGGTAATGCAAGACCTCCGCGAAGCAGATTTTACTCAAGATGTTTTATTAAAACTGCATTCAGGTGCAGAGGCTGTTGAGGGTGTTGTTCACTCTAATCCTTTTACCTCAGAGTTTATTGGAAAACCAGTGGTTGATTTGCCTATGCCTGAAGAAGCAAATATTGGTGCAATTGTTAGAAATGAAAAAATCTATATGCCATCGGATGATCTTTTGCTAAGTATTGATGACCACTTAATCGTATTCTTTACTGATAAGCAAGCTATACCTGAAATAGAAAACTATTTTAGAGAGGTTTAATTGAATCAAGTTAAGGTCTTAAATTTCTTTGGTCTTTTATTGATTATGTTTGGTATGTCATTTGTCATCCCTCTGTTTGTTGCTTTCTTTTATGGCGAGAGTCTTGTGACAGTCTTTGGGTTGGGTATGTTTATTCTTGTCCTGTTGGGATTTTTAAGTTGGTTCTTTACCAGAAGCGATAAACAAGAGCTTTCTCTGAGTGATGGTTTTGTTATAACTGTACTTTTTTGGGTTGTCTTATCTGTTTCTGGATCGATTCCTTTTATTTTATTTGGTTTTAGTGTTGTTGATTCATTTTTTGAGTCAATGTCAGGGATAACTACAACAGGAGCAACAGTGATTGCTGGTCTAGATGATCTCCCAAAATCACTGCTTATTTACAGGCAGCTTTTGCAATGGCTTGGTGGGATGGGTTTAATTGTATTAGCAATTGCTGTTATGCCATTATTGGGTATAGGTGGCGGCCAGTTGTTTAAAACACAGACACCTGGTCCAATGAGTGAGCAAAGGTTAACGCCACGGATTACTTCAACAGCAAGAGCTCTTTGGTCTATTTATTTTGTTCTTACTATCTTGTGCATCTTTGCCTATCGCTTGGCAGGAATGAGTTTTTTTGATGCTGTTAGTCATGCTTTCAGCACAGTGTCTATTGGTGGTTTCTCAACACATGATTTGAGTATAGGCTTCTTTGATAACCTTTCTATTGAAATTGTTTGTATGGCTTTTATGTTGCTCTCTGCTGTAAGTTTTGCAGTTCATTACAGCGTAATATATAGAAGACAGGTTCTCAAATATTTTTATGACCCAGAATTAAGATTTTTTGTATCCCTGCTGATAGTTATTCTCACTTTGGTTTGCCTATCACTAGTTGCTAATAATATTGATAGTCCGATCAGAAGCGGTGTTTTCCAAACTGTATCAATCCTAACCACTACTGGCTTTCTAACAGATGAATATTCAACTTGGCCAACTTATATAAGTTTTATGTTATTGGTGGGTGCATTTGTGGGCGCTTGCTCTGGTTCTGTTGGGGGTGGTATAAAGTCTTGGCGGATTTTGATAATGTTAAAGCACGCTTATAAACAAATCTTTAAGATAATTCATCCTAATTCTATTAATACGATAAAGTTAGGTAAAAAAGTTGTGGATAGTAATGTATCAGAGGCTGTATGGGGGTTCTTTTCTATATACATTATATCTTTCATGGTTTTATTTTTGCTTGTGCTCGCATCAGGCCTTGATTTCATAAGCGCATTTTCTGCCGTGGGAGCATGTCTTAATAATCTAGGTCCAGGACTGGGTGAAATAGCATCTAACTATGCGAATATTCCTTCATCAACGAAACTACTTCTATCATTTGCCATGATATTGGGTAGACTTGAGATTTTTACATTTCTTGTTGTGTTGATGCCGGCCTTCTGGAGAAGATAATTATTTGTATATACTCTTATCTTTGGCCTGCTGTTTCTTAAATCTTTTATACTCCCAATTATAGTCTTCAGGATTAATATTAATAATTTTTTCTATCTCTTTATTCATTGCTTTTGCATCATATGATAGCCCTTTTTTATAAGTGTTCTTTGAGCCAAATCTAATGTAAAGTCGATTAGTAAGAGTGTCTGAATGGATTGCGACAGAAACAATTGGCGCTTTTGTTTTGGAGTGCAGAGATGGTATAAGATTTGTTGTATAAGCTTTTCTTCCAAAGAAGTCTTCGTAAACACCCATGTCTTTTGCAGGAACCTGATCTGCAGCCATTGCTATAACTTCTCCTCTCTTTAATGCCGAAAATAACTCTTTAACACCTGTGAAATTTGTTTCAAATACATTGAGCCGTTTTTCTGTCTATTTTTTCTAATAAAATCATTAAATGCTTTGATTTTAATTGGTTTAAAAATAGCTGTGAGTTTTTCTTGATTGGTTAATTGGTTTAACAACAAATCAACACTTCTATTGTGTGTAGAAAGAAGGATAAGACCAAAACCTCTATTGGTTTGTGTGTAAAGATAACGGTTTTCTATTTTAAAAATACACTTATTTAGTTTTTTTTGATTCCTTGATAGGCAAAACAGTGTTTCATAATAAGATCTTATGCTTTGCTTAACTGATCTTTTAACTAAAGTCTCTTTATCTTCTTTATCTTTTAAGGGATAGGCGATATTTATATTTATTCTAGAAATTTTTACAATTTCTACATTAAGGGCAATTATTATTGAGGTTATAAGGTCACAAAAAACATATCCTAGCCTTAAGCTAAAAGGAGAAAGTAAATAAAAAAATAGTCTCATTGTCAGATATTGCTTACGATATTGTTAATAATATATTAATATCTTCATGAGAGGATATACGTCTAGAAAAAAATGCCAGCTCAATCAATGGATCAATTAGTTTCTTTGTGTAAAAGAAGAGGTTTTATTTTCCAAACAAATGAAATTTATGGCGGCCTACAAGGCGTCTATGATTATGGGCCATTGGGTGTAGAACTAAAGGAAAATCTAAAGAAAGCTTGGTGGACAGCAATGGTCTACTCAAGAGATGATGTTGAGGGTCTTGATGCATCGATACTTACCAATAAAAAGGTTCTTAAATATTCAGGGCATGAAGATACTTTTACAGACCCATTGGTTGATTGTAAAGATTGCAAAAATCGCATGAGAGCAGATCATATTAAGGATAGTAAGTGCTTACACTGTGGGTCAACAAACTTAACAGAGCCACGACCGTTCAATCTAATGTTTAAAACAAATATTGGGCCAGTTGCTGAAGAGGAATCTTATGCATATCTAAGGCCTGAAACTGCGCAACAAATATTTACTAACTTTAAGAATGTGGTTGACTCCACATCAAAATCTATTCCTTTTGGAATAGCTCAAATTGGTAAGGCTTTTAGGAATGAGATCACGCCAAGAAACTTTATTTTTAGGGTAAGAGAGTTTGAGCAAATGGAGTTAGAGTTTTTTGTTAAGAGGGGTGAGGATGAAGATTGGCACAAATACTGGATTGAAGAAAGAATAAATTGGTGGGTGCAACAGGGAGTTGATAGAAATAAGATTGAAATCTTAAATGTTCCACAAGATGAACTATCACACTACTCTAAAGCAACAATAGATCTAATGTACGAATTCCCTCATGGCGTTGAAGAATTAGAAGGGATTGCAAACAGAACAGATTTTGATCTCGGCTCTCATTCAAAAAATCAAAAGGATCTTGATATAACAGCAGATGTGCAAAAAAATAAAGATTCAAACGCTAGGCTAGCTATTCAAAACATTGAATCAAAAGAATGGGAAGTGCCATATGTAATTGAACCTTCAGCTGGTGTGGACAGAGGTGTCCTTGCTATATTAAATGAATCATATCAAGAAGAAAATTTAGAAAGTGGCAAGAAAAGGGTTGTATTAACATTAATGCCACATCTATCTCCAATAAAGGCGGCTATTATTCCAATAAAAAAGAATAATTCAACAATTGTCGATTTTTCAAAAAAAATTAAGAATAATCTTCAAAAATTAGGTTTAGGCAGAGTTGTCCTTGAAAATACAGGCAATATTGGAAAAAGTTACCGAAAACATGATGAAATTGGCACCCCAATCTGCATAACAATTGATTTTGACTCTCTTGAAGATAATACAGTCACGGTGAGGGACAGAGATACGATGGAGCAGAAAAGGGTTAAAGTTGATAATCTAGACGGTCTTTTATTAAACTTATTAAGACAATAGCTTTGATTCTAATATTATTTAGTAGGAGCTTATTGTTTAGTATTTATTTTTATGTCTCTGTAATAGTCTTTACATTATTTTTCATCATTTATTCACCATTTATTGGGCTAAGGAAAAGATATAGGCTAACTACTGGATATATTTTAATACTATTAAAGGTTTTAAGATTTCTCTGTCGTATAGATTGGGAGGTGAATGGTTGTATTATAAGCAAAAAACCAGTCGTAATCGCATCAAATCATCAAGGTCTCTGGGAGTCATTTTACCTTCAAACACTTGCAAATCCATTAACTACAATAATAAAAAAAGAGCTCATTTACGTGCCTTTTTTTGGATGGGCACTAAATATGCTTAATCCTATTAAAATAAATAGATCAAAGAAGATTCAATCAGCTAAAAGTGTTATTAGAAAAGCTTCTAAGAAGTTAGATAATGGGTTTTCTATCCTTCTATTCCCAGAAGGAACTAGGAAAAAACCAGGTACATGTGTTGGAAAATTTGCTAGGAGTGCCGCTGATTTAGCAGTTAAAAATAATGTTGATTTAATACCCATCTATCATAATTCAGGACTTTATTGGAAAAATAAAAAACTTTTAAAACATCCTGGAACTGTTAAAGTGTTTATAGGTAGTCCAATCCAAGGAAGTAATTCAGCTGAGATGACAAGAAACTTAGTAGACTGGATGAATAGAAAAGCCTCTATGGGTACAAAATAATTTCATGAGTACTGGGAGGCTAAATATCAAGATTTGCTACTGAAAGAGCATTCTCATCGATAAACTCTCTTCTGGGCTCAACCTGATCACCCATTAGGACTTCGAAGGAGTTATTGGCCTCATTTGCATCATCAATCCTTACTCTCAACATTCTTCGGTTTTCTGGATCCATTGTTGTGGTCCAAAGTTGATCTGGATTCATCTCACCTAATCCTTTATATCTCTGTAAATCTATACCTCTATTGCCTGTCTTAGATAGTTCTTTTAGTGCATTATCTTTTTCTTTTTCATTGGCGGCATATATGATATTTTTTCCTTTTGACACTTTATATAGGGGAGGTAAAGCAATATATACATGTCCTCTATCAAGGATTTCAAACATCTGCCTGAAGAAAAAAGTTAATAGCAAAGTTCTTATATGAGATCCGTCTACATCAGCATCAGTCATGATAATTATTCGGTGATATCTCAATTTATCAGCATTAAACTCATCAACCCCAATGCCACAACCTAAGGCTTTTACAAGTGTTCCTATTTCTTGTGAAGATAACACTTTATCTAATCTAGCTTTTTCAACGTTTAGAATCTTTCCTTTTAGAGGAAGTATTGCTTGATTTTTTCTATTTCTACCTTGTTTTGCTGAGCCACCAGCGGAATCTCCCTCAACAATATAGATTTCTGATAGA
>MDTB01031232.1_pt1 | contig 12263 bp, 14 predicted proteins | sample 811161 | NCBI WGS metagenome assembly MDTB01 (sample SAMN05326650, study PRJNA326480) | marine metagenome | isolation source: seawater | place: Mediterranean Sea | collected 2009 | reverse complement strand
CAAACACCGGGTAAACCAATTAATTCACCATTGGCATCAAATTTTCAAAAAATATTAATTATAAATGATAAGTTTACAACTAATGATGTAATAAAATATTTAAAAATAAATATCAATTTAAAAAATTATTTGAAAGAACAATTGTTATTCACACAAGAACATATAAGGTATATTGCAGACGAAGCTGAAGTAAATCTAAAATCTATAAATAAAAATGAAAAGAATAGAGTCTAAAATAATTGCCGAAATTGGATTGAATCATCTTGGAAAAGAAGAGCTTCTTACTAAACTCATTGACAAGGTAATTGAGTCTGGCTTTAAATATTTAACGATTCAGATAAGAGAGATTGAATACTATAAGGAAGGCGATCGAAAAAAATATATTTTAGATGCAAATTTTGTTGAAAAAGAGCTTAAAAGAGCGCAAGTAAGCAATATTAAAGTAGGATTAGCAATTGCAGATAAAAATTTTAAAAAAATGTCAGCTCACTTTAATGCAGATTTTTATAAAGTCCTCAGTTGGAAGGCCAATGATATAGGCTTAATCGATTATTTATTAGAATATAGAAAGCCAATATATCTTTCATTAGGCATGCTTTCGTCTGATGAAATATTTGATTTAAATAACAGGTTGTTAAATAGAGAAAGTAAAGTAAATTTTATTCATACTCAATTAAATTACAATATTAACGATTTAAATTTAAGATTTATTACTAAATTGCAAGAGCAAACGAAATTTAAAATTAGCTATGGTCACCATACTAAAAATAATTTAGATCCCATAGTAATGTCATTGGCGTATGATATTGATAAAATATTTTTATACGTAAAACTTAACGATAATAACTTATATTTAGATGATGAGCATGCCTTGAATCTAGATATGGCAAAAGATACAATATTTAAACTAAATAATTGTATTCAATTACTTGGAAATGATACAAAAAACTCAAGTATAAATTTTATAGATACACTGGAAGATTAATATATGAAAAAAAAAGCAATTGTGATTGCAGGCTCCAGAGGAATTGGAAAGGCAATTTCTGATGAATTAATAAACCTCAATTATCAAGTAACTGCAACTTCAACTAAATCTGTTGATACATCAAATTTAGAAGATATTAACAAATTTATTAAACTCCATAAAAAAACTGATGTTTTAGTCTTGAATACAGGCGGCCCACCAGCAAAAAAATTAAAACAAATAAAAAAAGAAGATTGGGAGAAATATTTTAAACAACTATTCCTATCAATGGTAACCTTACTCCAGAATATAAAAGTTTCAAAAAATGGATATGTTTTTTTGATTTCATCATTTCACATAAAACAGCCAGATGAAAATCTAGTTTTATCAAATGCATACAGAGTTGCTTTATCAAGCGTTCTTAAAACCTATGGAACTGAAAATTTAAAAAATAATATTACAACATTAAATTTTGCATTAGGTCCATTCTATACTGACAGGCTTAAAAATCTAAATCCTGGACTAAGTAAAAAAGAAATTGGCAAAGGAATGCCATTAGGTAGAGTTGGTGAGACAAGAGAAGTGGCGAAATTAGTAAGTTGTATAATATTAAATGAGATAAAGTACCTAAATTGCCAAACAATCTTTATTGATGGCGGTATATCTAATAATTTATTCTAATGAAAAAAATTTTAATAGCATTGCCAAGTTTATCTGGCGGTGGAGCTGAAAAAGTTGGAATAACTTATGCAAATCAGCTGCATAAATTAGGTTACGATATACAACTTTTAGTCTTTAATAACACTAAGACTCTTGAAGGTGAAATAAACAAAAATATTAATTTAAAAATTTTGGATAATAAAATTAGATATTCATTAGTGTATTATTTTAAAATAATTTGGAGTTTTGAACCTGAAATAATAATCGGAACAATAAGAGAAGTAAATATTATTTCAGGATTCTATAAAATAATTGATAAAAGAAAAAAAATTATTTTAATGGAAGCCAATACGCTTAATGGTCTGGAATATAATAGTTTGATTTATAAGTTTTTTGTATTAAATCTAATGAGAATTTCTTATAGGCTTTCTGATTTAATTATTGCAAATTCGCATGATACTAAAAATGACTTAGTAAATAATAATATTGTTAGTAAAAGCAAAATTAATGTGATTGGCAATCCTGTTTATTTTGAAGATATAAGTATTTTAGCTAGTAAAACAATTAGTGATGATTGGTTAAATAATAAAAAATATAAAGTTATTTTAGGGGCAGGAAGATTAGTTAGACAAAAAAATTTTTCTTTCTTAATTTCAGCTTTTAAAAAGATTCATTTAAAGGAGAGAAATTCTAGACTTATAATACTAGGATCAGGTCCTTTAAAAAGTGAACTTATTGATCATGCAAAAAAAATAGGTATTAATGAAAAATGTAAGTTTATTAATTATGTTGATAATCCTTATCCTTACTTTAAAAAAGCCAAATTATTTGCACTTTCTTCCTCATGGGAAGGCTTTGGAAATGTAATTATTGATGCATTATCATGTGGAACTCAGATAATAAGCTTAAACTGTTTAGGAGGACCTAAAGATATTTTAAATAATAATACATTTGGTGAACTTATAGAATTAGATAATGAGGAAGAATTTGTAGAAAAATCGATTTATCTTTTGAATAATCAGAAATTTTCAGAAAAAGAAATGAAAAATAGAGCAAAGGATTATTCTGCTGATCAAATTGTTTTAACAGCCATGAAACGATTGGAGAATTTAGAATGAGGTTTGTTGATCAAGTTAAGTTTGGATACATCAGATGTCCATCAACTAAAGCATTATTGAAATTCTCTAAAGATAACAAATCATTAATAAACAATGATGTAAAATATTTTTTTAACTCATACGGTGCACCAGTTTTGCTTGAAAATGAAAAACAATCTTATGAATATTTAAAAAAATCTAAAAGCATGATTAATGAATATGAAAAAATATCAAATAACGTTAATAATTATTGGAAGGATTTTAAAGCCTTTTTATCAAACGATTACAGATCTAAATCTAGCAAAAAAGCTCTAAAAAAAATGATTTCTAATTATTCAGTTAAAGATTTATGTTTAAATTTAGGAGGTGGTCCATCTAGAATGAATGAATGGATTACAAATGTAAATATTGCGCAGTACTTAAATATTGATGTTGTGGCAGATGCACATAATATACCTTATGCAGATAATTGTGTTGATTTTATTCATTGTGAAGCAGTTTTTGAACATTTGTACAACCCTCAAGTTGCTGCACATGAGATGTACAGAATTCTAAAAGATGGTGGCAAAGCTTACGTAGTAACCCCATTTATGCAGACTTATCATGGATATCCCGATCACTACCAAAATTTTACAATTTCTGGTCATAAAAGATTATTTCAGGATGCTGGATTCAAAATTTTAGAGTCAGGATCTTGTGTTGGACCTTTGTATTCATTAATGAATATGATAACTGCTTTTATAAAAAATTTTTTTCCAAGCCCCTTAAATCATATTTTAAGAATATTATGGGCTGGAATTGAAATTTTATTAAGACCAATAGACCTTTATTTAGCAAATGCAAAGAATGCTTATGTCATGTCATCTTCTACCTATGTTGTATTAGAGAAAAATGAATAAAAAAATTGCGATTTACACAGCATTATTTGGTAATTATGACATATTAGAGGACCCAACCTTTATTGACGATGAGTGTGATTACATTTGCTTTACGGATCAAAATATAAAATCTAGGGTATGGAAAATCATTCATACTAACCCAGCTTTGAATCCTAGTTTGGAGAACAGGAAATATAAAATCTTAGCTCACAAGTATTTATATGATTATGAGTATAGCCTATATATAGATGCCAATTTATTAATTAAATTTTCTCCCTCAAAGTTCATAAAAAATTATTTAGATAATCATTTGTTGTGCATACCTAAACATATAATTCATAATTGTACTTATAAAGAAGCATTTAGAGGTTTGACATCAAATAGAATAGATGGATTTAAAGTATTTAAACAAATGCTAACATATAATTATCTTGGGTTTCCAATGAACTATGGTTTAACTGAAAATAGTATAATATTAAGAAGACACATGGACCCAAATGTAATGAATTTTATGGAGAAATGGTGGTCAGAATTAAATAAATATGCCCTTAGGGATCAAGTTTCTTTACATTTTTTAATTTGGAAAGAAAATTTTCCAATAAATATGATTAACGAAAACTGTCGCCCTCCTTATACGTATTTTGGATTTAAAAGACACACAAAAAATAAGAAAAACTATTTATATTTTAAATTATATAGAGCAATTATTTGTAAGCTTCCACTAATGAGTATAATTTATTTATCTCATTTCATTAGATTTTTAAAAGGAGTCAAAGTCTCTTGACCAAAGTAGTTATATTAGGGTTATATAACCCAAATAAACAAACTTTAGACCTTTGTTTATCATCACTCATAAAGCAATCAGACTACGTAATAATCGTAGACAATTCTGATAAATCAAGCAGTGAGTATTTTAATAATGATAAAATATTCTACTTTCATACCTGTAATATTGGAATTGCTGCAGCACAGAATATTGGAATAGAAAAAGCCTTTAGTCTCTCATTTGATTATATATTATTTTCTGATCAAGACACAATTTATCCTGAAAATTATTTCGAAACTGGTATTGCTGTAATAAAAAAATTGAATGATCCTAATTTTGGAGGCTTAACCCCTGTAATCCTTGACAAGAACAAAAAAAGTTTCGGATTTGTAAAAAGATTTTTATTTTTTAAATATAAAATTAAATATTTAAAGAAGTATTACTTGCATGTTTCAGAAGCCATAAATTCTGGTTTTATCGTTACAAATAAAAGTATAAATAAAGTCGGAAAATTTGAAGAGAAATTATTTTTAGACTGGGTTGACTTTGAATGGTGCTGGCGAGCAAGAAAACATGGTCTAAATATATATGGAACTAACAGCATATCGATCACTCACGACTTAGGGCATGGTACCGGCAAATTATTTGGTAAAGAATATCCACTAAATCAAAAATATAGATATTACTATATAATTAGGAATGGTATTTATTTAGCATTATACTCAAAAAATAATTTTTTTTTAAAGTTGAATGTACTTCTAAATACTGCAAGATATTTTATTGGATATATAGTGTTTTCTGGTGAAAAATTAGAAGTGTTTAAAGTCTTACTAAGAGCCTTAAAAGATGGATTATATAAATCTATGGGTAAACTAAAAAATTGAGTACACCGTTTTATTTATTTGGTATCTTTTTAAGCTTCTTCATAAAAAACAAGTATATCTATCTTATATATATTCTTTACTTAATTATATTTGCAACTATTTTTGTTTTTTATTTTTCACCAGATTCAGTAAACTATCGTGGTCAGTCAAATAAATACTATTTTTCGGATTTAATAAATTTTCAATGGAATAATGTTGAGCCTGGATTTGTTTTTTTATCAGCTTTTTTTAATTACTTTAATATTCATTATATTTATGTGATAGTTTGCTGCTTGATATTGGCAGTGACGTTAAAAGTGAACTTCATAGTTAAAAATTTTAATGATCCTTTTTTTATATTATTGGGATATACATCTTATTTTTTTATTTTACATGAAATGACTCAGATAAGAGCTGCAGTAGCTCTTGCTTTTGGAATATATGCTATAAGATATTTTTCTGAAAATAAGATAGCTAGAGCAAATTTTTTTATAATTTTATCGAGTTTGTTTCATTATTCACTAATAAGTTTTTTAATTTTTAATTTATTTAAATTTTATAAACCTACACTGCTTCATCTTTGGATTGGAATATTACTTATAATTCTAATAACTTTTTTCTTGGGTATTATATCTAGCCAGTCTACTGAGAATTTAATTACATTACTTCCATTCAGTGAACGATATTTTTATTATAACTCTGAACAACTTGGAGATGCAGTTTTTTTTAGATTAAAGTTTTTTGGAATTCTTTTTCTCTGTATAGTAGTCTCATACGTATTCAAAAGAGAAATAAATAGTATTAGTAAAATTGAGTTATTCTCAATATATAGTATTTTTATAGCATTAATAATATATTGTTTTTTCTATGAAATAGAGCAATTACAAGTCCGATTGTCAGAAATATTTCTATTTCCATCGATATTCTTAATCCCTAGAATTGTAAATCAATTTAAACCAAAAGAGTTAATCAGTGCTGCTGCAGTATTTATTGTAATATCAATTAATATTTATTATACTCAATATGTTGTCGTGTTTAAGGAAATAAAGTTTGAAGATTATATAGATGTTGAAAAAAAATAATAAATTTGATGATTATTTTACTGAGTTTATTGAAGCTAAACATTTAGCTTGTCAGAATATTAAAAAATCAGCTTTAAATAAGTTTTCTCAAAAAATGGAAAATGCTATTTCTTCAGATAATAAAATATTTCTATGTGGAAATGGTGGCTCTTTGTCAGTTGCAAATCACATGCTTTGCGATATTTTCAAACAATTAAGTACTGATACTTATTTAAGACCCAAAGTTTTCAGTCTTGCAACTAATTTTGAACTTATGACTGCTATATCGAATGATATATCTTATAATGAAATATTTTCTTATCAATTAAATAGAATAGGTACCAAGAATGATCTTTTAATCACAATTAGTTCATCTGGTAATTCTCAGAATATTATTAACGTCATAAAACTAGCAAAAAAAATTGGAATATATACTGTGGCGCTAACTGGTTTTAAAGGTGGTAAATCAAGTAAAATATGTGATTTAAACATTAATGTTGAAGCTAAAAACTATGGTATTATTGAAGACTCTCATTCGTCAATCTTACACGCAATATCACAGCATATTAGGAAAGAAAATTTAAAAAAATCTACTAATATTAAAAAGATAAAATTTTAATCAAATCTTTAGACGTTTTACACCATCATTATCTATTTTAATATCGTGAGTTAAAAAACCTTTTAAGGCTTTTTTGATAGACTGTCTGCATTCCATTGGAGCACATATAAGAGTGAAACCACCATTACCTGCACCACATACTTTCATACCCAAAGCACCATTTTTTTTTGCCATTTTAAAAATATAATCGGATTTATCACTAATTATTTTATTTGAAAATTTTTTTTTCAAAGACCATGACTCATTGAGCAAATATGAGAAGTCAATTAAATTAAATTTTTTTCTTGTAAGAATCGTATATCCTTCATCTACAATTGGCTTCATATTTTTATATAATTCTATTTTATTGATTATATCATTTGATTGTTTTTTTAGAACAGTATTTGCATTTCTCTGTTGACCTGTCCACACTAGAAACATGGAATTTTCAATTTGTCTTTTAAAGCTATTTGATAGAATAATTTTTTTCACTGATGTTGATCTTTTTGAAAAACTAATTTTATTTATGCCACCATATACAGATGCGTATTGATCTTGTTTACCAATAGGATTTTTTAAAATTTCAATTTCTAATTTGCATACTAATTCAGCCAAATTTTTTTTATTTAGCTTAATATTATTTTTGTAAGCAAGTGCAAACAATAAACTCGCTGCAAAACTACTTGAAGAACCCAATCCTGATTTTAACGGTACGTCTGCTATTGTTGATATATATAATCTAGATTTAGTATCTAATAGATTTAATGACTCTCTTATTAAATTATTCTTTATTTCTGAGATATTATTTTTTATCTCAGTTTTTGAGTAGTTTAAGCGATAATTTTCTTGATATGATTGGTCAAGATCTTTCAAAGATGTATAAACATATTTATTAATTGCACAACTCAGAACACTTCCACCATGTTTGTTATAAAATTCAGGTATGTCAGTTCCGCCTCCAAAAAAACTCACTCTGAGTGGTGCTCTTACAATTAGCATATATATGCATCTATATTTGAATCAAAATTTGGATGGTTTTTATCTTTATCGGATATATTTGATATTGGCAGGGGCCATTTAATATCTATGAGTGGATCATTCCATCTTACGCCTCGTTCAAATTCTTGATTATAGGGCGCTGATGCAAAATAAATAAGCTCAGACTTATTTTCTAGTGTTTGTATTCCATTGGCAAATCCTTTAGGTACATAGCTCATATTTCTTTTTTTACTATCTAACTCAATGGCCTCTTTTTCTAAAAACGTAGGAGAACCTTTTCTTAAATCAACTATAATATTTATTACACTTCCTGAAATACATCTCAATATTTTGGTTTCAGCATACTCACCTAGTTGATAATGCATCCCTCTAACGGTGCCCGCGTACTTATTATAAGAGTTATTAATATGATATACTTTATTATCAATACCATTTGTACTCATTTGATCTTTACAAAAAACTCTTGAGAAAAAACCTCTTGAATCTTCAATTGGTTCTAAGGTTATTTCATATACACCATTAATTTTTTTTTTTATAAACTGCACCTTATAACCACCTCATGTTATCATCTAATTCTTTTTTATCTATTAAGTATTTAATTTGCATAAGTCGTGTTGTCATCCTTCCACGAAACATTTCATCACTATAGTCTATTTTTTTAAAAAAATTAACCATTTCTATTGCTCCTTTTTCCAAGTTCCACTCTGGTTTATAGAAATCTGACAAGACATTTAAAATTTTTTTAAAACTAACTTTATAAGTTCTTGGGTCAGTGTGTTCATTGAGAAAAACTAACTCTGAATTAGGAATTGCATTTTGTGCAGCTAAAGCCAAGTCTTTCACAGAGTAATTTCCATTTTCAATTCCAACATTAAATGCTTCATTATTTACTAAGCTATCTGGAGCAATTAGAACTGCGTTGATTGCACTACATAGATCTAAGATGTGCACTACTGGACGCCACGGTGATCCATCACTTAGTATTTCAATTTTTTTGTTTAAATAGGCACAGCTAATAAAATTATTAAACACTATATCTGATCTAAATCTTGGGCTAACTCCAAAAACAGTAGAGGGTCTTAATATACAAATTACAAAGTTGTCTGAAGCAATTTTTCTGAGTTCAATCTCTGCTTTGTATTTAGCTTTAGCATACTCAGTAACTGGATTTTTTTCACTTAGTTCCTCATCAAGCTCTTCATTAGTTTTCGAGACTCCATAAATACTTTGAGTAGATATGAAAATTACTTTTTTTACCCCGTTTTTTTTTGCTTTTTTTATAAAAGATATAGATGCTTCAAAATTAATTTCATTAGTAATATTTGGATTTAACTCACCCAAAGGGTCATTAGATAATGCAGCAAGGAATATTAATATGTCAATCTTTTTAAAGTCTTCATCTGAAACATTTCTAATATCTTTATTAATTTGTTTATTTAATTTATTGTCATTACATAAAATATTTTTTTTGTACAAATTATTATCAAAGCCCACTATTTTATATTCTTTCTTAATTAAATAATCAGATAAAACTGATCCGATATAGCCAAGATTTCCTGTTATAAGAATATTCATAAAATACTTTGTAAAAATTTGTTATTTATACTTTTTCTTTCTTTGTCAAATATCCAGCCATGCTTATTAAAGTAATAAATCACAGATTTTATTGAAATCATAGTTAAATAAAAACTCTGAGTATGTATTCTACCATGACTATGATATATGAAGGCATCTTTATTATAGTTTATTTTAGCAATAGCATTAACTCTTTTACATAAATCAACATCATCCATAAATAGAAAAAATTTTTCATCAAACATTTTAATATTTTTTAAAGTAGTTGACCTACAAAATAAAAAACAACCTGAAATGAAGGGGATAGAAGCTTCATTCTTTACTAAATCAATATTCACTTCATATTTACTAAATAAATTTAAATATTTTTTTGCAAACTTACTTAATAATATATCTTTTGGAGCCGGTAACAATTTGCATGAGTTATATATGCTTCCATCTGCATTAATTATTTTAGGTCCAGAAATTCCACATTTTGGGTTAATTTCCATAAAATTAAACATTTTAAGTAGAACATCATCGCTAAAATCAATATCAACATTTGCTATAAGGTGATATTTGTAATTTCCTTTGGACATTTTAAAAGCTATATTATGAGCTTTTGCATAGCCTATATGCTTACCGTTAAAAACATAGTTTATGTCATTTCTATCCTTAAGGTATTTTCTACAGTATACTCCATTATCAATTACAGTGATTAAACTTTTTACTTTTGATGCTTTAAATTTATCAATAATATTAACCACTTCATCTTTTGAATCAAAATTTATAACCAATGAAATTGAGATTAATTTTTCCATAGGAAAATGTTATACATTAGTATCTAAAATATAATATAAATAAATTATGGATATAGTAATACTTTGTGGCGGTAGGGGTTCAAGATTATCAGAATTAACTGGAAAAACCCCAAAGCCACTTATCAAAGTTAATGGTATACCTATGATTAAGTATATCTTAGATCAAATTGATTATAAATTTTTTAAAAATGTATATATTTGCACAGGTTACAAATCAATTCAATTTGATAACTATTTACGTAAACTATCATTCAACCATATTAATTTAATTATTTCAAAAGGTGACTGGAGATGGGATACTGGCCGAAGACTAAATGAGATTAAAAATAAACTAAATAAAAACTTTTTAGTTTTATATGGAGATAATTATGTTGATATGCAAATAAATGATTATCTTCAATTGTCAGGTCAATTAAAAAACAATTTTGTTTTTTTATTACAGGACAAAAAAATATGTGCGGATGGCGATGGGAATGTTGATATTAATTTTGAAAAAAAAATTGTTAAGCATTACTCACAAAAAAGATTAAAAAAATATAGATATTGTGAATTAGGATATTTAAAATTAAATAAAAAAATTTTTCAATACTTTGACTCATTGAATAAAAATGAGAGTTTACCATCTATTTTAGAGAAATTATCTTTAAATGAGAAAATAAATTATATAATTACCAAGAATAAGTTTATAGCTATTACGGATATAAAAAAATTGAAAAAAGCAAATCAATTTTTTCAAATGCTTTAATTTAAAATAGTTTTATAGTAATCGATAATTTTGTTCCATATTTTTTCTATTTTTTTATCATTATATTTAAAAGAAACTTTATCTTTATTTATCATTTTCATTGGCTCTAAGTAAGTTGGATTATTATTGATGCTAAAATTACATGCTAGTTTTGTTCTTTTTTTAATTTCTTTTGATAACTTGATAACGAATTCTAAATTAGATGTTCTGTAAAAACTTGGAGCAATTAACACTTTTCTGTTAGATAAATTAATAAATTTAGAATATTCTCTAGCCAAAATAAATATTGGTATATTATCCCTTATGTAAGCAGGGGTATTTATTGTAAATTGTTTTTTAGATTTCCAAGTTTTTATTAAAATAGTAGATAATCTATTTTCATCCTCATACTCTCCAAACGGATTTGGTATTACAAATTTTCCATAATTAATTAAATTATCATAACAGTAATGATTAATTATCTCACCAATTAGCAATTTAGAGAGACCATATTTTGAAAAAGATTTGTAAGTTTTTTTGTACTGTTCAGAAGGTTCAAAGTAGCTACCAGTATATACGTATTTCTTTAAACCTTTCTGTTTAAGGAGCTTCATAATTTTTTCAATATATTCAGTGCTGTTTTTCAGTGAATTTAATAAATCATAATTCTCACTTTTATAATTTGAGGTATTTGCAAAGTGATGACAAAAAACATCAACTTTTTTTATTTTATTCTTTATAAAATTTAAGCCGCTAGGTTTTGAAAAATTCACATTAAAGTAGCAATTGTTTTCATTAATTAATTTTTTGACCCTTATAGATCTATTATTTTTACCATTTAAATAATAACTTTTATTTTTTGAAAATGTCACATACACATCATTATTATTTTTTTTTAATTCATTAATAAAATGAAATCCTGTAAATGAACTTGATCCTGTAAAAATAATTTTCATATATAATTAATTCCTTTTTATTCCAAAGTAGATTGCTGTCATTACTTCAAGATCAAAAGTTTTATATTTTTTCCAACTTTTATGAATTTTTAAACTATTTAATTTTTTTGTTCTATAAATAACTTTGCCTAGTATATCCACCCCAGAATTTTGAATGAGTTCAGCAATGTCAGAAAATCTTAAATAATTTAACGAATTACTATTTTTATTTTTTTTATTTTTATATATTTCTAATTTATCTTTTAGGTGAGAACTAAAATCTACTGCATGGATAAAGTAAGAACCTTTACTCATGTTCGCACTTATTTTTTTTAGTATTTTT
>MDTB01040681.1_pt1 | contig 12264 bp, 9 predicted proteins | sample 811161 | NCBI WGS metagenome assembly MDTB01 (sample SAMN05326650, study PRJNA326480) | marine metagenome | isolation source: seawater | place: Mediterranean Sea | collected 2009 | reverse complement strand
TATGTTCTGAGAAAGCTTTTCCTCCAATTTGTTCGCCATCTTTCCTTGACCACTCAACATAAGAATCATTTGAGGGCTTCTTATTAAAAAATACATTCATAATTTCAGATAAAACTTTCTGATTAGGAGTAGCTATGCCCTTCTTTCTTATAATTAGTCTTATCAATTCTTCGGTTAAAAAAGGAGGTACATTCAAAAAATCAGATCTTTCCATGATTCCTGTCGAAATTTGTTTTTTAAAATTGTTTTCAAGCATAAAGTCTAATGAGAGCTTTTTTTTCTTTGCTGTTAATGAAGTAAATGATGCTCTTTGGGAAAGTTTTTTCCATCTTTTATCAAGTAAAGGTATTATTTCATTTCTTAAATAATTCCTGTCAAAATCATTATTTATATTGGTTTCATCTTCAACACATGTAAGATGATTTGTATCAATGTACATTTTTAAATCAGCCTTAGATAAATTTAAAAATGGCCTTATTATTTCTCCTTTTCCCAATGACCTTCTTTTATTTAACCCGCTAAGGCCATCAACTCCTGTTCCTCTGAACAGCCTCAGCAGCATAGTTTCAAAGACATCATCCCTATGATGAGCTAATAAAATCTGATCATTCTCATCTAGAAGCCTCTCAAAGACCTTGTATCTTGCCTGCCTTGCTTGTGACTCTATACTGGACCTATTTTTAGAAACTTCTACTGAAAAGGACTCAAAACTAATGTCATGGTCCCTACAAAAGCTCTCTGAATGCCGCTCCCATTTTGCACTATTTTTGGAAAGATTATGATTAATATGGATTGCTTTTAAGTTCTTTATTTTCTTTTGTTTTAAAGCTTTATTACAAAGAAATAGAAGGGCTGTTGAATCTATGCCACCACTAAAAGCTACAAAAATCTTACTTTCTGGAGATAGTACATCTAAAAGATTAGTGGAAAGGATCAAGTTATTTGCCAACTTCTGTGAGCCTTAGATAACGTCTTTCTAAAAGTCTTTCAAGTGGAATCTTATTTAGATTATCAATATTTAATAACAATGATTGCTTAACGTGTTGAGAAATGGTTTCGTAATCTCTATGAGCTCCACCTGTTGGCTCTTCTATAATTTCGTCAACAATATTTAGCTTGATTAAATCTCTAGCGGTCAATTTCATTGCTTCTGCTGCCTCTTCTGCTTTATCTGAAGATCTCCAAACAATCGAAGCACAGGCCTCAGGAGAGGCTACAGAATAAATTGCATGCTCAAGCATGCTTATATGATCTCCTACGCCTAAAGCTAAAGCTCCTCCTGATCCACCCTCACCAGTTACAACAATAATGATTCTAGTATTGAGTTGGGACATAAGAGCTAGGTTTGAGGCAATAGCTTCACTTTGACCTCTTTCCTCTCCTTCTATTCCAGGATATGCACCCGATGTATCTATAAAAGTAATGATAGGTAACTCGAACTGTTCGGCCATTTTCATTAATCTTTTTGCTTTTCGATACCCTTCTGGTTGAGGCATTCCGAAATTTCTTTTTACCTTCTCTTCCGTACCCTTTCCCTTTTCATGACCAATTATCATGACCGGAATATCGTCTATTTTTGCCAAGCCTCCGACTATTGCTGGATCATCACCAAACTGTCTATCTCCATGAAGCTCATCAAAATCTGTAAAAATATTCTCAATATAATCTGATGTATGAGGTCTTTGTGGATGTCTCGAAATTAATACCCTATTCCATCGAGAAAGATTTGAATAGATTTTTTTAGTTTGATCTTCAAACTTTGATTGAAGCTTGTCTATTTGAGATCTTAACTCGGGATTATCTTTTGAAACAATCTCTAAAGCTTCGATCTTTTCCGAAATTTCTTCAAGAGGCTTTTCAAATTCCAAAAAGTGACGTTTAATCATATTTAACTCAATTTAATCTTATTATCTCCGAAGATACTTCTTAAATTATCTAAATTTTCTGTATTTAGATCAATCATAAAGTTATCATTCAGGGAAATAAGTGCTTCTGTGCTATCTTTCAGTATTTTTAACTTTACTTTACTTTCACCGCCCCAAAAATCCGAATCAATCTTATTTAGCCTTAATTTAATCTCTTGAAGAGAATCACCCTTAGTCGTGTCACAGATTATTAAAAGATCTTTTTTGCTATCCACTAGCGCACTTTCAACTGGATTTATATTCTTTACTCTCATTCTATACATTGTTGAATTTGTTTCTCTAGACCTATAATCATCTACATCGATTGATCCAGAAAGTCTTAAGATTGCATCCTCTTTAATGATTCCATATTTCTCTTCATATAAATCAGAGAGAATTATTCCATCCATAGATCCGCTTTCATCATCAAAATTAACAAATGTAACTGGTTTATTCTTAGAGTCCTTTATCTGCCTTGTTGAGTTTACAAGTCCAACAATTGTTGCAGATGAGGTATTGGCATCAAGATCTGATATCTTGTGAGATCTTAAGTCTTTAATGTCGTCTTTGATTGCCTCTACTGGATGGCCAGAAATATAAAAACCAAGAGCTTCTTTTTCATATTTTAGTTTTTGTGAAAAATTTAGAGGGTTTACACCTTTGTGTTGATCATAAGGGTTAAAATCTTCTTCTACATTAGAAAATAAATCACCTGCGAACAATGCATCGGATGCTTTTTTATCACCCTCCTTTAGCATATCTGGTATACAAGCTAAGGCAATAGATCTTGAATCACATATTGAATCAAAGGCTCCTGCTTTTGTTAGAGATTCAAGTGATTTCTTTCCACCTAACTTTACATTAACTTTTTTTGAGAAATCTAATAAATTTTTAAATGTATTCTTTTCTCTAATCTCAGAAAGGTGATAGATGAAAGATTCAGCTACGCCTTTAAGGGAAGTTAGTCCATATTCAATCTGTTTTTTTTGATTTACAAAGAAATTTGTTCCACTTGTTAATACGTTTGGTCTTAAGACATTTATACTCATATCTTTGCACTCTTTGATGATTGAGCTAATTTTATCTGTATTACCTTGTGCTGAAGAAAGCACTGCTGCCATAAAATACTCAGGATAGTAGGTCTTAAGATAAGCTGTCTGGAACGATAATAAAGCATATGCAGCTGAATGAGATTTATTAAAACCATAACCAGCAAATGTCTCAATTAAATTAAATATTTTATTTGCAAGGTTCTCTTTAATATTTTTATCTTTACATCCGCTAACAAAAATAGTCCTTTGCTTATCCATTTCTTCTACCTGTTTTTTACCCATTGCTCGACGCAGGATATCAGCTTGCCCAAGTGAATATCCTGCTAGAACCCTTGCAGATTCCATGACTTGCTCTTGGTAGAGTATTACGCCATATGTTTCAGCCAAAACAGGTTCAAGTAACTTATGAGGATATGTAACAGGGACTTTACCATTTTTTCTATTTACAAACTCATCATGCATTCCTGAATCCAATGGTCCGGGTCTAAATAGAGCAAGAAGAGCAACTATTTCTTCAAATTTTGTTGGCTGTAGTCTTTTAATTAGGTCTTTCATTCCTGGAGATTCAAGCTGAAAAACTGCAGTCGTTTTTCCAGAGGATAAGAGCTCATAAACTCTAGAATCATTTAAATCTAAGGTTGATATATCAAGAAGATCTTTTTTCTGGGAAGCAAGGTCATCATTTATTGACTTGATTGCCTTATCTATAATTGTAAGAGTTCGAAGCCCTAAGAAATCAAATTTAACTAATCCAATCTTTTCAACATCATCTTTATCAAATTGCGTGAGTGCTGAAGATGTATCACTATCAAAATATATTGGAGAAAAGTCTGAAAGTGATCCAGGAGCAATCACAACTCCACCAGCATGTTTTCCAATGTTACGAATACCGCCCTCTAATTTAAAAGACAAATTCATAATTTCCTGAACTTCATCATCATCTTTAATAGCTTGTTTAAGAACAGGCTGTCTTGATATTGCTTTTTCAAGAGTCATCCCAATTTCAAAAGGAATCATTTTAGAGATTCTGTCTCCGAGACTATATGGTTTACCCAGAGCTCTTGTAACATCTCTAACTACTCCTCTTGCAGCCATTGTTCCGAAAGTTACAATTTGCGATACAGCATCCCTGCCATACTTTAAACTTACATATTCAATAACTTTATCTCTTTTTTCCATGCAAAAATCAATATCAAAGTCTGGCATGGAAATTCTCTCTGGATTCAGAAATCTTTCAAAAAGAAGACCATGTTTTATTGGATCAAGAGCTGTAATTCCTAAACAATAAGCAACTAAAGAACCTGCACCCGATCCCCTCCCTGGACCAACAGGAACATCATTATTTTTAGACCATTTGATAAAATCATAAACAATCAGAAAATAACTAGAAAATCCCATCGTTTTTATTTGGTCCAACTCATATTTCACTCTAGCTTTGTATTCTTTAATGACATCCTTACTAAGGTTAGCCATTTTATTATCTAGATTTCCTTGAACCAAGCTCTCTAAATGAGTATCAAAATCTTGTCCTTCTGGAACAGGATATTCCGGTAAAAAATATCCATCTGGCTCTAAGCTCAAGTTGCATTGTTTAGCAATCTCAAGAGTGTTTGAAAGAACCTCCGGAAACTCTTTAAATAAATCATGCATCTCATCTTGGGATTTGAAGTATTGTTCTTCAGAATATATTTTTTCTCTATTTGGATCATTAAGTTTCTTGCCACTGTTAATACATACTTTTGTTTCATGAATTTCAAAGTCCTCTCTATCTCCAAATAAAACATCATTTGTTGCTATTACAGGAATACATAGCCTATAGGCGATAGGCAAAATTGAAGCTATAAATATCTTATGACTTTCTTTACCAGTATTTTGAATCTCGATAACAAAATTGTTTTTAAAATCCTCTTTATATTTTTCAATTAGCTCAACTGCGTCATCTTCCTTATCATTAAGGATAAGTGAAAATATTTCTGAATTTTCTGATCCTGTTATTACAAAAATATCGTTGCAAATTTTCAAGAAATCATCATACATTATGGCTTTTGTATCATTTCTGCTCGATTTGGAAAGTCCATGCATTAGATTTTTGTGCCCACTAATATTTTTAGCGAGGCATAGAAACTCAAAAGCCCTATCTTCAGGAGATCTAATTATATTAAGTGTTGAACCGCTTATGGGCTTAATTCCCTCTTTTTCACATTTCTTAAAGAATTTAACAAGCCCAAACATATTAGAGTGATCAGTTAATGCAATAGCCGGCATTCCAAAAAATTTTGCCTTTTCGACAAGTTTTTCAATAGATAAAAGTCCCTTAAATATGCTGTATTCTGAGGAAACTCTCAAATGAGCAAAAGATCCTCTCATGAATTTACACCTTTAAAGGTTCTTCTGTGAATTCTTGTTAATCCAAACTTTACGAGCATTTCTTTATGAAATTTTGTTGGATATCCTTTATGCTTTTCAAATCCATAATTTGGAAATTCTTTATTATATTCAGTCATTAACTTATCTCTATACACCTTTGCAACTATAGAAGCTGCACTAATTGATGGTATCAAATTATCTCCTCCCACAATAGACTCTATTTCTATTGGAGTTGCAAAAATATGCGCTCCATCAACTAAAACCTTTTTTGGTTTCACATCCAGTTTTTCTAATGATCTCCGCATTGCTAACAAGGAGGCTTGTAAGATGTTTATCTCATCAATCTCATTATTATCTGCTGCTCCAATAGCAAAAAAAGAATTATTCATTATTTTTTGGCTTAAATCTTCTCTTTTTTTTGAAGAAAGTTTTTTAGAGTCCATTAGACCCTTAATTGGACTTTTGAGTATTACAGATGCAGCTATTACTGGCCCCGCTAAACAACCCCTTCCAACCTCATCAACACCCGCAATCATTTATTTACAAATTTGTTATTGCTGTTGCTAATGAATTAAAGCCAACTCCTTTAAGATTCTTTTTAATTAAATTAGTCTTTTGGTTCAGTAAAAGTTTATTAATCTTTAACTTTTGAATCTCAAGTAGAATTCTTTTTGGAGTACATGCTTTCTGAACAAGCTCAGGGAAAACTTTTTCAGAAAGAAGAAGGTTTGGCAGGCCTATAATATCTGTTTGGATCATTCTAGAGATTACAAAATAGTTAATAATTGATGTTTTGTAACAAATAATTGGGTGAGACTCTAGAACAGAAGATTGAAGGGTTGCTGTGCCTGAGGTCACTATTGAAAACTCTGAAAGGGATAAGAAATCGTTTGCTGCGCCAATCTCAATTTTATAGTTAATCTTTTCTTCCATCAGAAAAGATTCAATAAGAATTGCATCCTCATTATTTACCACAGGTATTAGGAAGAGTACTTTTTTGTTTGTTCTTTCATAAAGTTTCATAAATTCTAGATAAGTTGGCATCATATTTTTTATTTCTGACTTTCTACTCCCAGGCAAGATACTTACATATTTATTTCTTTCATCAAGATCATATTTTTTTATTACGCTTGAGACTTCTTGTTTTTCAAGGTTTGCATAATGATGTCCTAAAAGAATATTATTTAGATCATATTTTTTGTAAAAATCATGCTCAAACTTAAAAAGTGAGGCACTTAAATCAGTGTATTTCTTAACATTCTTTAATCTTCCTTTTCTCCATGCCCAAATGGATGGTGTCACGAGCTGAACTGTCTTTATATCTGAGTTTCTTTTTAACTTCTTTTGAATTTGCATATTAAAGTCTGGTGAATCAATTCCTATGAAAATATCTATTTTTTTATCTAAAAATAAATTACAAAGATCATTCTTGTAAGACATAATCTTAGAATAATTAAGCATAGGCTCTACTAAGCCCATTATATTTAAATTATTAAAATCAAAAACTGATTTGAGGCCCTGGCTCTCCATTCTTGGACCTCCAACGCCATACATTTCTACATTTTTAATTTTTTTTAAAGCTTTGAGGAAATTCTCACCTAAAATGTCTCCTGAGTGCTCTCCAGCGATGATTCCTATCTTGATAGAATCTTTCACCTATCTGAGAATTCCTCTTTCCGAAGATTTTAGTGAGCTGATAAAGTTTTGAACTTCTTCGACATTAAAACAGTCCATGGATTCAACTTTTGCTATTGCATCCTTTAAGTTAAATCCTTTTCTATAAATAATTTTATATACTTTTTTAAGAATGGATATTGTTTCTTGATTAATGCCTGCTCTTTCCATGCCAACCGAGTTTAAACCAATAACTCTCGCGGGGTTTGATGCTACTTTTATATATGCGGGCACATCCATCGTTATCGAAGTATTCATACCCGCAAAAGAATAGTCTCCAATTTGGCAAAATTGGTGAATAGTAGTCATTGCTCCAATAGTCACATTATTACCTACATTAACATGGCCAGCTATCCCAGCATTATTGGCAAAAACATTATCATCACCAACAGCACAATCGTGAGCAACATGAGCATATGCCATAAATAAATTCTTTCTACCAATGATTGTTATGCTTTTATCTTGAATAGTACCTCTATGAACGGTAACGCCTTCCCTGAAAATATTCTCATCTCCTATTTCAAGAGCTGTTTCTTCCCCTTTAAATTTTTTATCAGGTGTATCTTCACCTATGGTGCAAAACTGATAAAAAATATTATTTTTTCCAACAGTCGTAGGGCCTTTCAAAACTACATGAGAGAGTAATTTTGAGCCAGATTTAATTTTGACTTTTTCTCCTATAATACAAAAAGGTCCAATTTGAACATCATCATCGATTTCTGCAGAAGGATGTATTATTGAAGATTCATGTATAGGCATTTATTTTTTTCTCTCTGCACATAGTATATTAGCAGAACACACTAATTTACCCTTAACTTCAGCGAAACATTCAAATTTCCAAATTCCTCTTGTGCTACCAATAACCTTACTAAAAAGATCTACTTTGTCACCGGGTAAAACTCTTTGCCGAAATCTTGCTTTATCTACTCCAGCAATTACATAAATTGAGCCTTGTTCTGGTGTCTTATTCATTGTCTTGAACCCAAGTATTCCAGATGCTTGACCCATAGCTTCGATTAAAATTACTCCGGGCACAATAGGGTTTCCAGGAAAATGACCTTCTAAAAATACGTTCTCGTTTTTTATGTACATCACAGCATGAATATTATTACCCTCATCAAGAGAAATGACTTCATCTATAAAAAGGAATGGATCTCTATGAGGAAGATACTTCAATATCTCTTCTCTAGAAAGTATCATTTATTTACCTCTTTTTTTGATAAAAACAGCTGACTTAGACCAGTTCATATGATTTTGAGCAGGCATAATGCCAATATAATTTCCAGATGACTTTATACTCTTTGTAATTAGAGTATGTGCGCCAACTGTTACATCATTGCATATATTAAGGTGTCCAAGAACACCAGAAAGGCCTCCCATTTTAAAATTCTTTCCTACCTCAGTGGAACCAGCTATTGCGCAACATGCTGCTATAGCTGAGTTAGGCCCCAAAGAAACGTTATGTGCTATATGAATCTGATTATCTAGCTTAACCCCATTAGAGATTACTGTATTTGATATTGTTCCCCTATCAATTGTGCAACCTGCTCCAATCTCGACATTATCTCCAATTTCAAGGCCACCTAGCTGTTCTATCTTTTGATAAGTATCATTTTCAGGAGCAAACCCAAAACCATCAGAACCTAAAACAGAATTTGGATGAATAATGCAATCTTGGCCAATTAAAACATCTTTGAGGATGGTTGAGTTTGGATAAATCACTGTATGATCTCCTATATTGCAGTTGTCACCAATATAAACATTTGGGCCAACTTTAACGCCTTTTCCCAAGGTAACAGAATCATGAATAAAACTTCTATTCTGAAAAGAACCATTAGAAAAATCAACTTCATTACTAAATAGCTTTGATAATTTTGAAAAAGCAAGATATGGATCAGAACATGTTAGTAATGTAGCTCTGTTGGTTGTTTTAACACCATCTTTGACAATTACAGCAGAAGCATTAGTGCTGTCTAGAAGTTTATTATATTTAGAACTAGATAAAAAAGTTATACAGCCTTGAGTGGCGTTATCAAGAGTGTCAAGATTATCAATTTCTAAGTCAGCATCTCCAACTATTGAAGCATTGATATATTCGGAGATGAATTTTATTGAATATTTCTTATTATCAATTACCGACACTAGTTAGATTCTGGTTCTGCATTTGCAGCTCCATCTAGCGCATCTGTAACTTGCTCAGTAATACTTACAGAGCCATCGAAATATAAAGCTTGATCAGCACCGAGCAATAATTGAATCTTCTTTGCAACAATAAGATCATTTATTATTTGCATCATTGCTGGATTTAATTGTGCAGCAATAGTTTGTATAGTTTCATTTTGCTTTGCCTGCACTTTCCCTAAGATAAATTCAAGATCCGTTGTTTTTTCCTGAATATCTTTTTGCAGCTCAGCAATTTCTTCATTTGAAAGAGTCTCAGCATCTTTTTGAAGACTTTCAACAAGGCTTTGTCTTTCTGTTTGAAGCTCTTTAGCTTGTTCAACCATTGATGCATACTCGCTTTCTTCTTCAAGAGCTTTGAAAGTGTCTTGCGCAACTTGTGTTTGAAGAATTGCTGCTTGAGTGTCTATTACAGCGACATTCTGTGTTTGCGCCGTAACAGAAAATAACCCAGCTATTCCTAGACAAGCGATAATCGTAACTAATTTTTTCATAATAAGCCCCTTTTAAAAGTTTGTATATTCTATATTAAATTGCATAAAAAACACTAATAAATTTAAAAAACAGTTCCAATTGTGAACTGAAAATCTTCTGTTCTTTCGTATTGATCTTCATTAAATGGCCTTGAAATGGCAAAACTCATTGGGCCAAATCCTGTAATCCAGGTTAGGCCTACGCCTACGGAGTACCTAAGTTCATCAATGCTCGGTTTATAACAACTTACCTGATAATCCTTACAGTCCATCTGAAAAACATTACCAAAATCAAAAAAGAAAGCTGTTCTCATTGATCTCTGATCTTCAACCATTGGAAGCTTAAAAATTAGCTGCATACTTCCCTCAATTTTTACATCTCCGCCAATAGGATCATCTCTTTGATAAATGATACTCTGATTATATGCGGGACTATCAGGTACCCCATCAAAGTTTGAATCTATTAATGCTGGACAGAGATCATTTATAGTATCGAATCCATAACATGGTGAGGGCGTAGCTCTTGGACCAAGAGTATTTGATTCAAATCCTCTCAATGATCTTGGGCCCCCTGCATAAAAGTGTTGGAAAAATGGAACAATATTTGTATCGCCATATGGTGCCAAGTATCCAATTTCTCCTTGGAAACCAAAAACAAGATCCCAAATATTTAATGGTTGATAAAATTTTTGTCTGATATTAAATTTATAGTAATTAATATCACTCAAAGGCAAAGTAGATAGAAATAATGCTTCTGTAGATGCCCCATCTGTGGGAAACATTCCTCTATTCAAGGTTATTCTTGACCATACAGCTTGAGCAGAAATTGTTGAAAATGAATTACCCTCCTCAATCAAAAAATCAAGAATATCTCTTACTGGCAATGTTCCTTGATCAATGTCTGTTCTGTCATAAGTTAAATTTAATCCTACCCTCTGTGTATCTGAAATTGGATAACCGAACTGTATACCAAGACCCTGTGAATCACTAGTATAATTTGCTATGTTGAATTCACCATAATCTGTTTTTCTAAAGTAAAGACTATAACCCCTACTTGCTCCATCAATTGTGAAATATGGATCATAAAATGAAAGGTTATATACCTCTTGATAAATACTTTTATTAATTGAAATCCCCACAGAGTTTCCAGTACCGAGAAAGTTTCTCTCTTGAAGGTTGAAACCAAGCATTAATCCAAAATCACTGTAGCCAAGATTTCCACCAACATTCCCTGTTGTCTCCTCTTCGACACTGTATTTAACATCTATTTGATCGTCGGTTCCAGGAACTGGAATAGTTTCAACAGATACTTCTTTAAAAAAACCAAGTCTCTCGAGCCTGACCCTAGATTGCTCTATCTTATCATCAGATGCCCAAGCCCCTTCAAATTGACGCATTTCTCTTCTTAAAACATTATCTTGAGTAATTTCATTTCCTTCAAACAAAATCTTTCTAGCATAGGTTCTTTTACCCGGATCAATAACAAAACTTAAATCAACCTCAAGCATTTCTTCGTCAATATCCGGCTGGCCAGCCACAGATGCAAAGGCATAGCCCTCATTACCCAAGAGACTTGTAAAAATTTCTTCTATTTGCGTGATTTGAGCTTGAGAATATGTAATATCTTTTTGGCTATTTATTATTGGGTTGGTAAATTCTTCATTTATTGGCATATCTCCAACAATTTTTACTTCATTAATTGTATATTGTGGACCTTCGGAAATTATATAAGCTATAAAAATGCTACTCCTGTCTCTTGAAATACTAACTTGGCTGGATTCTATAGAAAATTGCAGATAACCTCTATCTAAATAATATGACTCAAGGTTCTCAAGATCTCCTTGAAGCTTTTCTCTTGAGTATTGATCATCATTTGAAAGAAAAGACAACCAACTGCCTTCACTTAACTCCATTACATCAAGTAAATCTTCGTCAGAAAAAATATTGTTTCCTAGGATGGTAATACCATCAATTTTAGCGCTATCTCCCTCATCGATCTCTATCGCAATAGAAACTCTATTTCTTGGTTCCGGTGTTTCAAATATTTCTACTCCTGCACCATATCTACCTTGAGATGAATAGGATCTCACAAGTTCTGCCTTCATTCTCTCAAGTGTTGACCTTTTATAAACTTGGCCTTCTGTTATTCCTATACCATCAAAACTTTCAAGTAAAACTTCAGTTTTAAGGGCGCTGTTACCAGAAATGTCAATTGAAGATATTGATGGCCTTTCTAAAACAGTTATTATTAAGGCATTTCCATCTCTTCCTACTTGAATGTCATCAAACTGCTCCGTTGAAAAAAGTGCTCTTGTGATGTCAACAATCTTGCGATCATCTATTTTGTCTCCAACAGATATTGGTATAGTGTTGAAAATACTTCCTGTTGAAACTCTTTGAAGGCCAGCTATTCTAATATCATTAACAATAAATGCCTCAAAAGCTAGGACAGAAGTTATGTTAATAAGCAGGAAAAAAGAGATTAAGCGCTTTATAGATTTCATCAACCTACCCATCTAAAAATATCATTTGTAACAGCAAAAACTAAAAGAAATCCTACCATCATTGCACCAATAGTATATGCGACGTTTTCAATTCTAGCAGGGAGTGGCT
>MDTB01195655.1_pt1 | contig 12265 bp, 11 predicted proteins | sample 811161 | NCBI WGS metagenome assembly MDTB01 (sample SAMN05326650, study PRJNA326480) | marine metagenome | isolation source: seawater | place: Mediterranean Sea | collected 2009 | reverse complement strand
TATATATGCTAAAAAAATGGAGACGGCTAATGAGCGAAAATATTGTGCATGTGAATGAGTCAAATTTTGATGAAGAAGTTCTGAATTCGAATGTTCCAGTGCTAGTTGATTTCTGGGCTGAATGGTGTGGACCATGTAAAATGATAGCTCCAATACTAGATGAATTAGCAAGTGAGTATGGTGAAAAATTAAAGATCTGCAAAATTGACGTGGATTCTAACCCGGAAATAGCGCCAAAATTTGGTATAAGAGGAATTCCCACTCTTATTATGTTTAAAGATGGAAGCGCCGAGTCTACCAAAGTAGGCGCCGTTTCCAAAAGCCAATTAGTAGAATTCGTTGACGAAATTATTTAGAAGTACACACGCGTAACAAAAATTTAATCCCTAGCAAAAGACTAGACGAATTGAGTCTCTCATGCTAGTGTTTAGCTTAATTAAACAATTCGCAGCACAATTTTTACCTGAACTCATCTCTAGAATTATTCTCTTCCGAGCATGATAGTCGAGTGCGTAATGTAGCTTGACAGACCTAAACTGAGCTCACGCCAGAAACAGATATTCTATTAATTAAAGAAAAATTATGAACCTTACCGATCTTAAAACTAAATCAACACAACAATTAATCGATCTTGCCAGGGAGATTGGGCTAGAAAATCTTGCTCGATCGAGAAAGCAGGATATTATTTTTGCAATTTTGAAACGTCATGCGAAGAGTGGAGAGGATATTTCTGGTGATGGAGTGCTTGAAATCTTACAAGATGGCTTTGGATTTCTGCGCTCCTCTGATAGCTCTTATTTAGCCGGACCCGATGATATTTACGTTTCTCCTAGTCAAATAAGACGCTTTAATCTTAGGACTGGAGATACAGTATCTGGAAAAATTAGACCTCCAAAGGATAGTGAACGCTATTTCGCTTTACTAAAGGTCGGAGAAGTAAATTTTAGCGCTCCTGAAAAATCAAAAGGGAAAGTATTATTTGAAAACTTGACTCCTTTGTTTGCCGATCAACGTCTTACCCTAGAGAAAGGGAATGGAAGTGCAGAGGATCTAACTGGAAGAGTAATAGACCTAGTAGCGCCAATTGGCAAAGGACAGCGTGGTTTGTTAGTCGCTCCACCCAAAGCTGGAAAAACTATTATGATGCAGAATATCGCACAAGCGATTGTCAGTAATAATCCAGAATGTTGCATCATAGTTTTGCTTATAGACGAGCGACCAGAGGAAGTTACTGAGATGCAGCGCTCTGTTGGAGCACGGGGAGCAGAGGTTGTAGCGTCTACATTCGACGAGCCACCCTCTAGACATGTTCAGGTGGCCGACATGGTAATAGAGAAAGCAAAAAGGCTTGTAGAACATAAAAGTGATGTGATTATTCTTTTAGACTCTATAACCAGATTAGCAAGAGCCTACAATACGGTCATACCAAGTTCAGGGAAAGTACTTACAGGAGGCGTAGACGCTCACGCTTTGGAGAGGCCAAAGAGATTTTTCGGTGCTGCTCGTAATATAGAGGAGGGGGGTAGTCTTTCTATCATCGCCACCGCTCTTATCGATACTGGATCAAAAATGGACGAGGTTATATATGAAGAATTTAAAGGCACCGGAAACTTAGAACTTCATCTGGATAGAAAAGTCGCTGAGAAAAGAGTTTATCCCTCAATAAATATTCGGAGGTCCGGAACACGTAGAGAAGAATTGTTGACAGGAGAGGAGGAACTTCAGCGTATGTGGATACTTAGAAAACTTCTTCATGGAATGGAAGATTTACCCGCGATTGAGTTTTTACTAGATAAGCTCCGAGATACGAAGACAAATGAGGAATTTTTCCAATCGATGAAGCGGAAATAATCTTCTTTACCATTTAAGTCACCAAGTGAGCCGAAGCCGATTATATAGTGACAAATAAATATCAAGACCTTAGAGAATTTATTTCAATACTCGAGGCTAAGAGCGAGCTCAAACGCATAAAATTCGAAGTGGATCCAAGATTGGAGATCACTGAAATTTCTAATCGAGTACTTAATAATGCTGGACCAGCTCTGTTATTCGAAAATACAAAAAACTCCAGCTTTCCACTTCTTGCAAATCTCTTCGGAACAACAACTAGAGTAGCCATGGGAATGGGAGCAAATGATGTAAGCTCACTTAGAAAAATTGGTGAACTTCTCGCGTATCTCAGACAACCAGAGCCACCCAGTGATTTTAAGTCTATCCTCAAGAAAGCACCGATATTCAAGCAGATCATTAATATGGGAACAAATATCTTAAGGAATCCCCCCTGCCAGGAAAATCAATATTTGGAAAGTGACGTGGATTTAACAATGCTTCCTATACAAACGTGCTGGCCAAATGACGCTGGGCCTTTAGTGACATGGCCTCTAGTGATCACCAAGGGTCCAAAAAAAGATCGATTAAATATTGGTATCTATCGCATGCAGTACCTAGAGAAAAATATGTTAATTATGAGATGGCTTAGCCATCGCGGAGGAGCTATTGATTATCACGACTGGACCAAGGAGTTCCCTACCAAACCTTACCCGGTGGCCGTTGCGCTCGGCGCAGATCCGGCAACCACTTTGGGTGCGGTTACCCCCGTTCCTGATTCTCTGGCCGAATACTCGTTCGCTGGTCTATTAAGAGGAAATAAAACCCTAGTTGCTGAATGCATTACTCCGGTCTGCCGAGAAGTGGGGTTAAAAGTGCCCGCCACAGCGGAATTTATATTGGAAGGCTATATCTTACCAGGAAAGACGGCACCAGAAGGTCCTTTTGGAGACCACACGGGTTATTATAACGAAGTGGAGGAGTTCCCAATTTTTCATGTAACCGCCCTGACTCATAGGCACAATCCTATTTATCATAGCACTTATACAGGGAGACCACCGGATGAACCCTCAATACTCGGTGCTGCCTTAAATGAAATCTTCATTCCAATTTTACAGAAGCAATTCCCTGAAATAAATGATTTTTATCTACCACCAGAAGGTTGCTCTTATCGGGTAGCTGTTGTATCCATTAACAAGGAGTACGCTGGTCATGCGAAACGCATCATGTTTGGTATTTGGTCTTTCTTGAGGCAATTTATGTATACTAAGTTTGTAATAGTTGTTGATAATGACATCGATGCTAGGAACTGGGAGGATGTGATTTGGGCGATCAGTACTCGAATGGACCCAAAAAGAGACAGCGTCTTTATAGATAATACCCCAATAGATTATCTTGATTTCGCTTCACCAACCTCTGGTTTAGGATCAAAAATTGGATTAGATGCAACAAATAAATGGCCCGGCGAATCAAATCGAGAATGGGGATGTCCAATTAAAATGGACAAAAATATTACTGAAAAGGTCGATAAATTCTGGGAGCATTTAGGTCTTGATTAAAAATCAATCTAAAACTTCTTTAGTGGAAATAACCTCAAAGGAGAGTTAAGCCTCTGTTAATTTTTTCTCCAATTTTTGCCCCTTTCGTAAAGTAGTCCACGCTCTCTTCCAACTCTCCCAATAAAGCTGATAAGTTCCCTAGCTCCATAAAAACATCGAGAGAAGGATTGATTGACAAACTCTTAATAAAGAACTCTCTTGCCTCATCGAATCGCTCTAAGTTAGTCGCTAATTTACCTAGACAAAATAATAAATCTCCATCATTTTCTTTCTCTCGTAACCATACTTTAAGGATTTTGAACCGCCGCCCTAGGTCTCCTCCCTCTATGAAAGAAAGCAGTCTAAGTAAAGATACATCCCAATCCTTTCGCAAAGTAGATAACAATAAATCCTCCGCATGAGCATAAGCAGAATTTTTTATTAATAAAATAATATATTGACGGATTATAGGAATCTCGGATCTGATATTTACAGGGATCTTTCCCCAACGACTATTCAATTCTTTAATAGGATTATTGCCATCAAGGCGGAGCTGTAAAAAACCTTTATAAATACTTCGTTCAAGGTCGTTCAGCTTCTTCGGTGAAAAGATTTTATATTTTTTGACCTCCTCTACTAATTTAAGAAGACTATTCCAATCCTTCACGCCTAGGTAAGCTTTACATAATAACTCAAGTACGTAAGGATGACGTTCTGCATTTCTTCGAGCACGAACCAAAGTTGCCAGTGCTTGTTCATACTGCTCGACCTCTAGCCTCATTTCTGCTTGGGTTAATTCGATAGCGACGCCTGCGTTACCATCAGACTTCTCCGCTGCCTGTAAATATTCGAAAACCTGTTCATTTTCAGCTAACTTATGACTTGCTCTGGCAGCCATCAGATAGTTCAATAGAGGAGCCTCACTATGTTTTGCACTTTTTAAAAAAAAATCTCGTGATTTTTCCCAGTTACCTTCTATCCAATTAATAATCCCGTTATTCATCAGCTCTGCTGACCGCTTTGAGCCTCGAAACTCTAGCCAAACTTTTAAATTATCGTGACTAAGGATAAGTTTTCGTAGTATACGTAACATTAAGTAAAAAAATATTAAAAGAAAAACCAGAGCTACAGAAGCAAACCATACACTACTTTCAATGGTATACCTGCCAAAGGCAATGAGGATATACCCTGGCTCAGACTCGATGAGTGTCATCAAAAAAATTCCTGATAAAAGAGCAGCAAGTGAAGAAATCAGTATTAATCTCATTATTTTTACTCGCGATTCTCTTTGATATTACGATTGATGACTCTATCTAACTCTCGTATTGATTTCGAAAAATTTAACGATTTCTGGACGATAGAGATTTCTTTCAGCAAGCTAATATCATTTTTTATCTGAAGCAAAGTCGCACTTTTAGGAATTTGTATTTCTCTTAATAGAATATCTATCTGATCTAAGCTTAGTTTATAAAAATCAGAATCTTTCGTGATGACAGCAAGCTTGGCATATCTCAAAAATGAAATGATATTTTCCTTTAGTAAGATTTCATATTTTGGATCTAAAATTTTATCGTAGGTAACATCCCGCTTTCTGATGACAATAAAGTTAGATAATTTTTTAAGAGCTTCAGCGAATGTGAATTCTAATTTATTGTCACTATGAGTTTTTTCAACCTGCTCTGACTCCATATTCTTCATTGATAATGGCTCTAAGATTTGCAGAGATTCAATTTGTGAAATTAAAACGGAAAGGGTAGAAAGTACGTCTTCTGAGGCCTCTATTTGCTGTGATCGTAACTTAGCCAAGTCTTGAGCCAAAGCTTGTCGAATAAGATCAAGTCCTGATCTGCTTGATTTTATAAGAACCTCGTCGACTCTTGATCCTATTGCGACTGCTGAATCAATATCTCCCATTATCCGTAATCTTTGATCGGCTACTTTAAGTAGAAATAAAAGTTCTGATAGATCTATGATGGATTTATTAGATAAAGCTAACTCCGATAACGCCGTCTGGTTAGACCGGTTTAACTGTCTGAGTGTGTTTAGATCACTATCGATTTCAGATTGGTTTTGTTTTATAACCTGTAGTTCATCCTGAAACTTATTTAATCGAGTGTCTATTAATTGCAGAGCATAGTCATTATCGACGATCTTATCGCTCTTTGATTTAGATACATATCCCTCTAATGTATCTAGTCTCTGGCTAGAAATAGTCTGATCATTAATTTGACGAAAAATGCCCCAGAAAACTGCTGTAGATGCAAGAATAGAGATGATTAATGAGGCCCATAAAAGTATGTCACGAGTATATTTTTTAGGTCGGGCATCTTGATACCCATACTGTAATTCTTCAGTATCTTTAGCCTCTTTCACTTTTATTTCTCCAACTCCAGTAACCATTCAGCTACCGCATCTATGAAAGAATCTTCCATAGCATTTTCTGCCACGAGAAGATTACTTTGCCATCCAGCGCTTCTTGCTATCTCCGCAATACGATGACTGGCGACAAGTAGTGTAAGCTCGGAGAAAAAATTTAGCTTTTTGTCAATTAGTGATAAAAAATTTAGTATAGCTTCAGCACTAGAAAAAATGGCCAGATCTATATTATTCTCCCTCATTAATTTGACTAGATCGGAGGATTTTATTTTTGCAGGCACTCGCCGATAACAATCAAAAGAAACCACATTCCCACCGCGCTCTTCTAGAGTTTTAGCTAAATATTCTCGCCCACCTTCACCTTTAATCAAAGCGACGTTATCGCCACTGATTTCAGAAAATGAGGCGAGCTCTAAAAGTCCCTCAGAAGTCATCTTTTTTTCCGGAAAAATTGCCTTTATACCAGATTCTAAAAGTAGTTCTGCAGTTGCTGAACCTACCGTATAGTAATTTATATTTTCATTAGAAAATAAGCGGTTTGATAAAATATGGGGCAAACCAAATCTCACGGAATTTATACTCACAAAAATAACATGCTGGAAATTTTCTCCATCTGAAATAGATTTACTTTCAGGAGAAAGAGAACACTCGACTTTCTGAATCTCCAACATGGGTTGATAAATAACTTGGCAACCAATAGACGATAATCTATTGATCAACGAAAAAGCTTGGCCCGATGGTCTAGTAACTAAAATTGATTTTCTATTGTCCATTTCCTTCAACAAGTAATTCTCTAGCTCCCTGAGAAATCAAATTTTCCGCCACTCTTGCACCTAAGATATCTGCGTTATCCTTAATATCTCTAGCTTCAGCTCGAAGAATAGTGCTTCCATCTGAGCTACCAACCAATCCTTTAAGAATAAGTTGATCGTTTTCTAGCTCAGCAAAACTAGCAATTGGAAATTGACAACCACCTTCCAAATGAGCATTAAGAGCACGTTCAGCGCGAACTCGACATGAGGTATCAACGTGATCGAGAGGCTCCAACAAATCTAGCACTCGAGCATCCCCATTCCGATATTCGATACCAATGGCCCCCTGTCCACCTGCTGGCAGACATATAACAGTATCAAGATACTCGGATATTCTCTCTTTCAAACCTAGTCTGATAAGACCCGCACTAGCGAGAATAATTGCATCATATTCACCATCGTCAAGCTTTTTCAACCTTGTATTAACGTTTCCTCTGAGAAATCGAATTACAAGATCTGGTCTAAGCTCCTGCAATTGACAGGATCTACGAAGGCTAGAAGTTCCCAGAACGCTCCCAAGAGGGAGATCCATCAAAGTTTCCCATTCATTACTAACAAATGCATCTCTAGGATCTTCTCTTTCGCAAATAACTGCTAAAGACAATCCAATTGGAAATTCTATTGGTACATCTTTCATCGAATGAACCGCGATATCGGCGCTTCCATCAATCAACGCGGTTTCAAGCTCTTTTACAAAAAGCCCCTTACCTCCGACTTTATTCAATGGTACATCTAATAATTGATCACCTTTAGAAGTCATACCTAAAAGATTCACATCTAGCTCTGGATAAAGTCCTATCAATTCCCTTTTTATATGATGCGCTTGCCAAAGCGCTAAAGGACTTTCACGGGTGGCTATCGTTAGCTTTTTTAACATGCAGATATTCTCCAAAGGCCCAGAGTATCATAACAGCCAGATGCGAAAGCAGCGATACTCTCACTGGTGCAAAACTCTCATCTACTTGCTAAAATTCGACGCACTCTTGCCAGGTGTCTTCTACTAATAGGAGGCCGAGCGTTGATTCCTTCTAAAGACACAACCCAGCCATTGCTAGCTCGATGGATGCCTTCAAGGTGTTCAGTAGCGACAAGAGCTTTTCTATGAACTCGTAGCATTCTCTCTTTAAATTTTAACTCTAAATATTTCAAGCTTTCTGCTATAAGGAGATCTCGACTTTCGCCACACGCCAAAACATATTTTTCCTCCGCAATAAAGCAGCGTACGAGTTCTACTCTCATCGTCTCTACACCTCGGTGGGTTATACTACTTATATATTCGGGCTTTGATTCTATCTTCCTTAGAATGGGGAGTTGCATTCGATTTGCTCTGCAAACTATATTCATCGCATTAGCTAAATCCTGGCGCTTAACTGGTTTCAGTAAATAGGCGTCGGCTTTACGTTGAATGGCCTCTAACGCATGATTCTCATATGCAGTGCAGAAGATTATTGCGGGTGGGATCCGAAGTTTTTGAAGGTTAGATGCAACCTCTAATCCATCGATACCAGGCATTCGAATATCTAGCAAGACAAGGTCAGGGGCTTTATCTTCTGCCTTAAGAAGACCTTCTTCTCCATTTTTTGCTACAAAACATTCGACATTTGGAACAACTTCTGACATTAAACGAACTAATCGCTCAGCTGCTAAGCTTTCATCGTCAACAATAAGACATTTCATATATTTTTTACTACAGGATATCTGAGGTTGACGGTAAAGGTTCCAGAATTAATCGAAATTTTAAAATGCATAGACTCTGCGAAAATAACTTTCAACCTTCGAGCGATGTTATCTAGAGCCATATTCAATCCAGAACTGCTCGCTTTATCCACTGGCATAGGATTTTCAATATCCAAAACAACATTTTTATCTGCCAAAGCCACCTTAATGTTTATGGTGCCGCCTTGAGGTAGGTCTGATATTCCATGATAGACTGAATTTTCAACAAGTGGTTGAAGAATCATTGCAGGCATTGGCAAGCCTCGAGCATCTTCATCCACTGTCCATATCACCTGAAGCCGATCTCCTAAACGTAAAGCTTCTATGGCAAGGTATAGCTCGCATCGCTCAATCTCCTGATCTACTGTCTCGTATAACTCAGAAGTTTTTAAGCTACTACGAAATAATGAAGCAAGATTCTCTATTGCCTGTTCAGCTTTATTTTGATCACTGAAAATCAAACTAGCTATACTATTTAATGAATTAAATAAAAAATGGGGCCTTATTCTTGCACGTAGAGAATCTAGCTTGGATTCTAAGTTAGTTCTTTCTAGTATCTTCAGACGGTATAATATAAAAAAATACCTTAGAAGAATTAGAGTTAATATCAGAGCTATCGATAAATTACGGATAATCCAAAGAGATTCATCCGGGAAGACACCCGGAAAGATCAACTGACTCATTACACTTATCACAACTGTTATCGTGGATACACTTACAAACGCAAACAAGACAACTCTGAAATAATTATTTTGAGAGGAGAGTTTCAATAAAAGTCCATTTATCAATACGCTTGAGAGGACTAATATCTGAATAAATAAGGATCGAACACCTACGACCTGCCAATCAATATCAAAGCCGCTATCGTGGCTCAGTTCAAGTATCAATACAGCTAGCTCAACCAAAAGCATTAGATGAATAATAGATGTAATACTTGTAAAATCTGGGAGGATATTACTCTCGCGAAAACTTTCGTCTTGTTTATAAGTCTCAAAAGGGGCTAAATTCAATTTTAGTTCCCGCCCAGCACTTAATCCAAAATGCTATAATCCCATGTATGTCTTGATGAGACTGGAAATATCTCGATATTTCTGAAAAAACTTTCGTAAATAATAAATTGAGAGACCTCAAAAAATGAGTAAACCTACCAAAAATAACAAAGTCTGGGGCGGGCGTTTCACGGAAGGTAATGAAGAGATAGTTAAACGCTTTACATCATCTATTGATTTCGATCATAAGCTAGCTGCACAGGATATTAAGGCATCGGTCGCTCACGCAAAAATGCTACACAAAATTGGCGTTTTAGAGGAAGCTGAATTAGCAAAAATCAAATGTGGTCTAGAGAAAATTAAAGAAGATATTGAAAGCAGTACTAATTCATGGTCTGAGGAATTGGAAGATATTCATATGAACATAGAGGCTAGGTTGACCGACCTAGTAGGAGTTGCGGGTAAAAAGCTTCATACCGGCAGATCTCGTAATGATCAAGTTGCCACAGATATTCGTCTATACATGAGAGAGGCAATAGCTGATATAAAAAAAGAACTAGGAAAACTTCAAAATTGCATAATAACTTTAGCCCAGTCTAATGCCGCAACTATCATGCCTGGATTCACTCATCTTCAGATAGCTCAACCTGTAACATTTGGGCACCATCTTTTGGCTTGGAATGAAATGCTTGAGCGCGACTATGGCCGACTATTGGACTGCCTTCACCGATTGAACGAGTGTCCTTTAGGTTCCGCAGCACTAGCAGGGACATCCTTTCCAATTGATCGCGATATGACTAGCAAATTATTGATGTTTAATAAGCCAACTGAAAACTCCATAGATGGGGTTTCTGATCGAGATTTTACTGTTGAATTTTGCTGTTTCGCAGCTCTTCTAATGTCTCATTTGTCAAGAATTTCTGAGGAAATAATCCTCTGGATGTCCCAACAATTCGATTTTATCTCCATACCTGATAGCTTTTGTACAGGCTCGTCAATCATGCCACAAAAGAAGAATCCAGATATACCCGAATTAATTCGTGGAAAATCTGGGAGAATTAATGGTAATTTGATCGCATTACTGACGCTATTAAAATCTCAGCCACTAGCTTACAACAAAGACAATCAGGAGGATAAGGAAGCTATCTTTGATACTATAGAGACTATCTTGAGTTCTTTGAAAATTTTCAGTCGAATGATCCCTGGCATCAAACCAAATATTAGTAGAATGCAAGAATCAGCAGCTAGCGGTCATTCAACGGCAACCGATTTGGCAGAATATTTAGTTAAAAAAGGAATTCCTTTCCGAGACGCGCATCATTCTGTTGGGAGAATAGTTGCGTTAGCCATTGAACGTAATATATCCATTGATAAGATTGAGCTTTCCGTACTTCAAACGTTTTGCCCCAATATTCAAGAAGACGTTTTCGAAGTAATAACATTAGAAGGATCAGTCAAATCTCGAAATCATTTCGGGGGAACTGCACCTGAGCAGGTGGAGGCAGCGGCGTTGAGAGCACTTAAACGTTTGGAAGAGAGATAGGCAAATTGATGAACAAATATGACTTTTTAGTACTAATTTTTCTAGGTCTTTTTTTTGTTGTCGGATGTGGTCAGATGGGGCCATTAAAGCCAGCTAGTGAAAAAGAGGCAGTATCTTCCAAGAACAATCTAGTTTATTCATATTGATGCATGCAGATGAATCATCCTATAGAACATCGCGACAATGAACTATATATAGAATCTGTCTCTGCAGCAGAAATAGCCAAAGAGTTTGGAACACCCACCTATATCTATTCTAAAGCTCTTATAGAAAAAGCATTTCTGTCTTATCAAAATATATTAGCTTCACATCAGGGTCTAATTTGTTATGCGGTAAAGGCAAATTCGAATCTCGCTATTCTAGATATATTAGCCCGACTTGGAGCTGGGTTTGATATTGTTTCTGAAGGAGAGCTAAAGCGCGTGCTTGCCGCTGGAGGTGATCCCAAAAAAATCGTTTTTTCAGGAGTCGGAAAGAAACCTTCGGAAATGAATTGCGCTTTAAAGTCAGATATCTACTGTTTTAACGTTGAGTCCGAAGCAGAACTAACAATGCTTAATGAGGTCTCAAAAAAAATTGGAAAAACTGCGTCCGTCTCTATACGAGTAAATCCAGACGTAAATCCTACTACTCACCCCTATATTGCAACTGGAATGCGTAAAAATAAGTTTGGTGTTCCAAAAAATGAAGTCATTAAGCTTTATGAGCTAGCGTCAAGACTTCCGAATATAAGTATTCAGGGAATTGATTGTCATATTGGCTCACAACTGGTTGATCTTAATCCTTTAATCGAATCCATCCATCAGTTACTAGAGCTAATCGATGTTCTGCAAGTAAAGGGAATCACGTTAGAACATATAAACTTAGGAGGTGGACTGGGCATAATTTATCGCAATGAGAAGCCACCCTCTATTGCTGACTATGTTAGTAGTATCTTGAATGAACTGGGTGGTCAAAATATAAAATTGATTATAGAACCAGGACGCTCAATCGTCGGGAATGCAGGTATTTTAATCACCGAAGTACAATATCTTAAGACCACTTCTCACAGAAATTTTGCAATCGTAGACGCAGCAATGAATGATATGCTCAGACCAGCTTTATACGACGCCTGGCTAGAAATATTACCTGTCCGGCTTGATCGCCGCAATAAGACTAAAGCTAAAACTTGGGATATCGTTGGTCCTGTGTGTGAAAGCGGGGACTTTTTAGGTCACCAACGTGACTTATCTATTAAGCAAAATGATCTTCTGGCTATACTAGGCGCAGGAGCCTACGGATTTAGTATGAGTTCCAATTATAATAGTCGCGGGCGGGCTGCCGAAGTACTTGTTGACTCAAATAATGTTCACCTCGCTAGAAATCGAGAATCTTTCAGTGATCTTATACTTGGTGAGAATCTTTTACCAAAAAAAGAAAATAGTTAGAGGGAAATGGAAATAAAATTCGTCAAAATGCAAGCTG
>MDTB01221010.1_pt1 | contig 12266 bp, 12 predicted proteins | sample 811161 | NCBI WGS metagenome assembly MDTB01 (sample SAMN05326650, study PRJNA326480) | marine metagenome | isolation source: seawater | place: Mediterranean Sea | collected 2009 | reverse complement strand
TGACGTCTGGGAATACGCTCATGCCACATTCCAGGCCGCCATCTCCCGGCGACTAGGCTGTCTTGTCCAGCCAAAGCGCCAATAGGTCAGTCATATTCGACTCATCAACTGTCTGCTGATCTGCCTGCCCTCGGAGCGGTTTCACTGTCACGGTTCCCGACCGCATCTCGGATTCTCCGATGACGACAGCGATCTGTGCGCCGCTGGCATCAGCTTTCTTGAACTGACTCTTGAATTTCCCTTCACCACAATGTGTAACGACCCGTAAGCCTGCCCGCCAACTGCGAATCTGTTCAGCCAGAACCAGGGCCTGACTTCGCGCGCCAGTTTCTGACACCACAAAAACATCTGCTTCTGCAGGTGGCTCAAACTTGTCTTCCAGCATCAATGCCAGTCGATCCAGTCCCATGGCAAACCCCACTGCGGGTACCGATCGTCCTCCCAACTCCTCCACCAGACCATCGTATCGACCACCGCCACACACCGTGCCCTGCGAGCCAAGCGTATCTGTGGTCCATTCGAAGACGGTTCGATTGTAGTAATCCAGACCCCGCACTATGCGAGGATTCACCGTATAGGGCACCTGCATTTGTTCAAGGTTCCGTCGAAGGCCTTCAAAATGTAAAGCGGCCTCTTCGTCCACAAAGGATGTCAGAAGGGGCGCTTCAGCCAACAGCGCCTTCGTCCCCTCATGTTTACTATCCAGAATGCGTAGTGGATTGCTGGTCAGAAGGCGACGTCCATCATCGTCCAGTTGCTCTGACTGAGGCGTGAAGTAGTCAACCAGCGCGTTACTATAGCGTTTTCGAGCAACGGTATCCCCTAGGGTGTTGAGTTCCAGATTGATATCCGCAGTAACACCAAGCGCGGCCCATATGCGATGCAGCATCAACAGGAGTTCTGCATCGATGTCAGGTCCCGGCATGCCAAAACACTCACAACCGATCTGCTCGAACTGACGATAGCGCCCCTTCTGCGGCCGTTCATATCGAAACATCGGGCCCGCATACCACAGACGCTGTACCTGATTGAATGTAAGACCATGTTCAAGCGCAGCCCTGACACAACCGGCGGTGCCTTCAGGTCGCAAGGTAACGTTGTCGCCACTCTTATCTTCAAAGGTGTACATCTGCTTCTGCACAACCTCTGTGGAACCACCCACCAGCCTGGCAAACAGATCGGTCGATTCAAGCAGCGGCAGACCGATCTGCCGGTATCCGTAGGCTTTCAGCACCTCACCGACACAGGACTCGATATGTCTGAAAATCACCTGTTTCTCAGGCAGCAGGTCCTGCATTCCTCTCAGTGCTTTGATTTTCATGGTCGTGCCTTCCGTACCCGGCAGTTCGTCACTTGATTCATCAAGTTGGTTAGAGGTCTTGAGTCCTGATACGTGCCGTCTCGTCGTCCCGGATATAAGGGCCCACATCGATCGTATCGCCATTAAACTCGATGCCCACTACCGATCCGCGCCCTAACAATATCGTGAAGTCGCCTTTCCCTCGTACGTTGAGGACATCACCGCCACGATTCAGATCCGCGTATAGTTGACGTCCATCGGCGTCGCTCACCCTCAGCCAGCACTCGCCGGAAAACCGGATTGACAGTTGATCCGACCCGTTTGCGGTCACATCAACGTAACGAACGCCAGCTTCAACACGACGATCAATCCTGACGTCGGAAAACAAAGGTACGTTATTAACCAGCCCCGCATTACCCGCCATCTGTACATCGTCGGAAGACAGATCCAGGTCCCCACGACTGTCTTGAATGTCGCTTTGCAGCGATTGCTGTTCAGCCGCCACCAGGGAAGGGAATTCTGCAGTCATGCCACCGCCCTGAACGACATTGTCCGGCACCTCCGCAGTTGTATTGTCCAACGAACCTGAACGATCACGTTCACTCAACAGGGTCTCAAGATTAGCAAGCGGGTCAGCGCGGTCGTTCTCAACACGTGGTTGTTCCTGTTGAGTCACAGAAAGACTGGCGGTCTCGGTCGCTTGCGAAAAATCGTGCCCGGTTGCCTCGTCTTCGCCAACCAGCCACCAGACGACCAGTACCAGCACGATCGTAACACCAAGCCCTACCAGCCCTGTCGTGAGCACCGGTCCAGTAAACACAGCCGAACCCACTTCTTCTTCGCTCACGTCGCGCAGTTCTGGCTCTTGAGGATGGTCGTACTCTGCCTCGTAAGCGGCAACAATCCGGTCCCCATCAATCTCTACCAACCTCGCATAGGAACGCAGGTAACCCTTGATATAGGCGGGGTTCGGCAACCGATCAAATTCACCTTCATCAATGTGGCTGATGTAGCCAGCGGTCAGAAACAGCTCATCGGCAACCTGTTTCTGAGACAGGCCCAGTGCTTCTCGACGGGCGGACAACACCGTGGCTAGAGACTGTGCCTGAGACTGAGACTGATTTACCGAGTCACTCATGAGATCGCAGTATCGATCCGGTCTGTAGGGGACATGAACATCGTGGCTCTACTAGCCTGAACTACTCAGCGAATCTGCATATTCTTGAGACGCCAGCGCTGCCGGAAACACGTTGCAGAACATCAAACCGCAACGTGCTTCTTCATCCTCCTCTTCGAACACCCGCGCCGGTCGTACGCAGATCCAGAGGCTCTGCGCACTGTGTTCTCCCACCGTGTGGTACCGCTGGTAGAGATCCCGGGCTACGACACAGTTCTGCTGGTCTGTCCTGATCTCAGCCAGTTCCAGCAAGGATCGCACCAGGGCTGATTTCAAAGCGAGTCTCTTCAGAAAGGACTCCTCTGCAATCGTCAGCTCGCCAATCTTCAGATGACTGACACCGAGATTTTCAAACACGATTGCCCGCCCCTCATAGAACTGGTTTTCTGCCGCGAATTGGAGTTTCTCGATGGCTTCCCTGTAACGCTCTTCTCCAAAGAGGAACGCGGCATAATTATTCCTGATCCGTGTATCGCCATTGCTGTAACGGAGCGCTTTCTCAAAATACTGCTCAGCAGTAACAGCATCCTGCTCAACCTGAAACGCGAGCCCCAATGCGTTATGTACCTGCGCAGAACTTGGTGCGATCTCATGCGCACGATCCAGATGTTCCATCGTACGGCTTAGCTGACCGTTTCGTATGTAGCCGATACCAAGCGTAACCAGCTTGTCGATCAACTCGTCATTGTCGACGTGTACCTGTTCTGTTGTGCAGGCACTGATTGCCAGTGCGAGCAACAACATGGTCGTCGCCGGTTTGAATCTATATCTGGTCATGCCTGCGCCTCCGAGGCAATCATTCGATACTGCTCCTGTCTGCGGGTCTTGTCTGCAATCTTCCCTTTCAGCTGGCCACAGGCAGCTTCGATATCTTCACCACGCGTGGTACGAACCGTCACGGAATGACCTGCCCGAACCAGGCGGTCCTGAAACCGCCGGATATTCATTGATGACGGTCTGCGATAACCGGAACCTGGAAACGGATTGAAAGGTATCAGGTTGATCTTACAGGGCAGCGATCTGAGTAGTTCCGCTAGTTCTACCGCATGCTCTGGTTGGTCGTTCACCTTATCGATGACCGTATATTCCACCGTTACAGTTCGTTTTTCACCCAGATTCCGCGTATAGCGCCGTGCCGCATCCAAGAGGGTCTCAATATTGTAGCGACGATTGATGGGTACCAGTTCATTGCGTAGCGCATCGTTCGGTGCATGCAGCGAAAGCGCCAGAGAACAATCCGTCGTTTCAATCAACTTCTCGATACCTGGAACCACACCGGCGGTTGAGATGGTGACTTTTCGCTTTGAGATGCCATAGCCGAGGTCATCCATCATGATGTCCACCGCGGCGACGACGTTGTCGAAGTTCAGCAGCGGCTCGCCCATGCCCATCATTACCACATTGGTGACCGCATGAGCACGATCCGGATAGACATCTGCCAGCAACCGGTTGGCCATACGTACCTGACCCACGATCTCGCCGGAAGTGAGATTACTATTGAAACCTTGTTTCCCGGTCGAACAGAAACTGCAATCCAGGGCACAGCCTACCTGCGATGAAACGCATAACGTGCCCCGGTTGTTTTCAGGAATAAATACCGTTTCTACCAGGGAACCAGACGCAGCCCGTACGAGCCACTTTCGGGTGCCGTCGACTGATTCAAAGGATTCTGCCACAGGGGCCTCGTGAACCCGGCCGAGTTCTGACAGCCGGGACCGCAGCTTCTTCGACATGTCGGTCATGTCATCAAAGTCACTGACCTGACGATGATGCATCCACTTCATCATCTGCTCAGCCCTATAGGGTTTTTCGCCGAGTTCAGCAAACAGCGTCGTCAGCTGGGCGCGATCCATACCCAGAAAGTTGACGAGATCATTGGTGCTGTTGGTCATCATTGGGCGATACGCAGGCTACCGTGAGCAGATTTGATCATCGCTGAAAAAGTATGCGATTTCCCGCGCCGCAGATTCAGGACTGTCCGAACCATGGACCGCGTTGGCATCGATAGATTCCGCAAAATCTGAACGGATTGTTCCGGCCGCAGCTTCCTTGGGATTCGTAGCGCCCATCAACTCACGATTCAGTGCAATCGCACCTTCGCCTTCGAGTACCTGAACAATCACAGGACCAGAGGTCATGTATTCCACCAATGAGTCATAGAACGGCTTGCCTTCATGCTCGGCGTAAAAGCCACCGGCCTGTTCCTGGGTCAAACGCGCCAACCGCGATGCGATCACCTGCAGCCCGGCTTTTTCGAAACGCGAAACAATGTCACCGATGACATTTTTGGCGACAGCATCGGGTTTGATGATGGAAAAGGTGCGTTCAACGCCCATGAATTCACTCCTTGTTGGTTTGGAATTCAGATCCGACGGATCGAAGGCGTGCATTATAGACGAAACAGAGCTCGTCCGGCCGTATTTCAGCGGTTCATCGAACCTATCATCGACCTATACCAGTTTTTCAGGTCTATCTGGCGGCTTCGGCCCTGATACGGTCAATCATCGCCCGCAGGCCATTGCTGCGAGTACTGCTCAGATGTCTTAGCAGATCCAGCTGATCAAGGTAGTCGTCGACATCAAACGCGAGGACCGAAGCGGACGTCTGTCCGTTATAGGCCGCCAGGATAACCCCGAGCAGGCCTTTAACAATGAAGGCGTCACTATCTGCCTGGAACCAGAGACGATCGCCTTCCCGATGCGAGTTCAGCCAGACCTGGCTCTGACAGCCACGTACAACTGATTCATCTGTACGATCGGATGCAGGCATCTCTGGCAAAGACTTTCCGAGGTCGATGATGTACCGATATCTCGCCTCCCAGTCCTCCATAAAATCAAGGGTTTCCCGGATGTCGGTCGTCGTGATGGCTGTCCCGAAAGGGTTACCGCCGGAGTTGTCGCAGTCTGTCATCGCGCAATCAAATCGAGGTCAGTCGAAGAGCCCGGTCGCCAGCCGCGCTTCATCGGTCATCATTTCTCGAGACCAGGGAGGGTCGAATACAAGCTCAACCTCCACGACTTTGACGTTGGGCACCAGGGAGACCCTGGATTCAACGTCGCCCACCATCACCTGCCCGAAACCACACCCGGGCGCCGTCAGCGTCATCTGTATGGCGACCTTAGACGTCTGTTGATCAATGTCTACACCGTAGACGAGTCCCAGATCGGTGAGGCTTACCGGAATCTCCGGGTCGAATACAGTATGCAAAGCTTCCCAGACCTGTGATTCGTGGATCTGATCGTCCCCCTTATCCTCGAAGGTGATCTCGAGCGGCCGCAGTCCCAGTACATCGGCATCCACGCCATCAATGCGAATCATGTTTCCCTGATGGATAATCGTGTAGTTGCCACCTTCGGTCTGGGTGAGCGTGACGAAAACATCCCTAGGGATCGCCACAGTATCTCCGACGGGGACCAGTCGCCCCTGACATTCCCGCGTCGTCACGACCATTCGTCGCTCTGAACCCATATTCAAAGGAGCGCTCATCCGTCAGTGGCTGTCCGCAGATGTTTTGGACAGATCGATGTTGAAGCTCTCGCCACAACCACAGGCATCCGTGGCATTCGGGTTGTTGAACCGCAGATTCTGATTAAGTCCGTCACGCGTATAGTCCACCTCGGTCCCCCGAAGCGCGGCCGCGTGCAGCGCGTCCAGGTAGACCTGCACGCCATTCTCAAGCGGCATCGTGATATCACCGGACGCGGGTTCATCAACCTCTGCGATATCATACATATAACCGGAACATCCGCTCTCTTTCAGCGTAATCCGGACACCCCGATGACCGCTTCGAGCGAGCTGTGATTCGAAGTGTTTTGCAGCAGAAGCGGATACCGAGATCGTCTCGGACGGATCCGCATCAGGACTATATGTTTCAACGCTCATTCTGGATTACCCCACTATTTTGTTGTGCGGTCTTCATGACAACATTGTCCTCACCTTGGCCAGTCCCGTAAACAACCGATCGACTTCCTCTCGAGTATTGTAGAGCGCGAACGAGGCGCGCACAGTACCCGAAATTTCGAACCGGCTCATCAGGGGCTGGGTACAATGATGCCCGGTACGTAATGCTATACCCTGTTGATCCAGCAACATCCCAACATCCGCAGAGGGCAAACCGTTCAGCACAAAACTAAAGGCGCCTGACACCTGGCTGGCGCAGCCGTAACGAGTGAGACCATCAAAGTCGTCACCCCGTTCAATGGCGTACTGCAGAATGTCATTTTCGTGAGCCGCAATCGCATCACGATCCAGTCCATTCAGAAAATCTACGGCCGCACCAAGGCCCACGGCGCCTGCAATGTCCGGCGTGCCAGCTTCGAAACGATAGGGGATCTGCTGAAACGTCGAGCCATCGAATGACACCTCGTCGATCATCTCACCACCACCCTGCCAGGGTGGCATTTCAGCCAGCAGTTCCTCACGCCCCCACAGCGCGCCAATTCCCGTGGGCCCATACATCTTATGACCCGAAAACGCATAGAAGTCACAGCCGAGTTCACGCACATCAACCACCTGGTGTGCTGTCGCCTGTGCCCCATCAAACAGCACCAGGGCTCCTGCTTCATGTGCCAGCTTGGCGATCTCCCGCACCGGGTTCACCGTTCCCAGCGCATTCGAGACATGTCCAACAGCGACCATTCGTGCCGGTCCCTTTAAGAGACGCCGGAGTTCCTCAAGGTCTATTTCACCGGCATCCGTGATCCGGATCGGCACGACCTCGGCGCCACAACGCGCCGCCACCAACTGCCAGGGCACGATATTGGAATGATGTTCCAGTGTAGATACCAGAATCTGGTCACCTTCCTGCAAGACCCTGCCTCCCCAGGCATAGGCAACGAGATTGATGGCCTCGGTGGTTCCCCGCGTCCAGACCAATTGTTTTTCATTCTCGCTGCCAACAAATGCAGCCACCTTCTTGCGTGCACCTTCAAACGCGGAAGTCGCCCGATCTGCGAGAGTGTGTGCGGCACGATGCACGTTTGCATTGTCGTGTCGGTAGTAATCCGAAATTGCATCGATGACCGCATCAGGCTTCTGCGTGGTCGCTGCGCTGTCCAGGTAGGTGAGCGGGTGCCCATTGATCTCCGTCGCCAGTATCGGGAACTGATCCCTCAGCGCTGAGATATCCAACGTCGATGCCACTGCATTCATGAGCCGCCCCGATCGAACCAGCTCTGCAGCTTCGTTCTCAGGAATGCCGCCAGCGCCGGTTCAGGTGCGCGATCCAACAGCTCGTTGATAAACGCAAAATTGAGCAGCCGAAAAGCGGCCTCGGTCCCGAGCCCCCGGGACCTCAGATAGTGCAGGGATTCGCCGGACAGCTGGGAGACCGTCGCGCCATGCGCGCAGGACACGTCATCATTGTAGATCTCAAGCTCCGGCTTGGTGTTGACCTGCGCACTATCACTCGTGAGTAGATTCTTGTTGTCCAGCGTCGCCTGGGTTTTTCTCGCTCCGCGATGAATATGTATCCGCCCGTTGAAGACTGCTCTCGCCTTATCCGCAATAATACCGCGAAATGTGGACTGACTATCACACTGTGGTGCGCTGTGTTCAGCACAGACGTGATAGTCGATTCGCTGTGAGGCTCTCAGCAGGTAGGCCCCCGACAGCAAGCTTGTTGCACCGGCACCAGCATGATCAATCGTAACATCAACCCGTTTCAACGGCCCGCCTGTGCCCAGATGGAATCCTCCAAACGACGCATGAGAACCAAGCCGAGCGTGAGCCCCCCCGATGTGAATACCTGTTTCCTTCTCGAGGTGTAACCGGCAGTGGTAGAGATGACTGTTGTTCGCCAGATCCAACTCACTGACACTGTTGGTAAATGCTTCCCCTGCACCACAGAAGTGTTCAATCAGCGTCGCCTGGCTGCCTTCCTCCATCAACACGAGCAGCCGATGATTCAGCGACCTGGTCCCGGTCGACTGCCAGACGATTCTGACGGGCTGCGAGACCGCCCCGCGGAACCGAAGTAGGATTCCATCATCAAGTCTGCTGCCATTCAGTTGCGCAAAGTGATGGGTGGGCGGCACCACCGTTCCAATTCGAGAACGAATCATTCCTGCCTCAGCCTCGTTGGCATCCGATAGATGCACAAGGCTCACGCCAGACGGTACTGGATCCGAGAGATCCTGAAGATATGTTCCATCAACAAAGACCAGGTCCGTCGAGTTCAGATCTTCGATCAGATATTCGTTCGGATCGCCGGAACCATCAACGCCCGATGAAGTATCAAAGGAATCCGCGGTCAACGCCCGCAGGCTTGTGTTCTGCCATGCCTCTGTCTTCCGATCAGGCCATGGCACACCGACAAGCGCCGAACGTGACGCTGTTTGAAAGTCACGCAGCCACGCCGGGCTTTCTACCGGCGCAACAGCCAGCTGCTCGAAGTCCATCACGCGACCTCGTCTTCCAGCCAACGGTACCCTTTTTCTTCCAATTCCAGTGCCAGTGACTTGTCGCCAGACCGGACAATGCGTCCGCCGACCAGCACGTGAACATAGTCAGGCTCAATAAAGTTGAGCAGACGCTGATAATGCGTAATCACCACGAACGAACGATCTGGCGCGCGCAGACCGTTGACGCCGTCAGCCACCACCTGAAGTGCATCAATATCGAGGCCGGAATCCGTCTCATCGAGGATGGCGACCTTCGGCTGCAACAGCATCATCTGCATCAGTTCATTGCGCTTCTTCTCACCACCCGAGAACCCTTCGTTCACGCCCCTGCGCAGGAAAGCCTGGTCCAGGTTCACCGCATCACAGAGCGCACGCGCCTGTTTCAGAAACTCATTTGCGTTGGGTGGCTCCTCACCTCGATGGTTCGCCCGGGCTTCAACTGCCGCCTTCAGAAACTCGAGGTTTGTGACACCTGGCACTTCCACTGGATATTGAAATGCGAGGAACAACCCCTCACGGCTTCGAATCTCAGGTTCCAGCGCCAACAGATCCTGGCCATCCATCTGGACCGAACCTTCCGTCTCGGTATAACCGGGTCGCCCCGCGAGCACATGTCCCAGCGTGCTCTTGCCGGATCCATTGACCCCCATGATGGCATGCACCTCACCGTCACCAACTTCAAGGCTGAGCCCCTTCAGTATCTCGGTATCGTCAACCGACGCATGCAGATTCCTTATGCTCAGCATCAGCCGACCGCTCCTTCGAGACTTACTTCGAGCAATTTCCCTGCCTCCACTGCAAACTCCATGGGAAGCTCCCTGAAGACTTCTTTACAGAACCCGTTCACAATCATGGCAACCGCCTTTTCTGCATCCAACCCACGTTGCTGACAGAGGAACAACTGATCCTCACTGACCCGTGACGTTGTCGCCTCATGTTCAATGATGGCCTTAGGATTCTTGCCTTCAATGTAGGGGAACGTATGCGCACCACACTGATCACCAATCAGAAGCGAATCGCACTGGGTATAGTTACGAGCGTTTTCAGCGCCTGGATTCATGCGCACGAGACCTCGATAGGTATTTGAGCCGTGGCCTGCAGAAATACCTTTGGAGACAATCGTCGATCGAGTATTGCGACCGATATGGATCATCTTGGTCCCGGTATCCGCCTGCTGATGATTATTGGATAACGCGACGGAATAGAACTCACCGACACTGTTGTCACCCTTCAGAACGCAACTTGGATACTTCATCGTGATCGCTGAACCGGTTTCCACCTGCGTCCATGAGATACGCGCGTTGGTATGCGCAACTCCCCGTTTGGTGACGAAGTTGTAGATGCCGCCGCGGCCTTCCTGATCACCGGGATACCAGTTCTGAACCGTCGAATACTTGATACGCGCGTCATCCTGTGCGACCAGTTCAACAACCGCCGCATGCAACTGGTTTTCGTCACGCATCGGTGCAGTACAGCCTTCAAGGTAGCTCACCTCACTGCCCTCGTCCGCCACGATCAGGGTTCGTTCGAACTGTCCCGTCTTGGCCTCGTTTATTCGGAAGTAGGTGGACAGTTCCATGGGGCAGCGGACGCCTTTGGGGATATAGACAAAGGAGCCATCCGAAAACACGGCACAATTCAGAGCGGAATAATAGTTGTCGGAAACCGGGACGACGCTACCAAGGTGCTTTCGGACCAGATCAGGGTGAGTCTTCACCGCCTCGCTGATGGGGCAGAAAATGACACCTGCTTCCTTCAGTTTCTCCCGGAACGTCGTTGCGACGGATACCGAATCGAACACCGCATCAACAGCAACCCCGGCCAACATTTCCTGCTCATGCAGCGGGATTCCGAGCTTTTCGTAGGTTGCCAGCAATTCCGGGTCCACCTCTTCAAGACTCTTCGGTTTGTCCTCAAGACTCTTCGGTGCTGAATAGTAGGAGATCGCGCCAAAATCGATCTCAGGGTAGGTCACGTGCGCCCAGTCGGGCTCGGTCATGGTGAGCCACTGACGGTAGGCGTTCAGCCGCCATTCGAGCAGCCAATCCGGTTCGTCCTTCCTCTTCGAGATGAACCTGATCACCTCTTCGTTCAGTCCAGGCGGCAGTGTTTCGGACTCGATATCGGTGACAAAACCGGCTTCGTAGTCCTGTTTGATCAGCTCGTCAATCTGCTCAGACATCATGGGATCTCCCGGCGCTCATTCGCCCACAGACCTCGGCTGGTTTGCCAGCCACGTCTGCCACTCGTCGGAACTCTCTCGAAGGGTTTCCACTGCGTGCCGAATCTGTTCAATCGCAGAATCGACGTCGGGCTCCGTGGTAAACCGACCAATCGAGAGCCGAAGTGAACTGTGTGCCAGTTCATCCGACAAACCAATCGCGCGCAGCACGTAAGATGGTTCGATGCTAGCAGATGTGCATGCAGAACCCGTCGAGACCGCCAGATCATTCAAAGACATAACCAGAGTTTCACCATCCACAAACCCGAAACTGACGTTGATGATTCCAGGAACATGCTGCTCCAGGTTGCCATTCACCTGAACTGCGGGCATCTTTTGCAATCCGTCCCAGAGGCGATTGCGAAGATTCAAAATGCGTTTGGATTCTTCCTCCAGTTCCTCATTCGCGATTCGGAACGCCTCGCCCATTCCCACAACCTGGTGGGTCGCCAGCGTGCCGGATCGCATCCCGCGTTCATGACCACCGCCATGAATCTGTACATCTACACGAACTCTTGGGTCACGGCGAACGTAAAGCGCACCCATCCCCTTCGGACCGCAGATTTTGTGCGCTGAGAACGACATCAGATCCACCGGCAATTCCGAGAGATCAATCGGCAGCTTACCTGCGCTTTGCGCCGCATCTACATGAAAAAGCACATCGTGCTGACGACAGATGTTGCCAATCGCGGCGATGTCGTTGGCCACACCAATCTCGTTGTTAACGTGCATGATGGACACCAGCGCGGTATCTGGACGGATTGCCTCTTCAACCTGTTGTGGCGCGATCGTTCCATCAGCCTGTGGTTCAAGATAGGTCGCCTCGAAGCCCAACTGCTCGAGATGTTGGCAGGTGTCCAGAACAGCTTTGTGCTCGATTGTGGACGTGATCACATGGCGGCGCTGAGGCGCATCGTGTTCGACGACACCTTTGATGGCCAGGTTGTCGGATTCCGTGGCACCGGAAGTCCAGACGATTTCACGGGGATCACAGTTCACCAGGTCAGCCACGTGACGACGGGCGACCTCTACCGCTTCCTCAGCCTGCCAACCATACTTGTGACTTCGGCTCGCCGGGTTCCCGAAGTTGCCTTCGACCAGCAGACATTCGCTCATTTTCTGTGCGACCCGCGGATCAACCGGCGTCGTTGCCGCGTAGTCCATGTA
>MDTB01128783.1_pt1 | contig 12266 bp, 13 predicted proteins | sample 811161 | NCBI WGS metagenome assembly MDTB01 (sample SAMN05326650, study PRJNA326480) | marine metagenome | isolation source: seawater | place: Mediterranean Sea | collected 2009 | reverse complement strand
GCTTTTAGTTTTTCAGCACAGTGTACAGGTGATAGGTCACAAAGAAATGATGATGCTGTTATACCACACGCAATTATTAACTCACCTGAAATGTTAGAACGATATAAACAGCTAGTTAATGATTCTAAACAGCTATACGCAGATATGGTTGACACTAAAGAAATATCTGTTATGGATGCTAGACATATATTGCCTAAGTGCTTAAGCACATTCTACTGGGCAAGAGGCAACATAAGAGATGTAATGGCTTTTATCAAAACACGTATTGATAAGCAAATACAGCCAACAGAAGACAATCTAGTTGCTTATTATATGTGGTTAGAATTAGTCAGACAATATCCAATGATAGTTGACTGTATTGATATTCATACACCTGCTAGATATTATATTTCTACAGCAAGGACAGGAACAGGTACAAATCTATACTGGCCAGATGAAGACTCTGATCTTTTTGATTACAATGAAAATGATTTCTTATATCAGTCTACACGTGAAGACCTAAATGGAACAGAAGGCGGAAGAAATACATTTATTGAAAAGCTAGTTGAAGTTGATGAAGAAATTGAAGACCTAAGAAGACAGGCATATGAAAGATATGATTTTCTAGGTAAGAAATGAAGGCATTTATAACTGGACATGATGGCTTTATAGCAAATAACCTCCCTGCTGCATTAAAACAGCAGGGAATAGAAACAGTTTTTACAAATGATTCTCTCAGATGGTCTATCCCATTTTCAGATTTAAAGTTTACAAATACCGGTGAACTATGTGTTTATCAAAACAGTGAAGATGTATGGGAAAAAGTACTAAAAGAATTAGAAGTCGATATTTTAATTCATAATGCAGCTGTTGTTGGAACTGATGTTGTAGGACTTGATCCTGCAGGTGCAACCAGTACAAATGTTACAGGTACTTATAGCTTAATAAGAGTTGCAAATTCATTAAACATACCTATTGTCTACTTAGGGACAACTGTAATATATGATACTGCAATGTATCAAGAAAAGGACATATTAGAAGATTCTGAAAGAGGACCTCACACTTATTACGGACATCTAAAGCTTTTAGGTGAAAATTTAGTTAAGTCTTATGCAAACGACTGGTCAATTATTAGGCCGCTTTTTGCATTTGGTGGGATAGGTGACATGAATTCTTTAATTGCAAAAACTTTCTATGGCTATTTTGCTAAAAAAGGTGGAATAGATATGTTCTTAAATCCTGATAAGATAAAAGACTACTTGCATGTAAGTGACTTTTGTGATGCAGTTGCAATTGTTTGTGCAAATGAAAATCATAGGGGTGAAGATTATAATGTTGCAGCAGAAACTCCTATTGTCACAAGAGAAATTGTTGAAATGATGTCAGTAATTGCAGGTGAAGACCTAGAAAAACTAATTACATGGCACCCAGATACAGACTACCTAGGTCACCATAGGCTGTCAGCTAGAAAGTTCAAGGCGATGACAGGATGGGAACCAAAGTTTACTCTAGATCAGGGACTAAGAGATTCTTGGAACAGTATATGCCATAGTGTCATGGATGGAAAAGAATACAATCCATTAAAATATCTTGAAGAAGCAAAACAAAAAAATGTAAATTTATTGGAATTTTATTAAAAAAGTCCTTTACTTATACATGAAAAAGTATTAAGTTACAACATCAAATAAGGTAAAAATACGTGTCTTTGAAAAACATACAACCACCAACACAATTCACTGGACTTCATGCGCATACTTCTTTTAGTACGTTTGACGGTCTAGGTTATCCAAAAGAGCATATTGACTTCATAACTAGTGAAGCACAAGGAGGAGATTCTTGGGCATTGACAGATCATGGACAAGGTTCCGGACTAGCACATGCAAATCAACATGCTGAGTTAATGAAAAAAACAGGTAGAAAATACAGGCAGTTATACGGTGTAGAATTCTACTTTGTTCCTTCATTAAAAACATGGAAAGAACAGTACGAAAATCATCGTGAAGCAGTACAGGCTGAAAGAGATGCAAAGAAAAAAGAAAAGCTTTCTAAGTCTCCTGTCATAGTGGAAGCTGAAGCTGAGATTAAGGCCGGCGGACATGTTTTGGAAGATGAAGAAGAAACAAAAGGATCAGCAAAAGGAAAGCCAGCATGGAAGAGATATTATCACTTAGTTGTTGTTGCAAAAAACAGAACAGGCTTATCTAATCTTTTTACTCTTGTAAAAAAATCTTACAAACACGGCTTTTATAGGTTTCCTAGAATTGACTTTGAAATGCTTAAAGAACACGGTGAAGGACTTGTGGTTTCTACTGCATGTGTTGGTGGTTTAGCATCTGGTATTATCTATAATGAATTTCAAGACAAGACATTCGACCAATTCCACCCAGACTTGTTAAATGACTCATTAAAATATAACACAGTAATGAGTAGATTAAAAAATATGACTGACTATTTTGTTGATTGTGTTGGGCAAGAAAACTTCTTCTTAGAGTTGCAGTTCAATAAATTATCTGCACAGCACATGACAAATAGGATGTTATTAGATCTGTCTAGAGATACAGGAATAAAGCTAATCTCTACAGCAGATTCACATTTCCCTAGTCCTGATAAGTGGGAAGCACGTGAATTATATAAAAAGCTAGGTTGGTTTAGTAATGATCCTACAAAAATGGTCTTGCCAAAAGAAGAAGATCTTAAATGTCTATTATACCCTAAGAATGCACAGCAGATGTGGGATGAATTTAGTGATAATTACCAAGAATACGACTTTTATAAAGGTTATGAAGAAGATGTTCGTGATTCAATAAACAGAACTCACGATATTGCTTGGAATTTATGTGAAGACACATGGATCGATAAGACTGCAAAGCTACCAACATTCGGATCTACAGAAAAGCCTGCATTTAATATGCTTGTTGATCTAGTTAAAGAAGGTTTAGTAAGAGAAGGATTAGACAAAAAACAAGAATACATCGATAGGTGTAAAGAAGAATTATCAGACATTAAATACTTAGGACACGAATCTTATTTTATATCGATGTACAAAATATTTGAGAAGGCACGCGATAAAACTCTTTTCGGACCTGGTAGGGGATCCGGATCTGGAAGTTTAGTAAACTTTCTTTTAGGTATAACACAAATTGATCCCCTTCCTTATGGTTTACTTTGGTCAAGATTCTTAGGAAGACACAGAGTTTCATGGCCAGATATTGATACAGATGCTGGTGATAGAGATGCACTAATAGAAGCATCACGTGAATTATTTGGTGAAGATGCAGTTATACCAGTATCAAACTTCAATACACTCAAATTAAAATCTCTTGTAAAAGACATCTGTAAATTTTATGGAATACCATTTTCTGATGTTAACACACTTATGAATGGCTTACAAGAAGAAGTAATGCCTCATGCAAGAAATGAAGATGAAGAGAAATCTGTATTTGTCTTAAAGCATGCAGACTGTATGAAATATTCTAAAAAGTATCGTGAATTTATGGAAAAGCATGAAGATGTTGGTAGACACGTAGAAACTCTTTTTATGGAAAACAGGTCAATAGGCAGGCATGCAGGTGGTGTTATAGTTGCAACAGAAGGTGACATAGAATCTTGTATGCCATTGATTTCTGTAAGAGGTGAACTTCAAACTCCGTGGACAGAAGGTATGAATTTTAGGCATCTTGAAGATAACGGATTTTTAAAGTTTGACTTCTTAGGATTAACACTTTTAAAAGATGTAGAAAACTGTATTAGAAGAATATTAGTAAAGCAAGGAATAAAAGAACCTTCATTCTTGCAAATTAGAGATTTCTTTGACAAACACTTGAATTGTAGAACAAACAATCAAGAAGATCCAAAAGTCTGGAAGCATGTTTATGAAGAAGGAAAGTTCACTGCAATATTCCAGTTTACAGCTGAAGGTGCAAGAAAATTCTGCTTAAATGCAAAGCCAACAGACATAGAAACATTAGGCGCACTGACTGCAATCTACAGGCCTGGCCCATTAAAAGCTAATGTTCATCAAAAATTTGTAAAAGCTAAAAAGAATGCTGCAAATATAGTGTATGACCACCCAGTAATAAAAGAAGTATTGGGTCCGACATTTAATTTTGTAATATTCCAAGAACAGTTTATGTTACTTGCACAGAAATTAGCAGGATTTACTCCAGGTGAGTCTGATAAGCTTAGAAAAACACTCGTTAAAAAGTCACTTGACACATTAGATGGAAAAGCAGATGAAAGAGAATTGGCAAAACAAAAGTTTGTAAAAGGTGCAAAGGAATTACACAATATAGATGAAAAAATAACAGTTGCGCTATGGGAAACAATCGAAGCATTCTCAGTTTATGGATTTAATAAGTCACATGCAATTGCTTATGCTATTGACTCTTACTATTCAGCATGGTTACATACATATCATGAAGAAGAATGGCTAGGGACAGTACTACAGTCTGAAAATAACAATCCAAAAGGTCTACAAAAAACAATAGCAGAAATAAAATCGTATGGCTACTCATTCATTGATCCAGATGCTAACTATTCAGGTAAAGAATGGGAATACTCTTCTGAGATTAAAGCATTTGTTCCACCACTATCATCTGTCAAGGGTGTAGGTGATGTTGCAATGAATGAATTGATAGAAAAGCGTCCATTTAAGAGCTTAAGAGAATTTCTATGGGATACTGATGGTGTCTGGAGGTGGTCAAAATTTAATAAGACTGCACTTAAGTCATTATGCGCTGTAGAGGCATTTTCATCTTTTGCTGAATTACAAAACGGTGAAATAAAGAATCATAATCAACTTCAATTGATTTTAACAGACGAAAAGAATTATGAACAGCTTAGAAAAGGACCATACGGCCTCACAAAAACTCAATATGCAAGAGAAACTAAAAAAGGCATTCAGCCTGAACAGATACTTACTCAACTAGTTGCAAAATATGAAGATGTTGAGGATTGGACAAGAATTGAAAAAATAGAAAACTACATGGACATGACACAAACAGCGAATGGAAAGCTGCTATTTCCTGATGAAGTAATACAACAAATTAATGTGCATAATGTGACTTCTACAATGGCAATACCTCCAGGATCTAAACTAATGTCTTGGTTTTGCTTAGTTGACAAAATTAAAAAGAAAACAAAGAACGGTAAAACGTTTTGGCGCTTTAAAATAATGGATAATTTAAATAACACAGGATGGCTAAGACTTTGGGGTACTTTTCTTGAAGGTAAAGAACCTGAAAAGTATACTTTGTGCGTAGGCGAAGTTTATCATGACCCACAATGGGGTATGTCTTCGAGTTGTGCAAAAATAAGCCAATTAAACGTATAATATGCTCAGAATAAATAATGTTACACTAGAAGGTCCAGACTTATCTGGAAAAACAACACTCTTTGAAGCAATACACTCAGCAACAGGGTATAGATGGAATATACAAGATAGGTCTGAGTTGAGTATGCTTTGCTATGCTGAAATGTACGGTAGAAATACTGATATTTGGCATAAAAGATTAAGAGACAGATTACAAAACTTAAATGACAGGATAATTGTTATAATACCACCTCTTGATGTCATACTTGACAGATATGAAAAGAGAGGCGATGATAAGCAAAATAAAAAGTCATTAATAGAGCTTTATGAGATTTTTAAGAAAAATGCAAAGCTATATTCTGGCTATCCTACTATGGGTTTGCTAGAAGACATAGAAGGGTCTGTTGAAGAGATAACTGCTTTATGCATTACATGGCTAGCTGAATGTGAAACATCAGATATCGATGAGATGGCAAATGATATTGCAGAAATAGCATCAGCCTCAGACAACGAAGCACATCCTGTAAGATTTCAGGTAGATATTAAAAGCTATAGTTCAGAATTACTTAAAGATGTGATGGATGATGAAATAGAAGGAAAATACTATAAACAAATTATTAATGATGTAGTAAAAAACATCGACAGAGAGATAAAAGGAAAGAATGATTACAAGTCTAAGCAAGACCCAATAACAACAAGAAGATTTATTCACACTGAACCAACTTGCATCTCTCTATTCCACACAATGTATAGAAAAGACAGATTAGCATTTTATTCAACATGTAGATCTTCAAATACAATTGATACATTTTCTTTTGACTTAAAATTTTTAATTTACATGTCACATTTTGTAAAAGACTATTTAAAAATAGAGAATCAAAATGAAATGACACTTGATGTTTCAATGCACTCTGCACATATAATAGAGGTTTAGTATGGATAAATTAGAAGAAATTTACAATATTCAAGAAAAATTTACTGAAAAATTCTTTAAAGAGAAGCATGATCTTTCTTTAAAGCAGGTAAGAAACAACAAGCACATGCTAGTAAAGTGGAATAAAGAGTACATACTTGCACTGATAGCAGAGTCAACAGAAGTTCTTAATGAAGTTGATTGGAAAATGCATAAGAAGATGAATCTTCCAAATGATGCAAGAGAAAGACTTTTAGAAGAAAGTATAGACGTAATGAAATTCTTATTAGGTCTTATTATAGTAAACGGCTTTACAGTAGATCAAGTATATGAAATGTTTAAAAGCAAATCATTAAAAGTAGAAGAACGGTTACAAGAGGGTTAAATTGCCTAATTATAAAGGATATTTTACTGATATTTTAAAGAGAACAGAGGTGATGTCGACATGTGCATCAACACAAGTAGGCTGTGTAATTGTAAGGGACGGCAGAATAATATCTACAGGTTGGAATGGAGTTCCAGCAGGCAAAACACACTGTGATCACATATACGAATGGGGTGCATTACCGCTAAATGGCGAAAGTCATCAAGACTGGTCACCCCTAAATGAATTGCATGCAGAGGTAAATGCAATAGGATATGCAGCACAAAATGGCGTAACAACAAAAGATGCTGTGTTGTATACTTCAGTTTCACCTTGTATAGACTGTGCAAAATTAATTGTTGCTGCAGGTATAAAAGAAGTCTGGTATATTGATGAATATAGAATTACTGACGGAATAAAATTTTTAAATGAAAATAAAATAGGTTGTAATAAATTATGAAAATAATAAACGAAAAAGGTGAAGTAAAATCAAATAAGCACCCAGTGGATATACTCGAAGAAACATATCCTCATATGACTGAAGAATTTAAGAGGCTACAAAGAATACAGTATGAAACATTTTGCAGAAAGCAATTAGACTACGGCCCTGGAAATATATCTGTCGGAACACAGCTAAAAACAGAAGATGAGATAAAACTATCATTAACAGGTTTGTGGTTTAGAATGAATGATAAAATTCAGAGACTTAAAACCTTACTAATGGGTGATAGAGATGCTTTTGTAAAAGATGAGCCAATAGAAGACGCATATATGGATGTATCTAATTATGGAATAATGGCAACTATCGTAAAGCACGGTAAATGGGGCAAGTAATGAGTAAGTTTATCAATGACAAACTATTTAAAACAGTGATTATGAAAATGGTAAAAAAATACCCAAATGATATGATCTTAGGTGGAAAAATAAGACAGTGGGTAATCGAAGAAAAATCAAAAGTAGAAGACAAAGATGAATAGGTATACACCAACATTAATTTGGCTGCTAGGCTGCCTTATAGTATGTGCTTTAAATTGGAGGTGTGCTTCTACGAACCAAAACGGAGAATCAGCAAAACATTATCCGCTAATAGACACTCGTCTTAAATTGCACAAATATAAAGACAACATACAATGGCAGTTTTTCGTAACTACTAACCCGAGGACGGAATATTGTTCAGTTCATTACCAATGGGAAGACATAAAGCCCATATACAGACTAGTAAATGAAGAGATGAAATGGGTTTATCAAGTAAACAAAAACAAAAAACAGTAAGGAGACAATAAGAATGGGAAGACCCAGAAAGTACAAAAGACCACAGATTAGAAGAAAATGCCAAAATTGCGGAAAGATGGCATGGCTGCCTTATACAAGGACAGAAGTACCTGTACAGGGCTTTTATTTTGAGTACGCGCCCCCATTAAAAGAAAAACAACCTAGAGCAGAACGAAAAGGTCTAGAAAAATGTGACATCAAGCATTACTGTGATGAGCAATGTTATGAAGAATCACAATTTAAATTATAAAGTCCTTTACTTTTACACGAAAAAGGCTTAGATTCTACTATATAAACAAGGTATTAAATTATGAATAAGATAAGTTGGTCACAAGTTCAAATCTATACTCAGTGCCCTTTTAAGTGGAAACTGAATTATATAGATAAAAATAGAAAATTCACTGACTCTATTTATACAGTTTACGGCAAAGCTGTGCATGAAGTTTTACAACATTATTTAACAGTAATGTATGAAGAATCAATTAAAGCTGCAGATGAAATAGATATGCCGAATATGCTTGTTGACAAAGTAAAAGATTTTTATTCAGAAGCAGTAAAAAATGCAGAAGGTGAGCACTTTTCAACACAATCACAGCTAACAGAGTTTTGCATACAAGGAGCAAAAGCACTTGACTGGTTTAAGAAGCACAGAGGAGATTACTTTGCAAAGAAGAACTGGGAGTTACTAGGCATTGAAGTTCCTATAGATGACAAATACAAAAGTGTTGGAATACTAGGATATATTGATGTGCTCATGCGTAATACTAAGACAGGAAAAATAAAAGTTATTGATCTTAAGACATCAACTATGGGATGGAAAAAAGAAAAGACAGACCCTATGAAAAGAGGTCAGCTATTATTCTACAAAAAATTTATTGCTGACAAATATGGTGTTTCAATTGATATGGTGGATGTAGAGTTTATAATAATCAAGAGGATTGTATGGGACAAAGGAGACTGGCCAGTCAAGTGGATTCAGCGCTTTGAGCCTCCTTCTGCAAACGTATCTATTAATAGAATTTTTAAGCAAGTTGACCTATTTATTAATGAATGTTTCAATAAAGACGGTAGTTACAAAACAGAGGCAACATATGAAAAACTTGGTGTTAATACAAAATGTAAATGGTGTGAATTCGCCAAGTCACCAGAAATATGCGATAAGGGGAAAAAATGATACCAACAGTTAGAATTAATGGTGAAGATTTTATAGGCACAGAATACGAAGATGCAGTATGGGAAAGTATAAAATCAGCAAAGAAAGCATGTGCAAGAGAATTTATGATTTGTTTTCATGCATCAAATTCAAAAAAACTTACAGAAATAGCAGCAGCTGCTAACAAACACGCTGATAGTTTACAATTGAAGACAATCGTAAAGCTATGGGACAAAGCAAAAACAGATCATGTATTTTTAGACTCTTTTACAAAATCAGAAGACTCACATAAAAGAAAATTTAGATTTGCATGTAATGCTCCTGCTCCTGCTAATGTTATGTTATCAATGAACTTTCTCATTGATCATTTTAGATTTATGCGGTTAAAGAACGAAGAAGATAGAAATTCTAGCCATAAAAAGCAAAAAAGAAATGACTCTATTGACTTTGACTACAATAAAAAATAATCTTTCCAATTTTACACGATATATATAGTATATACAACAAAGGAAATAAGTATGAGTATTGATATATGGAGGCTTACTTCTATTAAGCTATTAAATGAAGTCTACAATGGATTTAAAGAAAAAGGTAGAATGCAAAATGTTACACTTCAAAAATTAGTTAATAGAGCAATGTGGCTTTATTTGAACGATGAAAACTTCGCTAATCAAATAAAAGAAACACAAGAGCTAAAAGAGAACTACAAAAACGGTTATTAGGAGTTTAAATGTTAAAAATCGGAGATATTCGTAACGGATACGAAGTACTCCCAGCAAACGAGAGGAAGACAATCCTGCTACTGAGTGATGACTTAAGAATGCCCTCAGGTGTCGGAAATATGTCTAAAGAGTTTGTAATGGGAACAATACACCATTTTAATTGGGTACAAATTGGCGGAGCAATAACACATCCTGATGAAGGAAAGTGCATTGATTTAGATGCAGATACACAACAAAGAACAGGAGTGCCTGGAGCATTTCTAAGAATGTATCCTTGCAGTGGCTATGGAAGTCCTCAGCTTGTAAGACAAGTACTAAATCTACATCCACAAATCGAAGGAATAATGATATATACAGATCCAAGATTTTGGGAGTGGCTGTTCAGTATAGAACATGAAATAAGATCACATATGCCAATAATGTATTACAATATATGGGATTCTTTGCCATACCCAGTATGGAATCAAAAATATTATGATTCTGTAGATGCTCTGTTTAATATTTCAAAACAAACAGTGAATATTGTTAAGAACGTCAGGACAGAATGTGAAGACTGGCAAGCAACATATATACCACATGGAATAAATCAAAATGACTATTTTCCGATAAAAGAAGATGATGAGAAGTTACAAAAATCAATAAAAGATCTAAAAGAACAAATGTTCAAAGGAGCAGAAAAAGATTTTGTAATATACTACAATGCAAGAAATATTAGAAGAAAACTTGTTGCTGATATTGTAATGTCATTTAGAGTATTTTGTGACTCTTTAACAGAAGAAGAAGCAAAGAAATGTGCTCTTTTAATGCACTGTGAACCTGCTGATGAAAACGGAACAGATCTACCAGAAGTCGTTAGACAGTTAGGAAACGGTCATGATGTTGTTTTCTCAACTTCTAAGTTTGATAGAGACGTAATGAACGTGCTATACAATATAGCAGATATTGGAGTTCTGATAAGCTCAAATGAAGGTTTTGGTTTATCAGGTGCAGAAAATCTAATGGCAGGAAATCCTATTATTATCAATATATCTGGCGGAATGCAAGACTATTGTGGATTTAAAAAAGAAGATGGTACACACCTGACAGTTGATGATTACACAACTGAGTGGGGATCAAATCATGATGGAAGATACAAAGATCATGGTGAGTGGGTGTTTCCAGTATGGCCAACTAGCAGATCTATTCAAGGATCAATACCAACACCCTACATATCGGATGACAGACCTGACTGGCAGGATGTTGCTATTCAAATGAAAAAAGCTTGGAGTGAAAGAGGCGAAAAACTAAAAGCAAGAGGAAAAGCAGGTCACGAATATGTCATGAACCCAGAATACGGCTTTTCTGCAGATGAAATGTCCAAAAGATTCACGCATGACATTCTGCAGACAATTGAAAAATTTACACCGATACAGAGAATGAAAATTATTAATGGCACAGAGTGGAGAAGAAAAGTAATTAAGAACAATGGATTAACTATGACGAAGGAGATATAATGAGTAAACCAACAGTTTTAGTTTCAGCGCCAGTAGCAACAAGATCAGGCTACGGAGCGAGATCAAGAGATGTTGTAAGGTCATTGATTTCACTAGACAGATATGACATTACAATAAATGCTCTCCCGTGGGGAGCAACAGCACAAAATGCACTAAGCTCAGATGATCCAAATGATAAAGAAATTATTAAGTGCATTAAGCCTTGGGATAGAGGCACTCCTGATGTGCATATTCACATTGTAATCCCAAATGAATTTCAGGCGATAGGTAAGTATAACATTGGAATAACAGCAGGTCTAGAATCAACAATCATACCTTCTTCTTGGATAGAGGGAATAAATAGAATGAACTTAGTTCTTTGTAGTTCAAATTTTGGTGCACATGTAATGAGAAACTCTGGATGGAAGAATCAAGATACAGGTGCATCACTTACAGCAACTACACCAATACAAACATTTTTTGAAGGTGCAGACACAAATATTTACAAAAAGTCAAATGAGTGCTCTATAGATTTAAAAGAACAGATGGACAACATTAAAGAAAAGTGGAACTTTCTATTTGTAGGTCACTGGTTAGGCGGCGGTTTAGGTGAAGACAGAAAAGATGTAGGAAACTTAGTCAAGACATTTATGTCTACATTTAAAAAATCACAAGGAGCCGGCTTAATACTTAAGACAAGTGGTGCAAATGTATCTAGGCTTGACATGGAAGACATGTTAAGAAAAATAGATGATATTAGAATTTCTGTTGTAAATGATGATATTCCAAATGTATATTTACTTCATGGTGATCTTCATGACACAGAGATGAATGATCTATATAATCATCCAAAAGTTAAAGCTCATATTTCTTTTACGCATGGAGAAGGATTTGGCAGACCTCTCTTAGAAGCATCACTATCAGGTAAACCTGTTATAGCACCAAATTGGAGCGGACATGTAGACTTTTTAAATCCAAGATACACAAAGCTTCTAGAAGGCGGATTAATACCTGTACCGGCAGGTGGGTTTCAAGAAGGAATCTGGACACAAGAGCAACAGTGGTTTCAAGTAGACATTC
>MDTB01165073.1_pt1 | contig 12268 bp, 29 predicted proteins | sample 811161 | NCBI WGS metagenome assembly MDTB01 (sample SAMN05326650, study PRJNA326480) | marine metagenome | isolation source: seawater | place: Mediterranean Sea | collected 2009 | reverse complement strand
TCAGATGCATTCTAATAAAAAAAGGGAGGTAAAAACCTCCCTTTAAAGTTTAAGGAATAATATTCCTTAGGCTTCTTTAGCCAATCGTGAAAAGTAACTCAGAGTATCATCATCATTACTTTCACTTTTAATCTCTGGCTCGTTGCTCGTAGGAATGGATGGAGAAGTAGCAACTTCATCCAGAGATACTGACTCCGCAGTTGTCATTGGAGCAGATTCACCTAGAACTCTCATAAGTTTTTCTTGGAGTTCTCCGTAGGATTTATAAGTCTTAGGATCAAGGAACTCCTGTAGACTATGCATTCGATTATAGACGCCTTCTAATTGTTCGTCATCACCGTTGAGTAGAGCAGCACCTGCTGCAAACTCAGATTTATCATAATTACGATAACCTTCAACCTGTCGAATTTTCAGTTTGAAATCGGCACCTTCCCAGAAGTCAAATGGATTAACCGGCTTTTCATCTTGGAATTGTGGTTGCATTACATCCATGATTTTATCAAAGATTTTTTTGCCAAACTGATAAAGGAATACTTTTCCTTCATTAGATGGATTTGAAGGATCAGACACAACCATAATATTGACTACATAATGTAACCTACGCTTACGATCTCTAACTGTCTGTTTATCTTCATCTCTACCTGTATTCCAAAGCTTTGAATTCATTTCAGAAACAGGATCAGGTTGACTAATTGAAGTCAAAGACTTTTCAATATACCATAGTCCACCTGGACCTTTAAAGCCATGATCCCAATATCGAACCCAGGGGAGATCCTCACCCTCTGGTGCTGGGAGAAATCGAATTACTGCGTAACCATTACCAGCTTTATCAACTGTTGGTTTCCAGAACCGATCATCTTTATAGGATTTTTGTTCACCTCCGCCACCAGCTGCACTGGCTGCTTCGGTTAGTTTTGTAATATCGTTTAAACGATTTTCTTTAAGTGCTGCAAAAGACATATGTATTTACTCCGTATTTTGTATTTGCTGAATTGTCCAATTTATTCATAATCAATAAGTATATTATACCACATTTTCATTAGAATGTAAACCGTTTTATGCATATTTGTTGCATTTTTTTTAAGTCACAATTAATAAAAGTGCGGTACTTCTTAATTAACCGAGACATTTCCGGCCAAACAATTGTCTCAGTTATATTTTTATCTGCATCTTTCATGAAACCTACTAGCTTATCTAGTATGACCACTGATTCCAAACAGATATTGTTACTCATATATTCTTTCACTATGAAAGGATGAGTATCAATGAGAAAGAGATCATCAAATTGATTTACTCTTTCTGTTAGACTATTTATATCATTCGAAAATGTATAAGTCAAAGATTCTTTTTTCTTCTTCCATTCTGCATAACATTCATCACCTTCAAGCATTTCACCTACCCATTTATTTCCATTCACAAACTGTGATATGTAGAAATCAACAAGATCATCAGGCATATTAAATTTTCTAGATATTTTTGCAAAATGATATTTGTCTTTTCGTTTCCAGAACGATTGAGGACTAATAGATGTTTTGAAGTTGTATTTAGCGGCATCATAAGATTCACTTTCAAAGTGAAGTTTTATTGCCATATAATATTTGTAAGCGTCAAATGGTTCCATAATGTATCCGTTAGCCCCCATATTTCAGGGGGGCTATTTAGTTTAGTCATTTATGATACTTGAATAGCGATGTATACACATAAACCTAAGATTACTAATTTGCCATAATCTAAATCAAATTTAGTACCTTCGCCGTAGGAATTATCCCACATTTCTTTAAATTTTTTCATTTCATTCACCTATAATAATCCTAATAATTTTATTTTGCTCGCCATCTAAATACTTCCTCTATACAAAAATTTCTTCCAAATTTACAAGTATTGTCGCTACGACAAACTTTTTCGTGTTTACTGTTTTCCCAACAATCTGATCTAATTGGATCACCGTATTTTTTTAGAAATCTATCCCATGTATCATCCATTGTCATCATAGCTGCTACCGGTAAAACAATAAACCCTAATACTATTACTGTAAAGGCTAGTCCAAAACCTTTATTATGATATGGTTGCATTATTCATCTCCTCATATGCTTTTTCAAAACCCTTATCTTTACCTGTATAACTAAATTCTTCATTGTACCAAGCTCTTTTAAAATACCCATCATAGCAATTTATGATGGTTTCTTTAGAAGTATTTAAATGGCCTTTAGTCATATAAAACATCTTACACTTTTCTTTAAACGAACCATATGTCATTTATTCTATTCTCATTTTATTACCCTATAAAATTCATAAAATCTCCAAGCAGCAACGCTTGTAATAAAACCAAAAATATCCAGATAAAGAAACGAATGAGTTATTAGATAACTCGCAAGTAAAATCATGAGATAATCTCTAACTTCTAGTTCTGGATCTTTTGGAGGTTTTTTTCTATAATCTTCAAACTCAAATGGTGTCATATTGGAAGAGAGGCACCACCTTTAACCATGTTTAAATCAACTGCTTCAGCTTTAATCTTTTCTTTTAGTATAGGACTAATAAGATTACCTACGTCTGCGGTATCTAATTCCCTATCTTCACATACATCACATACTGCATCAATATATGGCATAGGTCTTTCTTTTATTTTTTCTTCTACGAGTTTTGCAAATCGCTTTTTTGTAAGTACTTCCATTATTTTTCCCATCTATAAAATATGTGTGATTCAATTCGAGTTGTACGAGTTTTAGTTTTTGCCCAAGCTGGTCTTACATAAGTAGCATGATAATGTGTTGCACCTTCAGTTATATCCATAATTCTATGTGACATAACTATTCTTGCATATTCAAGTGCTTTAAACCAAGCATCTTCATCTTTTGCTTCATCAGACTTTCCATCACAAAACCAACTAAACTGACACTTATGTCGTATTGGTATACGTTTATTTGGATCTTTCCACGATGGCCTTGATGGTCCTTGTTTTACTACTTCACATATAGTGTTAGGATATCTGTGATCACGAACTCTATTCATTGTAACTAAGCCAACAGCAACTTGACCTACCATTGATTGATTTTTTGCTTCATGATATATGTTTAGTGTCATACATTCAACATCATCAACATATGTTTGTGCTTGAAGTATTGGGCTATATAATGCAATAAGAAAACCTACTGCAATTGTTTTATTTAAAAGTCTCATAAGACTCTCAATAATATTGTGTCCTTGTTTATCCTTGGAGCGGGTTTGCGAGTTTTTGTGGTGAGACCTTTCCATGCAACATCTATTTGTTTAATGGTTTTATTTATAACTGTAGGAATAAAATCATCAGGCTTCCTCAGAGTTACACATCTGGAATCATCTAAATCTACATCCTTTAATGTTGAACCACTTACCTGAAAACCTTTAGGTGATGAGGTAACATACTCTGTAAGTATTTTATTCTTTACATTGAATGTGTAAAGTCTGGTACCACCAGGAATTGATGTGGCTGCCACGGATACGATTTTAAAATCTTTATCCTCCTTCAAATATGACAATCGAGCTACCTGCTTATCTGCGGTGCGAGCCTTTGGAAGTTTGGTCTTACGCCTTGCTTTTGTTGCAGACTTGACTTTATCAAGATCTGCTAGCATAGCTTCACAATGTTTAATACGTCTATTGATTTCTGTTCTTTTTAAATGAGAATAACCTTCTACAGCCTGATCACATCTTTTATGATATGCATCAGTATAATCTAGAAGCCATCCTTCAATAACATCTCTACATGGTTGTACTGCAGAACCAGTAAGACCATGAAATTGAAAACGTTGGTAGAGATCGAGCTCAGGTTTTTCACCTTCAATCCAAGCATCCTGTAAATCTTCGAGCTCGATCAATACGGTTTTGTTAATCTTAATACGTAATCTTTCTTGAGGGGTCAGAACTATTACGTTAGATTTTTCTTTAGCAATTTCTTTTCTTTCTTTGAGTACTTCCTTTCCTTTTGGAATTAATTCATCGAAACTTTTTTTAACATGTTCTGGGTAGTTTAGATATTTTTCCTCAAATTGACCCCCTTGGTCTACGAACCAGATTGCAGCCGCGCGGTGCGTGTATGTGGTGAAATGATACTCAGGAAGTGCCAAGATAGCAGCAGCATCTGATTTAGTATATTGCTTTTTAATATACTCTTTACAGATACTTGAAAGAGTTTTCTTATCAATATCCATGTGGAATGCTGATTGAACATGAGTAAAACCTTTTTGTGGATCAACCGCGGCTAGGCCAGTCCTAGGTCTTGACTTAAACTTTTTCTTTCGTGCTACCATCTAACTTCTCCTTTGTGTTGTAGGATCTTACCGATTTTTTTCAAAACGAACCTCTGAATTGAGGCATCCCTTAGTAGTTTCATCACTTCTAGTGAGGGCTGACAAAACCCACCTACTTTTGTTTGAATCGCTGTAGGCTTAACCATGTTTATACTCATCCGATTATTCATTATGTATACATTCTACCATATAACGCAACAAATGTACACCATTATTTTCAATTGAATGCATTTTTTTTATAGACTGTGACAAATATATCACTTATTCATGTTCTCCACCATAAGGATCTTCATACTTTTTACCGTCAACATAGAGTGTTCTTGCACGGCTAGGTGTATGATAATCTTTCTTCAGAAAGAATCCAGGCTTTCTTTTTGCAGTTTCAAAAGTTGCAACTGTAAGCACTATTACTGCTAGAAGTATGCAGTGTATAAAAGCTGAAAGACCAAACAGCGCATAACTTCCAATCATAGTGGAAAATGCTCCACACCAAGTCCAAGCTAAACACTGCATAATTAAATGACGTGTTTGCAAATCCGGAATGTGCCTCAGAGGATTTCTCTCTGAGTCCATTACACTGTTCCAACAATCGTAAACCCACTGTCTCATGGGTATGCAAACCTAGTTACGTTATCAACTCTGAAAGATCTCCAATCTTGTTGATCTACATCAAAAACTTTAATAACTCCGATTGTAGCTTGTACGCCGTTATCATCATCTTTAGGTCTTTTATCTTCTGGAATAAGATCTTCTTTGAGAGTACATTGCATGTCTCTCTCTTCTCCATTTATTTTGATGAACTTAACTTGACAGATCTGCTGTCTTAGCATATCTACCATTTCACCGCGTGGGTATGGTTTTCCAATTGTCATTACGATCTCCTCATTTTGGAATAGTTTTCTGGATTATCTCCCCTGCCGACTGGGACGAGGTTTGATTTGTGCATTGTTGCGATGCCAACGATGTAGTCTCCTGAATATTTGATTTGAGACCTTTTTGCTGTTGACCCGCATATCTTGTCCGAAGTCGGGATTGACGGACGTGATTCTGTATAGTTTGGAATACTGTTGCCACTGTATTTTTCCTTTCCTTTACGTTGTTCTGGATGTGCACCCATAGAACGTAACCATGCGTCATGCTGTGCCTGAGCTTTTTCCCAGCCAGGTTGTTTTTTAGTTTTACGCTTCTTTGAATTGAGGGAAGACATACCTCTCACTAAATGCATAGTCATTTATTTTTCTTGTCCTTAAAGTAAGTTTCATATATGTTTCTGAGCTTTTCAATCTCGGGATGAGTATGAATCCACATACCTGTATCAGGTTGAAACTGCTTCTTAAAAAAGTTATCCATTTTACGATTACCAGTTTTTTCTTCTGGTTTAATTTTAAGAGCCAGTTCATCAAACTCCGCATCGCTCATGATAGCATCATCTCTATATTCATAAGCGTATGCGGCTACTGATAACCTGATTCGGTTTCTTATTTCAGGATTAATCCCAGTCATTGTCATACCGAGTAGTATTCCTCATTGCTTCGCCATAATACTCATTGGCGTATGAAGAAGCATCTGTCCAATGATTCCAATTTTCGGTACGTTCTTTACCTTCTTCATCCATTTCTTCCATAAGACGTGCATCACGAGCTTCTCTAGCTTTTATTCTTTTATGAACATCTTTCATTAATTGTAGTCTTTCTTCTTTAGTTTGTGCCATAAGCATCTCCATCTTTTTTTATTTTATGATACTATTCTACCACAAAAAATCAGTAATGTAAACAAAAAAATGCAGCTGTACTGCACTTTTTTTCTAGGGTGTGACATTTATATCACAATTATTTTCCTGTTGCGCCGGGAATCTTTTCTGATAAATCTGCAAAGTTTATCTCCAAATCAACGTCTGAGTTAGCGATGAGTGAGCAAAGGTATTTTATATCTTCAACAAAGTATTTACATTTAGTTTCATCATACTCTCCTGTTTTCTTATATCTTTCTCTATGAAGAGTAATTGCTTTTTCATGAATTACATTAATTTTTTTATAAAAATCTTCTACACTATGTGACATGTTTTCTCCATAAATTAAAGTGTGTAGGGAGGACTTGGGTTTCACCTCCAACTAGGTCGACAAAGATACCATTCTTCCAATCCCCTAGAACTTACTTCCACTCGGTAGAGCGATGTGATCCTTAGCCGCTAGGCTTTGAACCTGGGTACCACCCCTAAGCAATCAAGTTACGCCTCTTGGTGTGACGCGTTTCCTTGCACTACACTATCCGACCCGTCGGTCAAATTCTGTGGAGAGATTCTGTTTCCAAGCTCTCTCCTGGCTCAGTACAATTAGGCCGCTAAGGCGTAATTAACAGGTGCAAAATTATCGTTTGCATTTAGTTTTCGTAGACTAAAACACCAGTCGATCCTATTTCGCCCCCATCATGAATACACTACTAGTTTTCTTGCAAACTATCCGGGTTTGGTTATCCGCGTCCGTAGTGTATTCATGGTGGAGGCGCGGGGTACTGCCCCCCGGTCCTGTATGCCTTCCGACATCTACCATAGTATTTATACACCTCCCGTTCGTGAGTTCGACGGTAGTGGTGTATGGTGGCAAGCTAACCGTGGCCTGCCGCGTGCTTATTAAGGAGCAACCCTGTTCCGTTAGATGGGAGAGTATGCAGTCGTTGTATTTCCATCCTGACGCTAACTCGTCTTGTCGAGTTCCAGTAACACTCCCTGCAACCATCTAAAGTATCCTCATAAAATTATCAAAGGTTGTCTGTTCAACTTTTTTCAAAACAGCCTTTGAGTGTTTACAATAACCATGAAAACCAAATCCATAGCAATTACATTCAAATCCTTCGTCTGTCAATTCAACATCATATTGTTTTCCAGTGCTTCCTTCCATCGGCCAGACGATACCGACATACATATGACCTTTTGGATCAAATTTTGTTGGCATAAGATATTTCTTCTTATATTTACTGGGCATGAACTTCATTCCAACATTCGTTTATTGTATATTCTGCACAGTCTTGATCAAACTTTGTTTTAAGGTTTAATGTTTCAAAGACAAAAGTTTTCACTTCACTTATGTGTTCTGACTCTGAGACTTTTTCTTCAAGTCCATCGATTTCATAAACTTTTTCTTCTATATCCATCATATAATTTTTTATCTTTGACATTTATTTCTCCATCTTTTTTTATTTTATGATACTATTCTACCACACTTTTCTGCAAATGTACACCGTTAATCTGCAGTTGACTGCATTTTTTTTATAAGGTGTGACATTTATATCACAGTTGTTTTTTTGGTTTAACTTAATCATGATAGTATTCTACCACAGTTTTATCAGAATGTAAAGGAAAAAATGCATCCAAGCTGCACTTTTTTATAAATACAATATAATAGGAATGGAAGGAACATAATAGTGATTGATCCAGTTACTGCGCTGGCCACTGCTTCAAGTGCATTTACTTTAATCAAAAAAGGATTTCAAGCGGGACGAGACATAGAGTCTATGGGTTCTGATCTTGGTAGATGGATGGGTGCTGTCAGCGATATTAAGAAGTCAGAAGAATATACTAAAAAACCACCGTTGTTCAAAAAACTATTTGCTGCCGGTTCGGTAGAAGAGGAGGCATTGTCGTCACTCATGGCAAAGAAAAAAGCTGAAGATATGCGTGAACAATTGAAGCAAATCATAATTTTTTCAAGAGGTCCAAGTGCTTGGGACGATCTATTAAGAACAGAAGCAAATATAAGAAAGAAACGCCAAGAAATGATTTATGCTCAAGAAGAGCGAAGAAGAAAAGTTATGGAAATCATAGCAATTGTGTTTTTGTGTTTAGTGTGTGCAGGTTTCATTGGCTTCTTAGGTTATATATTTCTTGATTCTAGAGGTTTAATATCTCCAAGATGGTAGAATTATACAAGTTATTTGTACCATGGGATGATTACAATACTATATGGGTATGTTTAATCGGGCTGTGGTTGATTGTGAGGGTAAATGATTACATGGTTCAACAAGATCGTAAGCGTATTGAGCTTAATAATTCTAACGTTTTCGACTGAAGTATTAGCAGAAACTAAACAACCTAAAAATATATTTCAATGTTTTTCATGTTTCTTAAAAAAACCAAGCGATTGGACATGGGAACAAGAAATACGTAGAGGTACTCGAGAACAACCTAAATATATTACATGCAGAAGATATAAACAAGTTAAAACTTCTAGCGGTGATATGGTTTGCTTATATAGAGGAGCAAATGATACTTATAGCTTAGTAGTAGAAGGACATTGTCCTGCAACATTTAGATGCAAATATCAGCCAGGCGGAACAGAACCAAACATAGATAGCGTTGTCGATTCTTTGAATGATTCTTTCAAAAAGAAATGATTTATCAATTTGAAAACTTACAATTAGAAATTGAGCAAGGACGTGGAACTCTTCTCATAAACAATAAACTTGTGTTTAAAGGACATGGTTATCTCGCAATAAAAGAATTTATAAGACATAGTAAAAATGACCCTGCAGTTATTGCAAGATTTAGAACTCAATTAGACATGAGAGAAAAGCCAAGATTTAGAGATCTACAGAAGAAGCAAGACGATTATGAATCAAAACTGCCAAACAAAAAAAAAGAGTTTAAAATGACATTGAGTCAAACACCTAAAATTTCAAGAAAAAAAGAAAAGTGGAAGGATCCATTTAAATGATTCACGCGTTTGTGCTTGTGTTTATACTCGGAGGTTCTGAACAAAAAGGTAATCCATTAATCTTTAGAGATATAAATGAATGTAATTATTTTGCATCAAGGATTGTAAAAAGATATGGGAACTATCAAAATTACTCAATAGTTCCCGATAAACATAAGGCCACTGCATACTGTAAACCAGTATGGATTGCATCTAACACAAAAGGATTATACTAATCTTCGTGTTTTAATTCCCAGGGCCAACTGATAACGTTTGCAATAAATTTACACATATTTCTATTACCCATATAGTTAATATTAATTCCACTAATCTGCCATTGCACATGCCATATCGCATGTTTCATCATTCCTACGAGTCCAACCTCTTCCAAATGTATCAAAGGTGCTTAATGACTCATAAAAATCCTGTCTAACTTTTGTGTAGTTTTCAATAGTTCCTTTAACACCTTCTTTTTTAATATACTCTTTTAATTTTTTAAGAGTGTTTGGTCCTATTCCACCATCTGCTGTAGTGCCAATCATAGCTTGAAGTTTCTTTGCTGCTCGGCCAGTTCCTGAGTTTACAGCCCAATCAAATACTGCAAGATCTAAACCTGCAGGTAGATCATCACCTTTTACTCGATCCCAATAATTTGCTTTATAAAGAGGTCCAACTTTTTCAGGTGTAAGAGATCTCATTTCTCTTTCGTCTGCTTCAACTTGAGTCCAACCTTCCCAAACTCTTTTTGTTACTCCAAGGTTAGTCATTCCGCCTGGATCTCTTGGATGATTGACGAATCCTCCTTCATGATGTAATATAGTTTCAAGTGCTTTTTCAAAATTTGCCGCTGCCATTTTGACCTCCTTATGCTGATTTTTTCTTTACATAGTTTGGATTACCCCAAACTAAAGCTGCTTTAACACGAATAAATCTTTTATTCGTTTCATTCTTATTTGGATTTGGCATAGTCAACATTACGTTTTTACCTGCCTTCCATGCTATTAATTTATTCTGTAAAACATCACCATTAGCTAAATATTCTTTACGGCACATTTTTCTAATAGATTTGCTTACGTTTCTTCTTTCACCTTTAGACGTGAATCCGGTGCTATGTCTTTTCTTTCCCATTATAAATTCCTTGTATATAATCTTCAAATTGTTCTACTTTTTCAAGACGATTAGGCCAGAGAATATATTCTTTCTCTGGATTTGCCTTGAGGTTTGTCAAGAGAGGTTGAATAGCGTTAAATAGGTTATCCAATCTTTCTTTGGTCTCATTTGCTGTCATAGCAGCACGTGCAGCTTCAGATCCAACCTCTGCTGCTTTAGCTTGAGATTTCTGAACTACTTCTAATTCTTGTTCCGTTACGGCTGTAAAGCCAAAGTCAAATATGTCTGCCATACCAGTATTTATATATCTTCTAACTTGTAGATTGCTGCTTTAAGTTTATCTTTTAGATAATCTAAGGAATCCTTATTGGCTTGGTATCTAATACCTATACCGCCTTTAGCTTCCCATCTTTCGATGTTTGATGGTTTATCATCAATTAAGATATTTGGCATGCCGTCATATTCTGTAACTGCATAATTTTCTTTTTGACCTGTGAAAATTATGTTTTCAACTTTTGGCATAATATTGTTTTTTTCAAGCCATCTTCTTTTATGATAAGCTGAGTTGTCTCTATCACCTGTTAGAGGTGATGAATTGATTCCCCATTCTAAACCTTCTTTTTCGGCAACCATTGAAACATGATATACTAACTCTTGAGTTTTTTCAAAAGGAAGTAGTGTGTAAAAGAAATCAGTTCCTTTAAGATCAGCAACTGCTTTTGCTTTATTAGGAATTTCTTTCCAATGAGGCTTACCGAAATGTTCTGCCCATTTATCAAAGAAGTTTGCAAGAACTCCATCCATATCTAAATATATTGTACTCATATCATTAATCCTATAGTTTGTTGAGTTTCTACTGAATATTCTTCAGCTGCTTCATTGAACCAAGGGAAGTACTTATTAGCTGGTATCCTAGTGACCCAGCTATCTAAATGTAGATCTGCATCTACGTAGTCCCAGTTAACCATTCCATTTTCATGTAGGTTTTCAGTTTTTATGGCATAGTCTTTAACTATCTTCACAAATTCTTCTCTATTAAGAATTGTGTTTATTGCTTTATATCCATTATCGGTAAGTATTTTCATAAATTTTTCTCCATCGTTTAATTTACTTTATAATACTAGTATAAACTAGTTTTCAGCAAAAGTAAACAAAAAAGTGCAGCCTAGCTGCACTTTTTTCAAGTAGTGTGATATAAATGTCACAGTTAGTTAAGTGGAATCAATCCTTGGTCTTCCAGTTTCCCTCCAGCACCAATCATGCTTTCACTCATGAATAGATCAACAAAGTCTTGTAAGCCAGGAATAACACCAATGTGTTGTTTCTTGACATAAAAGAATAGTGGTCTAGACACTTTATATGAAGCATCAGCGATAGTTTCAACAGATGGAATAACACCATCTATAGATGATCCTTGAACCCTATCACTGTTTTGATCTAAAAATGAAAAGCCGAATACTGCAAATCTGTTCTCATCATTTTGTAATTTTTCTATGAGTAAGTTATCGTTTTCACCCATTTGAACAACATAGCCAGCATCATCTCTAACGGCGGTACATTTTTTCTTATAACCATCTGCACCTTTCTTAGGCATCTTATAGACTTTCTTGCATACTGAATGCATAACAAGTTCAACAAACGCATCTCTTGTACCAGATGTTGGAGGCGGTATCATGATATCGATTTTTCTGTCTGGTAATTCAGAGCGAATATCGCTCCACTTTTTGTGTGGATTTTTTACCCATTCACCATTCTTCATAACATTATATGATACCGCATTAAAAATATCTTCTTTAGTAAATATTCCTCTTTCAGCTTTTGAATTGTTAGCAAAAACAATTCCATCATAACCGATTAGATATTCTATTGGATCAACACCATTTGAATTACATAATTCCAATTCGCTCTTTTTAATAGCTCTTGAAGCATTTGTAACATCAGGAAGATTCATTCCAATGCCCTGACAGAAAATTTTCATTCCTCCGCCGGAACCAGTAGATTCAATGACCGGAGTACTAAATTTACCCTGTTGGCCAAACTTCTCGGCAACAGTTGTTGAGAATGGATACACCGTAGATGATCCAACAATGCTAATTTGTTCTCGTGCTTCGACTACCGAAGTAATCGCAAACACCGCTACGAGTGCGGCTATCATTGATTTTACCATTTTTATCTCCTTAT
>MDTB01137433.1_pt1 | contig 12268 bp, 11 predicted proteins | sample 811161 | NCBI WGS metagenome assembly MDTB01 (sample SAMN05326650, study PRJNA326480) | marine metagenome | isolation source: seawater | place: Mediterranean Sea | collected 2009 | reverse complement strand
TTCTAAAATATAATGTCAATTCTCTTAATTCATAATCTGAAAGTGAATAATCTTATGTCTTTTTAAATTAATTTAATATATAGATATAAATTAATATTTATGTTTTTTAAAGGAGGATAATGTTATTGTAATAAATGCTTTATTTTCATGTTTGTATAAATGTTGTCAAGTTCACCCTGAGGATTCAAATTCTATGAACAAAACTCAGACGGGTAGTGATGTGCCAAGGCAGGATAGGCCTAATCAACAAAAATCTGATACAGATAGTCAAAAAAATGCTGCTGAAATTTTATTGATTTCAAATAAACCTCATTGGGATGATCGTGAGTATGATAACCACCATCTAGAAAGCCCTCTTGATTTGAGCATTATTTTAGTAAATGGTGATGTTCTTTTACCAGATGGTAAAATTTTAGATAAGAGCCTTAACCCATTAAAAACGTAGATATAAGTTAATTGATTAATTTTACTGTTATAAAACATGTTTTTTTAAAGAGTGTATTTTAAAGTTTCTACGTATTAATTTGTATCCATTTATAGTGTCATCACTATTTTAATAAAGGCTAATCTATATTTTTTTACATAGTTTTTTAAATTATTTTAATATCATAAATTTATTTCTTCTTTTTTTTTATTTGAACTTTTTTTATACTAGTATTATGCCTCATGTTATTTTAAAGCATAGCGCTTCAATAGATGATCATTCAGTTAATTATCAGTCATTGTTTAAAGCGATGTCTGAAAGTTTGGCTGCAGAAAGTTTTTGTAGCCTAGATGCTATTAAATGTTATGTTCTGGCTCCTGAGGTTGTGTTTTTACCAACAAAAGACTTTTTTATTCATGTTGATCTCTTACTTTTAACTAGAGATAATACTGATTTGGTGTACGAAAAAGCCGATCAGCTTAGACAGCTTATTAAAGAGTTCTTTCCTTTATCTTATCAAAAAGATCCATCTGCTTTTTCTTTTGAAATTCGGTTTATGAATAGAACTAATTACTTTAAGGGGACTTCATTTTAACTTTTTATTTGTTATAGTGGGTCTGTTTGATATAATTCAACTTAATGAAACAACTACTTATTATTGATGGTTATTCCTTAGCATTTAGGGCTTATTATGCTTATCCACCAACTCTAACTTTAGATGATGGTTTTTGTATTAATGCAATTTATGGATTTTTAACAATGTTATTTTCTGCAATAGATCAGTTTAAACCAACACATTTGATGATTTGTTTTGATCGAAAAGAACCTACATTTAGACATGAAGCTTATTCAGAATATAAGGCACATCGTCCACCTGCACCTGAAGAGTTTATTCAACAAATGGATCGATTAAAAAAAGCTTTAGGTGAATTTGGTGTTGTTTGTGTGGAAAAAGCTGGTTTTGAAGCGGATGATTTAATGGGCACATTTGCTAAATCTTATGTTTCAGACTGCGAAAAAGTTTTTATATTTACGGGCGATCATGATACGTTTCAGCTTGTTGAAGATAAAGTAAATGTCATAATGCCTAAAAAAGGTGTTTCTGAATTTATGATTTATGATGCAGCAGCTGTTATGGATCGTTATAATGTAACCCCTGATCAAATTATAGACTTTAAAGCATTAAAAGGTGATACTTCAGATAATATTCCAGGTGTGAAAGGGATAGGGGATAAAACCGCAGCAAAGTTAATAAATGAATATAATACATTAGATAATATTTATCAGAAATTAGATTCTATTTCGAACGTAAAATTAAAAGAAAAGCTTATTAATGATCAATCAAATGCTTTTATTTCATATGAATTAGCAAAAATTGATATTAATGTCCCCATAGAGCAATCCATTGATGACTTTTTTCTTTCTATGGAATGGGATGTTATTAAAACTTTTTTTGAAGAGTACAAGTTTAATTCATTATTAAAGAAATATGATGCTAACTTTTCATCAGATGTTAAACCCAATGTCTCTTCTGAAAATGTAAATGCTCATTACGAATTAATACAGTCTGTTGAAGAATGTAAGCTTTTAGTTGATAAATTAAAAAATGGATTTGCGATTGATTTAGAAACGACTTCTTTAACTGTCCAAGACGCTCAAATTGTTGGAATTGCTATTTCGTATAAAGTTGGAAGTGCAGTATATATTCCACTTAATGAGTACTTAGTAACGATTAATAGTGATGAAACAATTCCTATGTTTAATACAGGGAAAAGTACTAGTGTAAAGCGTAAATTGAATCCAATTTTATCTCTTTTAAAACCTATTTTTGAAGATTCTTCTGTTGAAAAATATCTTCATAACGCAAAATATGATTATCAAGTTCTATATTATTATGGAATTGAGCTTAATGGTATTGTATTTGATACGATGTTAGCTTCTTTTTTATGTTCACCTTTCGATAAAATTGGGTTAAAGCACTGTGCTTTAAGAGTGTTTAATATTGAAATGAAATCTTATGAAGAAGTGGTTGGGAAAGGTAAAAATCAGCTATCTTTTGAAGAAATTTCGATAGATGATGCTCTAGATTATGCAGCTGCAGACGCAGATATTACTTTGCGATTAAAAAATTATTTTGAGCCAATTATTAAAGAAAAGGGTATGGATTCATTATTTTATAAGATTGAAGTCCCTCTTATTATAGTATTAGCTCAGATTGAAATGGCAGGCGTTTCTTTAGATTTAGAACGCTTAAATAGTATACGCCAATTGTTTTCAAAAGAGCTAGAAGGATTGATTGATTCAATTTTTCAGAAAGTCGGTCATGATTTTAATATCAATTCAACAAAGCAAGTTGCAGAAGTGTTGTTTGATGAATTGGGGTTAACTGTTATTAAAAAGACTAAAACTGGTCGGTCTACTGATATGTCTGTGTTAGAACAATTAAAAAATGATCATATTGTCATTCAAGATATTATTGATTACAGAATGTTAGAAAAATTATTGTCAACTTATGTTAATTCGTTACCTCAACTTATTTCTCCTAAAACACAAAAAATTCATAGCCATTTTAACCAAGCTGTTGCAGTTACAGGACGATTGTCTTCTACAGCACCTAATTTGCAAAATATACCTATTAGAACAAACAAAGGAAAAGAAATAAGAAGTGTATTTGTGCCGTCATCCCAAAATCATATTATAATGGCAGCTGATTATTCGCAGATTGAACTTCGATTAATGGCTCATTTAGCTAAAGATAAGGCTATGATTGAGGCTTTTCATGCAGGTGTAGATATTCATACGCTTACAGCATCTATGGTTTTTGATTGTCCAGTTGAGGCTGTAACAAAAGATCAGCGGTATAAAGCAAAGGCAGTGAACTTTGGCATTTTATATGGAATGTCTGCAACAAGTTTAGCTAAACAAATTGATGTTTCTAGAAAAGAAGCAAGTAGTATGATCAATGATTATTTTTTGCGTTTTCCTGATGTCCAGTTATTTATTGATAAAACAATTGAACAGGCGAAAAAAGATGGTTATGTCAAAACAGAGTTTGGTCGAATAAGACCATTGCCTAATATTAATACTGCGAGTTGGTCCATTAGACAATTTGAAGAACGTGCCGCTGTAAATACAAGACTTCAAGGTACAGCTGCAGATATAATGAAGCTTGCTATGATAAATGTTTTTAAGACTTTAAATGATTCAAAACTAAATTCCAAAATGATTATTCAAGTTCATGATGAATTGGTTTTTGATGTTGAAGAACCCGAATTAAGTCAATTAACGGCATTAGTTTTAGCGGAAATGGAAGGTGTTGTCGACTATTTAGTTCCTTTAACTGTTGATGTTCAAATTGGTAAAAATTGGTTAGAGTTAAATTAATATATTGTAATGTAAATAGTTTGTGTTAATATTCATTTTTATTTTTATGTAATATTTTATTTATCGGATACGATAATTTGATGATATAACGTTTGGATATATCAACATATCTAATATATAATATAACTAGGGAGTTAGTATGACATTTAATTCTGAAAATAAAATCAATAATATAAACGATAATTCTTTAGCAGACATTGAAGCTGATAAGTTGGCTGATATTGTTAAAGATGGTACAGAAGTTTTACAAGATGATTTTAACAATAATTCAAGAATTCCTAATCCTAACACAGAATTAGAAGATAGCTCCTCAAATCAGCAAAATGAAGAAATGGATAAATCCGTTTATCTTGATGATTCCGTTAAAATGTATTTGCGTGAAATTGGTTCAGTTCCTTTGTTGTCAGCTCAAGAAGAAATTGATCTAGCCAAACGTATGGAAAACGGGGATATGGTTGCTAAACAAAAAATGATTAATGCTAATTTAAGACTTGTTGTTTCTATAGCAAAAAAATATATTGGTCAGGGATTACTTTTCTTAGATCTTATACAAGAAGGTAATGCTGGCTTAATTAGAGCTGCAGAAAAGTTTGATTATAGAAAAGGTTTTAAGTTTTCAACATATGCAACATGGTGGATTAAGCAGGGTGTTACTAGAGCTATTGCAGATCAGTCTAGAACCATTAGAGTTCCTGTTCATATGGTTGAGACAATCTATAAATTTAAGAAAGCTTCTCGAATGCTTATGCAAAAGCTTGGACGCCAACCAACTGAAGAAGAAGTTTCTGCAGAAACAGAAATACCTTTGGAAAATATTATTTCGATTCGTAAGTATGCACAATTACCTATTTCTTTAGAAACGCCTATTGGTCAAGAAGAAGGGTCTGAGCTTGGTAACTTTGTTGAAGATAAAAATTCAATTACTCCTGAAAATAGATCAGAGAAAAATATGTTGCGTGAAAGTATTCTTGCGACTATGCAAGGGTTAAATGAAAGAGAGCAGATGATTATTAAACTTAGATTCGGTATTGATGATGGTCGTTCACGAACGTTAGAAGAAGTCGGTAAAGTATATAATGTTACACGAGAACGAATTCGTCAAATTGAGGAAAAAGCTTTACAAAAGCTTCGTAAAAATAAGAAGTTAGTAACACTACACAATAATAGTTAAGTTTCCTGAATTTTCATTATTAATTTTTTAGAACCAGGTGGGCCATTTGGGGCTTCGTATTTAATCATATTTCCATTTTTTGCGTCATACCAAATTGAGGCTTTCCATAATTTGCCTAGTAAGCCAGGTGGACTCATCTTAATTTTAATGCTTTCATAGGTTTTATTGTTAATTGTTACTGTTTCTTGGGTTTCTTTTTTAATAATCATTTTAGAAAACATTGGTCCTGTAGCCATTACAAATTCTATTTCTTTTTTATTTGATAATATAAATTCAGTTAAAAGTAAGGATGGAGATTGAACCCATGGTGTGTTTGATAACTTATATTCTTTATAGATTTCTTTATCTTTGTTTTTACCTGTTAAAATAATGTTATTATCTACATGCTTTGCATTAAAGTATGTTTTTGGAGAGAAATAATTAATCCATTCGATAAGTTTATTGTTTTTTAATTTAAGTGTTTCTGTATTTTTTGTTCCAATACAATTTATAATTTTATTTACATTTTCGGTTGTTATCGTACATGTTGATGATGCATTTTCGTCATTTTCAATTTCGATTGAGTAATTTAATTGATAAGTTGATGCAACTATAACTGGACTTAACATGAATAGTACGATTAACAGTATTTGTTTTTTTAACATGAATTTATTATAGTATGCTATCTTTTAAATAGCTATTTTTTGAAGAAAATGTTCAAATCTAGTATTATATCAATATGGCTATAGATAATTTGGATCATGTTTTTAGAGAGGAATATAATTTAGATCAATTAACTGAAGAATTAATATTAGAAAACCCATTTGATCAATTTGAATTGTGGTTTCAAGATATTATAAAATCAGGTGTTCGACAACCGAATTCTATGGTTTTATCGACTTCCAATTTAGCGGGTGATGTTAATAGTAGAATTGTTCTTTTAAAAGACTATGATTTAGAGGGATTTACTTTTTATTCTGATTATCGTTCAAAAAAAGCACAATTTATGTCAGAAAACCCTAAAGCGTCTTTGTTATTTTATTCTATTGAATTAGAAAGGCAAATTCGTATAGAAGGCTTAATTGAAAAGGTTCCTTATGAGACATCCAATAAATATTTTAAATCTAGACCGAAAGGTAGTCAATTTGCTGCAATGACTTCTCATCAATCGTCTATTGTAAAAGATAGAAATGAATTAGAGCTTTCTTATAAAAATGTTGAAAAACGTTTACAGGATCAAGATTTTGATTGTCCAGAATATTGGGGTGGTTATTGTTTAAAGCCAAATTATTTTGAGTTCTGGCAAGGAAGAAAATCACGACTTCATGATAGACTCATTTTTCGGTTAATTGATGAAAATTGGATTTTAAAACGTTTATCGCCTTAAGCTATTGTTTGATTTTTAAATAAATGTTGTCCACTGCTTTTTTTCCTGAAAGAAGGGCACCTTGGATAGATCCTTGAAGGGTCCAATCTCCACAAAAATATAATGAATTGTTGTTGTATCTACTATTGTATTGATACTTTGATGTTCGTTGTCTAACTACTGCTTTATTAACACTAAAACTCTTTAAAAACGTCCATTGTTCAACTTCTTTACCTAAAAGTGTTATGGCTTCTTTTTTGATTACATCCTCATGAATATCTTTTTTTTCATTAATTACACTAAAGCTATAGAGATATTTTCCTTTTGGGCTAGCTTTTTTGTTGATGTTGGTTACGCAATGGAAATTATTGATATGTTGATTAGGAGTGCTATTTAAATTTATTAGTCTATTATTATCAATCTTATGGTCAGAATAAAAATATAAATTCTGTGTTTTATGATAATGAGGTTTAGGAAAATTAAATAATGAGGCGCTAACGTGACCATTTAATGCAGAAATGATGAAATCAGCTTTGATTTCTAAATTAGTAGTTGTAATTTTTTTTCTGCTTACTTTTTTTATTGTTTCATTAAATAAAATATTATTTCTACTGCATTGATTCAGTAATTGTTTAGGAATTTCACCAATTCCATTTTCTGGCATAGCTGTATTTCCTAATAGGAAATTTTTTAAATAATATTGAAAAAGTCTTGATGACGATGATAACTCAGGGTCTAAAAATACGCCTGCAAAAAAAGGGTTTAAAAATACCTCTTTTAATTTGGGAGAAAAGTTTTCGTCAAAGTATCTAATGCATTCCATTTCTTTTTCTTTAAAGAGGTAACTGTCTGTTGTAAAAATAAATTTACTAAATAAAATTGAAAATTTGAGAAGATCTTTAGTTGAAATTATATGGTGGTCATTTTGTTGAATGTATTTTATGAGATGTTTAAATGGGTTATAAAAAAAATAACTATCAGTTTTGTTCCAACATTTTGCGCCTGATTCAAAAAATTTAAGATTAAGTTTTTTATAATTTAGTAGTTTTTTTGTCATAGGGTAACGTGTAGATAATACTTGGAATCCTCTATCTAAAATAAAATCATTAAACACTTCAGTTTTTAATTGACCTCCGACTTCATTTTCTTTTTCAATTAAAATGTAGTCTAAGCCTTTTTTTTTGCATTCAATTGCCGCTGCTAAACCTGCTAAACCAGCTCCTAAAATGGCTACTTGTGTTTTTTTCATTGAATAATAGTACAATTAAAATTTTTTTTATGAAATGGTTTTATTTGATTTTTAAATTATATTTGTTTGCAATAATTCGAAATGAAAATGTAAATAAAAATGAAAGTATAGCACTATTTGATAACGTTAAAGTTGTAGTGGAAGCTAAAAACACAAAAAAACAGGCTCCAATAAAGGACACTGTTGCATATAATGTTGTATCTTTATGAAATAGAAGTGGCTTTTTATTGCATAATATATCTCTTAGAATACTACCAAATGTTGCTGATATTGTTGCTAAGATAGCTATTATTATAATTGGAAAATTTAACACATAAGCTGTTTGTGCTGCGGTTACTGTAAAAAGTGCTAACCCAAGTGAGTCGGGATAGAATAACCATTTTTCTTTAAACTTAAAATTAAAAAAATAACTACTAAATAATGTAATTATTAAAATAATTAGTGGGTATTCGGGATGCGATATCCAGTAAATGGGTTGTTTATCAAGAATTAAATCTCTTATCGTACCGCCCCCAAAGGCTGTCGCTAGTGCAATAATATAAACTCCGACAGAGTCGTAATCATTGTTTGTTTTTGCTGTAATTATACCTGAAACTGCGAAAGCTAAAATACCTATACTTTCTAAAATATAAAATATTATTTCTGTCATAGAAGATTATTTTCTCATAGAAGTAATTTGTTTGTCATATTAATTTATTAATCTTTATGTTTTGCTAGCTTGTTTTTTGTTATTATAGTTGATGCTATGCCTGAATATTATGAAGTTTTACGAATAAAAAAATATTTAATTGATGGGGGTATTCTTCATCAACCTATTGAATCTTTTTATGTTACTGAAAAAGGTTTTCGATTATTTAAAAATATTTCTCGAGAGGTATTAGAGTCCTTTCTGATTAATAATGAAATATCTTCAATTGAGACAAAAGCTAAATATACATTATTTAATTTTAAAAAAGGTGCAATGCTATTACATTATAGGTTTACGGGTGTTCCTCATATTGAAGGAGATCTGTATGGGGATCGATTGCAATCTATCTATAGTTTACCCATTACTAATATTAATAAAGACTATATACGATTTAGTTTAACATTTAATAATGATAAAGTTTTAAATTATATAGATACACGTTGTCTATCACATATACATGTTGATTATGCTGCCACTTCTTTTAATGATTTTAAATCGACTCAAGATTTACCTGATGATATTGAACATTTTACTTATTTAACGTTTAAAAAATGGAAAGAAAGTATTTTTAAATTGAATAAAGATTTAAAAACTTATTTATTAGATCAACGGTATGCTCCTTCAGGGATTGGAAATTATTTAGCTTGTGAAATTTGTCATTTTGCAAAATTAAATCCATGGAAAAAATTAAAATCTTTTACTCTAAAAGATTATGAAGCGTTAAAAATTGGAATAAATAAAGTAAAACAATACTGTCAAAAAAATAATGATTATTCTTGGTTTAAAGTTTATAATCAGGATACATGTAATTCTTGTGGTTATGATGTTATTAAGCAGCGACATAAAGGTAAATCTTCTCAAAGTACGACGTGGTGTAGGTCGTGCCAAAAATAAATATGATTGATAATTAAGAAGGGGTTAAGATGGTAAAAATTTTATTTATAGTTTTATTTATATTTTCGTTTATGTCGTATTCACAAGAATCTGAACTTCAGATTTTCAATTTGAAAAATGGAAGTAAAGTTTCTGGTGAAGTTTTATCTTATGATAGTGAAACAACGAGTTATCTTGTTAAAACTTCTGTTGGCGTAATCACTATAAATATTAATGATTTGCAAGTTAATGATATTATTGTTTGGTTAATTAATGGGGATAGATATGTTGGTGAATTAATTATGGAAACTGACACCTTTGTTAAAATAAAAACTAATTATGGGGTACTTGATATTGATCAAACACAAATTAAACGTCTTGAATTTAAATCAATCAAAAACACTTTTGATGTTAAAGAATTAGAACGTGTTGGTGATATTCAAGATCGTTATTTTTATGGAAATGAAAAATTAATTGATATTTATTTTGATCCAACTGGATTTACTTTAGATAAAAATGTCTTATATATTAGTGGTTTATCGATTGGTTATGGGATTTCAGATCGATTACAATTTACAACAAAATATTGGGAAACTATTGCTAGTGGTAGTCTAAACGCACGTATTAAATATAAATTATTTGAAAAAGGTGATCTAAAGAAAAAGAATGCTTTTTCTATTGGAACACATTTTCATTTAGCTAGCTATCCCAGTAAATATTACACAGCAAAAGATGATTCCGGTGATGACATAAGACTTCGAGTAGGACAGACTGATGAGGACTCTCCAGCTACTAGAAAAAGCTGGGCAGAGTTTTTTATGGCACATACAACGTCTTCGTTAAAGAAATCTGAAAAAGGAAGATATGGTTGGACAAATGGTTTATCCGTAACCAGTTATCCTGATTTTGAACTTTTATTACGCTTATACTCAGCCATTGATATTGATATAAGAGATGATTTGAAATTTTTGTTTGAAATTTTTTATGATCCATATTGGCAAAATAGTTTTGATACACAAGCTATGTTTGATGAATTAAACATTAATATTGATTATGGAATTATTTATAATGTTAATGACAATCTTCGTTTTGGAATTCATTATCAACGACCATTTTTTGCATTTTATTATAAATATTAGTTATGTTTGATGCATTACTTAATGATTTAACATTAGATAAAGTTACTTTAGATATAATTAAACGACGTTTTTTTGATGAATTAAAAAGTGCTTTTAAAAATCAATCATCTTGTTTAGGGTGTTATAATACTCATATTTATTTGCCTCCAAAGAACCCAAAAGAATCTTATTTTTTAGCAATAGATTTAGGTGGTTCAAATTTGAGGGTAGCTATTTGCAAACGATTTAAAGACAAAATAGACATTATTTCAATTACAAAAGAACCTTTAGATGTTAAGTTAATGACAACAAATGTAACATTTTTATTTGAGTTTATCGCTGAATGCTGTGTTTCTATAATTAAGAAATATAATATCCAACAGGATATTTCAGTTGGTTTTACATTTAGTTTTCGTGTCGAACAGCATTCAAAAGTAAGATCGACAGTGAAACAATGGAATAAAGGTTATTTATTAGCTATAAATTTTGATCCTGCAATGGAACTAGAACGACTCTTTCATTTAAAAGGCTTTGAGCAAATTAAAGTTGATTGTTTAATAAATGATACTACAGCTACATTATTAACAAACTATTTTTATGATAATTGCTGTGATGTAGGTTTAATTTTAGGTACAGGAAGTAATATGTGTTTAGCTGTTCCAAAGCTAGCTTTAAATGATGACTTGTTTGATGATAATTATGAAAAATTGATTTTTAATTTAGAATCTGGAAACTATAATGTTGATTTGCCACGTACTACTATTGATGACATTCTTGATAAACACTCTTTAAATCCTAGTATTCAATTTGAAGAAAAAATGGTTGCAGGACTTTATTTAGGGGAATTAGTTAGTTTATCTTTATTGGAATATTTTAATGAGAAAGAGTATGTTTTAAATTGGGAAAAAAAAGATTATTTGGATTCTGAAACTATTGGTCAATTTCAATTTTCATCACATGATGATATTTATATTTATTTTAAAACTTTATTAAATTTGGAATTATCGAGAGATGATATAGAGATGGTTCAGCGTCTGTGTCGTCTTATTACATCACGATCTGCTCAAATTGCAGCAGCATTGGTTGCAGGTGCGATTACTTTTTTGACTTCTTTAGACTCTAAACAACACAATATAGGAATTGATGGAAGTTTATATCGTATTCATCCTGGGTATAAAGAACTTTTTGAAACTACAGTCTGTGATTTGTTAAGCGATATTCCTTTTACTGTATCTTTTTTAACACAAGATAATGCCTCATTAATCGGATCTGCTTTGGTTATTGATTAAATTATTAATGTTTAATAGTGATTAAAATGGGGAAATTGATTCTATAATTCGTAATCAGTTGTTAATTGATTGAGGTGGTATCAATAAAGAAAAATTCTATAATAATGGTGTTTTGTGCATTTATAATACTTCTTGTTTCTTTTTTTTTAGGACGAGTGTTGGTTCCATCTTATAATGTTACAAAAGTGTTACTAGATGTGACATTTGAAGATGATAAAGGCTTTTTTATTCATAAAGGAAAAGAAAAAGTTTTAGAGGATGTTTACCAAATAACAGATTCATTCTTATATAATTTTGATAGCAATCTTGATGATTTTATTCCTGAAATTGAGCATGAAATAGTGCAAATTGAGGATAGTTTTTATTGGATAGAATTAGATAAAACCTATCATGCTTGGGCTTTATTTCCGGCTTTTGTTACTCTTTTGTTATGTTGGATAGTACGTGAACCTGTTATGTCATTATTATTTGGAGTTTTGTCGGGTTCGATGATTTTGCAACATTATAATGTTATTGAACAGGTACTACTTCCAACATTAATGTCGAAAAGCGCAGCTACAATAATATTGTTATATTTTATTTTACTTGGAGGTCTTTTGGGAATGTGGTCAATAACTGGAGCTGATCAAGCATTTGCCAAATGGATGACTAAGCATTTTGTAAAAGGTCCGCGTTCGGCAAAGTTGGTATCTTGGTTTTTAGGAGTTCTTTTTTTTCAAGGTGGTAC
>MDTB01080271.1_pt1 | contig 12268 bp, 10 predicted proteins | sample 811161 | NCBI WGS metagenome assembly MDTB01 (sample SAMN05326650, study PRJNA326480) | marine metagenome | isolation source: seawater | place: Mediterranean Sea | collected 2009 | reverse complement strand
GTTTTACAAAATAAATCAATTTATAGCTTTTTTTATGAAATTAAGTGTCATTGGACTAGGGGTAGTTGGTAAAGCTTGCTTAAGAGGTTTTAAAAAATTGGGTCATGAATGTGTAGGTATTGACCTTAAAAATATAAAAGAAATTGATAAAATTTTATCATCAGAAATAATTTATATTTGCTTACCCGTACCATTTAATAAAAAAAAAATACTCGATGATAAATTAATAGATAAATATCTAAATTATCTTAATAAACATAAATATAGAGGAATTGTGGCAATAAAATCCACAATTGTGCCTGGGAGAACTAACTATTTTAAAAAAAAATTTTCTAATATAAAAATATGTTTTGTTCCAGAATTCTTAAGAGAAAGATTTGCTTTTGCAGATTTTACAAATAATCACGAATTACTAATTGTAGGCACCTCAAGCAAATATATTTTTAATAAAATTAAAAAATCACATGGTATATATCCAAAAAAAATAATTATGACTAAAGATATAAATGCAGAATTAATTAAAATATATTCTAATACATACAATGCATATAGAATAATGTTTTCAAATATTTTCTTTGAACTATCAAAGAAACTAGATTTCAATTATTCTGAAATTCTTAATATTTATTTAAAAAGAAATTTATCAAAAGGTTACTACTTAAAATGTGAAAATAATTTAAGAGGTTATGCTGGTACTTGTTTGCCAAAAGATATGAATGCTTTAAATCTTATATTAAAAAAAAATAAAATTAACTTTAATACGATTGAATCTATAATTAAAGATAATAATAAAATAAAAAAAACTGTTTTTAAAGGAATGAGATTTAAATAAATTTTTCTTCAAATTTTTCAACTGCAAATCTTTTTATTTTTTTATTCTTCTTTATTTAAATATTTTTTTTATTAAAATAATTCCAATACCATTCAACAGTATGTTCTAAAGTTTTTTCAAATTCATACTTAGGCTCAAATCCAATTTTCTTTATTTTTACAACATCAGGCAATCTTCTAATTGGGCTTCCTTTAGGCATATCTGAATAAACAATGTTTGTTTTAATATTTAGTATGTTTGATATCTTAATGATTAAATCTTTTATTGTTGTCTCAATATCAACACCAATATTATAAATACCACTTTCAGCATTTTTAAATGTACATACTTCAATCCCATTTATAGCATCATCAACATATATAAAGGATCTAGTTTCTTTACCTGAGCCTTCAATTTTGATATTACATTCACCATTTTCAGATGATTTAGCAAGATAAATTTTCTCAATAACTTGAGGTATTACATGTTCAAACCCCATATTAGGTCCAAAAACATTATGTGGTCGAAAAATAATGAATTGAGTATTAGTATTTTTCAAATAATTGAAAGTCATTAATTCACCAGCTATTTTACTTCCTCCATAAGAGAATCTTGAATTTGTAATATCAGGTATTTTACATTCAATTTCTTCATTAGTAGGGATAGCCGATGGATTGTTATAAACTTCAGCGGATGAAGCAAATACAAATTTTTCTACTTTATTTTCTAAAGCTGCCTTTAAAACATTATGAGTACCAATAATGCCTACTTCCAAAACTTCTTTTGGCTTACTATAAAAGTTAGGAGTCCCATTTACTGCAGCTAAATGAAATATTATTGATGATTTTTTAACAATTTTTTTCATTTCATCTAAATCTAGTATATCTACTTTGGCAGTATTAATATTTTTTATATCATTTAATAATTGTAAATTACCTCTTGAGTTGTTATCCAAAGCTATTACATCATAGCCTTTGTTAGCTAAACTGACTGAAAGTGACCTCCCAAGAAACCCCCCTGCTCCAGTTACAACTATTTTATTCATATGTTTTTAAAATCTAGTTTTTTTAATTTATAAAATACTATTCTAGTAAATCAAATGAATTAAATATACATCAAAAATCATCTAATTTATTGTTTAAATTATTTATCTTTTTTAAAACACTATTTAAAAATTCAAAACTATAATTTTCTTCTAAAAATTTTTTATTTTTTTGACTCTGAATAATTCTATTATTTAATTGAAAAACTTGTTGTCTAGAGCCCCCAACTCTTCGCTTAAAATCTTTTACTTTATATAATGCAACGCATTTGTTCATTTTCCAAGCATTTAAACACATTTCCCAATCCATAAAAATTGCTGTATTCCCAATACCAATATGATCTATTTTGTAGCCACCTGACTCTAAATAAAAGTTTTTTCTAATAAATAAAGGGCCAATATTTACAGCATGAATAAACATAAAATTTATATTTTCATGTTTGATCCCTTTATGAATTTTTTTAATTTTATTATCTCTTTTACGATTCGTAAGATCTCTAATCTCTGGTGAATATCCATATGAGTTGTAATTTTCAAATATATTATCTTTTCTATCAAGAATATTGCCACCATTTGCACCTAGAATTACTAAATCAGGATACCTTTTAAAAAGATTAAGAGCATTTAATACCCATTCATCATTTAATGGAGGTATATCATCATCTTGTAAAATACATAATATTTCAGCCCTTGAAGAAAGAAAAGCTCTATCAATTATCATACCTTCATGGTTTTCATTTGAACTATATAGATATTCATTTGGTCTATCTAAAAGTTCTTTCCATTTCTGATTAGCTCCATCAATACTTCCATCATCACATACAATAATTTCATCTGCATTTGTTTTTCTTAATGATTTATGCAAATCAACTACATTACCAGAATGATTATATGATGTAACTATTAGAGAAAGTTTAGGAAATATTTTATGACGGTAAAAATCTTTTTTAATTTTTTCTTGTATTTTTAAAACTCTATTATGTAAATTTTTATTAACATCTGATTTTTTTAAATTGTTTTTTGCAACAAGATATAAACTAATTTTTTTATATAATTTTTTTAAGCCTATAAAAATTAAAATATTTTTAAAAAGAATTTTCATATTTAATTTTAAATAAACTAATTACATGATGTTACAATATTTATCTAATTTTTTGATTCGTCTTAAGCCTAAATAATAAATCCGTTAGGTATATAACAAATCCTATAATTAAGAATAAAGTAAATTGAACACAATATCTATAAGGTACTGTTCGTATCATTTTAAATCTCTCATTAGCTTTAATTGAAAAAAACCATCTAGTTGATTTTAAAATTGATAGATACTTCCTTAAATAATTAGTCTTAGAATTTTTTAATACAGAAATTTCATAATAAAAAGAGGATTTTGGTGATAATATTTTATAGAGTCTTAAATTTTTTGATAAACCATCATCCGCATATTCACTAACTCTAATTGTTTCATTTATAAAAATATATTTATAGTCTTCAGAAATTGACAACCAAAGGCAATCAGTTGATATTCTTTTTTCACCTTCAAAACTTGGGTATAAATTATTTTTAAGAATATTTGTCTTTGTTATTTCTGATATTTCTCCTTTTTTTTTATATTTTTGTCTGATTGTTACTAAATCTGTAATTAAGTAGTTTTTAGAAAACTTATTTCCCTTTAAGTTACCTTTTATGTCTTCTCTAAGATAACAAATTCCTGCGATATTTGTATTGTAAATATTTTTATTATTGAATTTTTGAATTTTATATAGGAAATCTGGTAAAAAATAACAATCATCGTCCACAATTATTGAATAATCATTTTCAGCAATTTCTATAGCTTTTTTTAGAGCGTGAGCCCTACCTTTATTTGATTGATAATAGTATTTTATAGATAAATTATTATCTTGTATCCATTTTGATACTAAATCTTTTGTATCATCAGTTGATCCATCATCAACAATAACTAGTTGTATGTCAATTAAATTTTTTCCATCCTGTTTAATTAATGATTTATATAATTTAGATAAATATTTTGATCTATTATAGGTTGGTATGCATATAGATAAATTGTTTATCATAATTATTTTATTTAATTAAAACTTTATTTGTAATATTATATATACTTAAATTAATGAGAGCAATCGTCTTAACTAAAAATCTAAAAAAAATTAAATCTGCAAATTATCAATATGAGTTTATTGATTGGCTTGGTAAAAAATTTGAAATCTATAAATATGGGATAGGATATGATAAGTACAATAGTAAAGATGACTTTAATGAAATTGTTGAAAAATCATCTTTTGGTAATAAAGTAGATATTGTTTTATTTGCACATACATGGTTAAATGATGATCCAAATTATCAGAACATTAGTATTCACAAAAATTTGAATATAAAAAAAGATATTCCCAAAATAGGCTTTCTAAATAAAGAATATGTTAATTTAAAAGAAAAACTTAAATTTTATAAAGAAAATAACTTTGATTTAATACTGACTCACAATCACAATTTTAAAGATTATGAGAATCTTACAGGTAAAAATTTTTTATTTTCTCCTTTTGCAAGTGATAATAAAATTTATTTTCCCAAAAAAAAGAAGGGAATAGACTTGATGTTTTCTGGAATCATTACACCAAATTATAGGCATGAATTTTCAGATACAAGAATTAAAATGCAAAAAAAAATCTTTGAAGATTATAATTTTTTTAAAATTAAAAAAAAAGAATATAAAAATTTTAATATATATTGGAACAATAACCTTTTATTAAAAAATATCATAAGAGATAGGTTTGAAAGATTATTTAGAGATAGTAGATTAAGTTACGCTAATAAGCTCTCAAATTCAAAACTTGTATTTAATACATTATCCCCATCACAATTGATAAACCCAAGGTTTTTTGAGAGTTTAAGCTCTGGTGCAATCCCAATCTGTCCTGAAACTTCTGCTTTTAAAAGTATTGCTGGAATGGATAACGTTGTAATTAAGACAAATAAAAATCTTGATGATATACATGAAAAGTTAAGTTTTTATTCTAATAATTTGATTGAATTTAATAAATTGTCAGAAAAAGCAATTAAATTTTCCAAGAATAATACATGGGAAAAGAGAATCGAAAGCTTAATTAATAAAATTAAGACCTTATAATTATTTAATCTAGCTTAGTCAAAATTTGGTATCTAAGTTTTCTATATATTTTTTTAAGATAAAATTGAAATAAATTATCAGTTGTAAGAACTTTTGTACCTTTAGAGTAAGCGGTAATATATCCACCCTTATCTAATTTTAAATCCAATTTAGGATTTTCAAAAAAAGTATACAAGAATAAACCTATTAACTCAAAATCACCCCATCTATATTTATAAATACCTCCACTACTATTTACATAATCTATGTAAGCATTCCAATTGGGATGATCTTTTAAATATTTTTGATCATAAATATTAAAGTGTCCAGTTGACCAATGAAGCTTATGAAATAAGTCATCATCATCCAAATTTACGGCTTGCTCTAAATATGGATTTAAAGGTATTAAATTATTTTTTCCTAAATAACTTTTATAAAATTCAAATAAACCTTGTCTTGTATCATATGTGCTGGGCTTAATTTGATTCCATAGCTTTGATGTGGCTAATTTATAATTCTGAGAATTCATAACTTCAAATAAATTATCGTCAATATTCTTTTGTAAAAATACATCATCATCAATTCTATGATGAAAACGGTATTTATCCAATTCAGGTTTATTATTTGTATTTGTAAAAAAATGGCACATATGTAAATAATTTATTCTTTCAGGGCCAAAAGATTTTTTTACATATGAATAATCTTTATTAAAAAAAAGATCTTTATAAGATACATTATTCGGAATGGAGGTTTTAATATTTACAAATTTTATTTTGTATTTTTGTGATAATTTATTAGCTATTTTAATATTTTTTTTATTTTTATCAAATAAATTATCAAAATAATATATGTAAAATGGAAAATTGAATTTTGTATTATAGTAATCAAAGAATCTTTCTATACATTCTTCAATCATATATAATCTACCAGCTAAAACATAAATACAACCATTATTTTTATCAATTTTCATATAGTTATCTATTTCACACTATAATATTTAGATTAGATTGTTAATTTTAATTTAAAATATTAATTATTTTTAGCTTATCTAAGTCTAATTTTCCATCGTAATATAGATTCATAATATTTTAATCAAATTTACTATAAATTAATCTTAAATGATTTGGTTTAAATCAATTCTCATCCAGGTTTTTCTTAATTCACCTTTCTTCATAAATTTAATCTTTAATTGTAATGATATTTTGCCTGAGAACATTTTGCATTTATATTTTTTATTTGAGTGTTATCATCTAAATATGAAATTATATCTGATGCACTAAAATATGAGTTTTGTGGATATAAATTTTCAAAGACATTTTTAATAACTTGAAAGTCTTCCTTATAATCTAAGGTTAATCTTATATCTGATCTATTAAAAGGTAGCCCACATTCATAATTATAAATTTTATAATTTTTGTTACCTTTGAATATAAAATTAACAACATGCTCTCTATCAACAGGATGTTTTGTCAATTTGTTTAATTCTAGTAGTAGATTAGTTGAAAATACTTTAGTATTAAAACCATTAGAACATGAAAAAATATAGTTTTGGTCATATACGCAAGCATCATTTGAGACAAAATCATACTTTTCAATATTTTTAAGATAAAAATTAATAATTTGCTCTGAAATATATTTGTCAATTAATGGATTATCACCAGTAATTTCTATGATAACATCTGTTTTAAATTTTAAAGCAGCATTTAAAACTCTTCCAAGCACATCATTTTCACTACCTCTAAATACAAGAACATCCATTTTATTAGCAATTTCAATAATAGGATCATCATCAGAGTTATTTGTGGTAGCAATTATGATATTATCAATATTATTAAATGATTTTAATCTTTCTACCATCAACTCTAATACTGTTTTGCCTAAAATTTTTAGTAATGGTTTTCCTGGCAATCTAGTAGATGACATTCTTACCTCAACAATAATATCTGTTTTCATAAATTTAATTAATTTTTAAAATTTTTTTTATTTTCTTTATTTTTGTTTTATCTATTTGTGATAATTGTTTTTTAATGTCACCTTTTCCATCAGAAATACCATAAACTTTTCTTGGTTTATTAATATTATCAACAATTATATCATTTTTATTTGCAAAAATACCTCCAGATATTAAGTTTTCATTATCAATAGTTTTAATGCCTATTGTTTTTTTAAATTTATTATCAAAATAAATTTTTGACTCAACCATTCCACAAAGAGCAGGTGTAATATCTAAGCGATAAATTTTTATTTCTTGAAGTTGTGCAAATTGAATTGCATCTTGTTTTAATGTTCCTTTACCAACATCTATTACAATTATATTTTTATTTGCATTTTTTATCATTTCTTTAGTGATTACTGCTGAACCATCAGTTGTTCCAATAATAAAATCACTATCTTTAGTAATTGTATCTAAATTTTTAGTGTATTTAATTTTTTCAGATGTATATTTTGGTTTTATAAGATTTATCATTTGAATTATAGTTTTTAATTTCTGTTGATTTCTTCTAAATAATTTGATTTTTCCACCTCTTTCTAATAATTTTATTGCAATTTTTGAACCTAAATTACCAGCACCTAGAATTGTAATTTTTTTTCCACCAATACCCCTTATATCATTTTCACACAGATTAGAAATTAGCAAATCTAAAGCTTCAACAGTTAAGTCATTGCCTTTATAAGTTACTACTCTAGAAATTTTTGTATTCTCTTTCACGGTTCTTTCTATATTCGCAATTTTTTTTGATCTTAAAAAAATATTTTTTATTTTTTTTTCAGAGTCTACAAATATATAATCTACTTTACCATCTACATATTTAGAAATATTTTTTGCCTCAAATACATTAAATATTATTACTCCAAAAATTATAACTGTATTAAATTCTCTAATAGGCGTAATGTAGAATTTTTTGTAGTTTGATTTTGAAGTATTCCCAATTAAAAATGCAATTCTTTTATTTAATTTATTATTATTTTTAATTGTTTTTAAAATATTAAGTATATCAAAATAATTTTTATTTTTATTTTCCATATACGTTTAATCTATTTTGTTATTAAAAGTCTTCCCACATTATTGGATAATCGGCATCAATATTTTTATTAGATCTTTTACCAATAATTAAATTATAATATTTAGGTGGCAGACCACCTGCTGGTCCCTTAATTATTAAATTATCAGCTGAGAATAATTGCCCTCTTTTAATTTTGTTTTTTGCATAAAGCGATTTTTTTTGTGAATTTAATGTTTGATATTCGTTAGGTTCAATTTTTTTATAACCATCCCCAATAATTTTTGGAATTTCTTTTGAATAATTAACTAATTCTTTCATTTCAATTGGCACGGAAGATAAAATATGATCTGGGCCTTCCATTTTTTTATCTAGTGTAAAATGTTTTTCAATAATATTAGCACCTTTTGATAAAGCCACAGTAGATGATAAGAGGTTTTCTGAGTGATCAGAATAACCTATGGGTATTGGATAGATTTTTTTCAAGTTTTCCATAAATTTTAAATTTATTTCTTCACTAGAAGAAGGGTAAGATGAATTACAATGCAACAAAATTAGATTTGAATTTCCTGTATTTTTAAAAGCATTTACTGTTTCATCAATTTCGTATAATTTTGACATGCCAGTTGATATTATTACTGGTTTCATTTTACTAGCAACATATTCAATTAGTGGTATGTTTGTTAAATCCATTGATGCAATTTTATAGAACCTAACTTTCATTTTTTCTAAAAAATCTACACTTTCAAAATCAAAGGGTGTTGAAATTATCTCGATATTTATTTTTTTTGCATATTTGAATAGAGTTTCTTGATCTTTGAAATTTAATGAAGTTTTTTTAAATAATTCACTAATAGACTCTTCAGTATTAATAATTTTTTCAACATACTTCTCAGATTTTACTTTTTTTGATACTCTAGAATTTGGTAAAAAAGATTGAAATTTAATTGCATTACATCCACACTTTTTAGCTTCAAGGATAAGTTTTTTGGCTAATGCTAAATTCCCATTATGATTAATGCCAGCTTCAGCTATGATATATGCTAAATTATTTTTACCAACTATTTTATTACCTAATTTAACTGAACTATTTAAATTAGTTTCTTTAGAGTTTTTTATTACATTATATAATTTGTTATTTGTATTAAGCATATTTGCTAAATCAATTGATTTATGAAATATTACTTGACTGTCAGCATAATTAAAATCCCCTCCGGCTCCTATTGAATATAGATTTTTGAACTGCTCAACAAAATTCTTAGCATTTTTAATCTGGAATTTATATTTAGCATATTGAACAGGATAGACATAAGGCTCATAGTTTATATAAGTATCAATTATCTCATTTTTATTAGCTAAACCTACCTCTTCAACTTGCCTAGAAACTAAACTAATAATTTTTTTTTGATCAATCTTACTAAAGGAATCCCCTTGACTATATGTAATTTCTGCAGTCAAAAATGACTTTTTATTAGGAGATACGAACTTACTTAATTTTTTATTCTCAGTTATACGATTAAATAATAATTTTTCATCATCATAATAAAGCCAATGGACACCCTTAGGTAGTATTTCTTTCTTTTTATAAAAAAGATATACAGAACATATTCCTCTAAATTTGAGATTTGTTTTCTTACCAAGTAAATGTGAAGTAATTGATAAAGGTAATGAAGATATTATAACTGAGTCTTTACAATTGTAACTTTTCACTGAAGTCTTAATTTTTTCTATACTAACTCCAACTTTTTCAAAACCAAGAACCGTTTCATTTAGTTTTATTTTGCCACCTAGTTTTAAAATATTTGCTTTAATTCTATCGTATACACATCCTGTTCCAAATTTTCCAACTGCTGCCCATTGATTAGTATAAAAAGGTTTGTTTTTATCTCTAAATTTAATACGACTAGGAGCCCACTCCGAAGTCATTTCAGAGGTTTTGATACCCCATATTTTTTCAGGATATTTTTCATAGAACATTTTCCTTAGTGTTTTTCCAACAAATGAGTCAATATATTCCTTGTATGTTTTAGCATTAGCAGTTTTTGAAGGATTTAATTTAGTTAGCTCATTTAAAATTTGTTTTTTTAATACTGGGTTAAAGTTTTTGTTAATAGCTTCATAAGATAAAGGGTAATCATAGTATTCATCAAAGTTTTTACCTTTAACATTTTTAGAGTAAAACTTTCCTTTAACAAATAAATCACCGAACTCATCTTCCCACATTTTAGCAAGATCTTTCTCAGGTGTATGAAAAATATGTGGCCCAGTATCTAGGATGTAATCATTATATTTCCAAGATCTACAGAGGCCACCAACTTGAATATCTTTTTCAATAATTGTTACATCCCATTTCTTCTTTAAAAGCTCCCAAGCAGTTATCAATCCTGTAGGTCCAGCACCTAATACATAAGCATGCATAGAGGAACTATTAATACATATTAATCTAAATTGCCAACTGATATTTTTTTATTTTTTTTTAATTTATAAATAATGTTTGAAGCTTTTAAAAGGTTGTCAGGATTACCTGTATCTAACCATATTGTATTTTTCAAATTTACTAAATTTATTCTATTTTCATTTATGTAAATCTTGATTAAGTCGGTGATTTCAGTTTCACCTCTTGAAGAAAATTTAAGTTTAACGACTTTCTTACAAACATCATTAGGAAAAAAATATATACCAGTTATAACATTATTTGATTTTGGTCTTTTTGGTTTTTCTTCAATATTTATTCCTCTACTAGTTTTAGTTATTACTCCAAATTCATTAGGTTTTTTGACTTTTTTTATAAATATAGAAGCTGTATTTTTTTCGTAAATATATTTGTTTATGATTGAATTTAAGTCTTTATTATAAAAAATATTATCGCCCAATATAAGAGCTACATCAGATTTTCCTATAAATTTTTTACCAATCTTAAATGCCTCTGGTAAGCCGTTTGGTTTTTTTTGAGATTTAAAAGAAATTTTAATATTTTTTAATCTTAAATCATGAATAAGTTTTTTGAAAATTTTTAGATCTGTTGGAACACAAATAATGAGTATATCAGTAATTCCTATCTTTATTAAAACTGATAATGGATAGAATATTAGTGGTTTATCATAAACAGGAATCAATTGCTTAGAAATAACTTTAGTTATGGGATGTAATCTCTTACCTTTACCACCTGCTAAAATTATTCCTTTTCTCATATTTTTTTATAATAATTTACAGTTTTTCTTAAATTATTTTCAAAATTTGAATTTTCTAATAAGCCGTGTTTCTTAATCTTTTTATGATTTAATTTATACATAAAATCGTGACCAGGTCTATCTTCAACAAAATTTATATAATTTTTAATTAAACTTTGTTTTGAATATTTTTTTTTAAAATATAAATCACAAATAAGGTTTATTAAATCAATATTTGATATTGTTTTATTACTACCAATATTAAAAGTCCCTGAATATAATTTAGACTTAAGTAAATTTAGAATAGTCTTAACACAATCCTCAACATACAGCCATTCTCTTTTATTTTTTCCATTTCCATAAACAGGTATTTTTTTTCCTTCATTAAGTCTTTTGATTGATAAAGGAATTAGTTTTTCATGATATTGTCTTGGGCCGAAATTATTTGACGGTCTAACAATTATTGACTTAAAATTATAAGTTTTTTCAAAAGACCTAAGAACTAAGTCTGCCGCTGCTTTTGATGATGAATATGGCGAATTTGGATAAAGCATATCAGTTTCTTTAAAAGATTTATTATTTGTTGAGCCATATACTTCATCAGTGGAAATATTAATAAATTTGTAGTTACTTAATCCATTTCTTATTACGTAATTCTTAAATTCATCAGCAAGGTTAAAAGTGCCCAAAACATTATTTTTTATAAATTTTTTAGGATCAATTATAGATCGATCAACATGTGTTTCTGCACCAAAATTTATTATAGCATTTGGTTTATCGGTTTCTAATATTTCTCTGACTTTAGATTTATTTGTAGTGCTTACTTTGTAAAATTTATATTTATTTGTTCTTATTGTGGTAAATTTTTTATTTGATCCTATAAGAAGTGGATCTAGATTGATTAAATTAAAATTTCTTTTTAAAGCCAGATTAATAAAGTGAGAACCTATAAAGCCACATCCTCCTGTTATAAGTATAGTTTTTATCATTGAAGGATAATTATAGTCTATTTTTAATTAATTTAACAAAAAATCCTGGCAACGACCTACTCTTCCATGTCTTAAGACAAAGTACCATCGGCGCTAACAGCTTTCACGGTCGAGTTCGGGATGGGATCGGGTGTTT
>MDTB01011782.1_pt1 | contig 12268 bp, 14 predicted proteins | sample 811161 | NCBI WGS metagenome assembly MDTB01 (sample SAMN05326650, study PRJNA326480) | marine metagenome | isolation source: seawater | place: Mediterranean Sea | collected 2009 | reverse complement strand
TTAGAGGTTCGATTAATTTGAATTTCATTTTTTTTGGTAAATTGTTTATAAAAGTTTTTGAAAAAGAGTCAAAAAAATATAAAAATATTAAATTTTTAGGTCAAGGAACACTATATCCAGATATCATTGAGAGCAAATCATCAACTGGAAGCAAAACTTCAAAAATTAAATCACATCATAATGTTGGTGGTTTACCAAAAAAAATGAAATTCAAATTAATCGAACCTCTAAAAGATTTTTTTAAAGATGAAGTAAGAATTTTAGGAAAATCTTTAGGTTTAATTGAAGACATCAATTACAAACACCCATTTCCTGGTCCAGGATTAGCAATAAGAATCATCGGGAATATAACTCAAGAAAGAGTAAAAATATTACAAGAGGCTGACCACATTTTTATCAATGAATTAATTAAAAAAAATCTTTATAATAAAATTTGGCAAGCTTATGCGGCTTTACTTCCTATAAAAACGGTTGGTGTGATGGGCGATACAAGAACTTATGAAAATATTTGTTTACTTAGAGCAGTAACTTCAGAAGATGGGATGAGTGCTGACTATTTTAGCTTTCCTAAAAATTTTTTAGATAGAATATCAAATAAAATTATTAATAATGTGAAAGGAATTAATAGAGTTGTTTATGATATTACGTCAAAACCACCAAGCACTATAGAACTAGAATAAATTGAAATGGTAAATAAAAAAATTAAGAAAATTTTACTTAAAAAAAATAGATCAAAAATTGTAAGTCTTACAGCTTATTCAAAGAGTATCTCAAAAATTCTAGATGAATATTGTGATATTGTTTTAGTAGGAGACTCACTTGCCAATGTACTCTATGGGTATAAAGATACACACAAAATAAGTTTAAATAATATAATACAACACTCTACAAGTGTAAGGAAAGGGATAAAAAAATCATTATTAGTGGTAGACATGCCTAAAAATACTTATGGAGATATAAGATCTGCAAAAAAAAAATGCACGACTAGTGATGAATAAAACGGGTTGTGATGCAATAAAATTAGAAAGTAATAAAAAAAATTACAAAATTATAAAATCGTTAGTAAAAGAAAAAATACCAGTAATGGGTCACATTGGATATACGCCACAATTTAAAAAAAAATTTAAAATAGAAGGTCAAACTAAATCACAAATCAAAAAGCTTTATAAAGAAGCAAAATTAATTCAAAATGCAGGAGCATTTGCAATTGTACTTGAATGTTTATCTCCAAAAGCTGCAAAATTAATTACAAGTAATTTAAAAATTCCCACTATAGGTATTGGATCTTCAGATTGCTGCGATGGTCAAATATTAGTTACAGATGATATGCTTGGATTGAGTGGTTTTTACCCAAAATTCGTAAAAAAATATGTCAGTTTGGATAGAATAATTGAAAAAGCTGTAAAAAAATATAGTAAAGATGTAAAACTAGGAAAGTTTCCTTCATCAAAAAATTTTTTAAATGGATCAAAGCGTAGACAACAATAAATTATCAGAAAAAATAATTTATTTTTTTAAAAAAAATAAAATTAAAATCTATTTTTTATTTGTTATCATAATTATATTAATTCTCTCGTTGGCTTTTTTTTCTATTCAACAAGATAAAAAAAATAATTTAATGGCTGAAAAATTTATCAAAGCGGGGGTTCTTTTATCCCTAAATAACGAGATAAAGGCAAAAGAAATTTTTGAAGAAATAATTTTAAGTGAAAATGAATTTTATTCTGTCTTATCTTTGAGTACAATTTTAGAAAAAGATTTAATTTTAAATGAAGAAAAGATTTTAAATTATTTTTCTGTTGTTGAGTCATCAATTAAATCGCGAGATCAAAGAGACTTATTGCTTTTTAAAAAAGCTCTATATTTAATTAAGATAAAAAAAAATCAAGTTGGTGAACAATTACTAAATAAATTAATTAATGATAATTCTAAATTTAAAACCTTAGCAAAAGAAATTATTAGCAAATAATTTTATAAAAAATGAAATTAATTTTTATTTTAGTTATTTTTGTCTTACTACAAAATTGCTCTTTTGATAAAAAGTCAGGCATTTGGGAAAATGAAGATCAAGTTACAAGCAAAAAGGAAAAAAAGTTTTTTGAAGGATTTATAGAATTTAATAGTGATCAAAAAATATTCAATAAAATTATAAAATCTAATCAAAAAATAAAATTATATTCTGAACCTAAGATCTTGAGTAAATTAAATGATCATTCTTTAAATAAAATAAACACATCAAATTTTAGCTACGGTGAATTAAATTATCAAATTTTTAGAAGTAAAAAAATTTCAAAAAACAAAATAAATAAAAAAATATTCTTCGATGATAACAGCTTGATCTTAAGCGATGTAAAAGGAAATATAATTATTTATTCAATAAAAGAAAAAAAAATATTAAGAAAATTTAATTTTTACAAAAAAACCAATAAGTCAATAATTAAAAATCTCAACTTAGTTATTAAAAATGGAATAATATATGTATCTGACAATTTGGGATATATTTATGCTTATAATTATAAAAAAAATAAAGTTTTTTGGGCTCATAGACACAAATCTCCGTATAGATCAAATCTAAAAATTTATAAAAACAAAATAATTGCCTCAGATCAAAATAATAATTTATTCTTTTTAGATATTAACACTGGAAAAAAAATTAAAAAAATTCCTACTGAACAAGTAAATTTTAATAATAAATTTATAAATAATATTATTGTAAATGAGGAAAAAATATTTTTTTTTAAATTCTTATGGTTCTTTATATTCTTTTGATGAAAAAAGTAATATAAATTGGTTTGTTAATTTAAATCAAAAGTTTGATGAGAGCCCAAGTAATATATTTTTTAGTAATGAGATTATAACTTTTGAAAAAAATATTTTTATTTTAACAAATAATCATATTTTCATTCTTGATAAATTAAACGGCTCATTAATTTTTAAAAAAAATTTAGGATCAAATCTTTCACCTTTGATATTTAAAAATTACGTTTTTTTAATAAATAATGATACTTTAATTATTGGGTTTTCAATTAAAGAAAAAAAAATAATTTACTCTCATAATTTCATTGATGAATATAAGAAAGATTCATTGCTAAAAAAAATTTCATATAAAATTGATCATATGAATATAGTTAATAATAGTATTTTTCTATTTTCTAACAAACCTTATATTTTAAAAATAAATTTTAGCGGTGAATTACTAAAGGTGTTTAAGGTAAAAAATAATATTTATTCAAATCCAATTTTTATAAACAATTCTATCTTTTATTTAGACGATAAAAATAAATTAGTAATACTTAATTAATTATTTGATTTTCCACTTAGTAAAGATAGTTGTTTTATTTTCATGCCACTTAAATTATCATGTGGTTTTATTGGATATTCACCTGTAAAATAGTGGTCACTGAACTGAGGATAAGACTCATTTCTTTTTTGATTAATAAGCGCAGTATAAAGCCCTTGGATACTTAAAAATTTTAAACTGGTTGCTTTTATATGTTCACACATTTCTTTGTTACTTTTTTTATACGCAAGTAATTCTTCTTTTGTAGGCATATCAACTCCGTAAAAATCTGGAAATTTTATTTCTGGGCAAGCTATCCTAACATGCACCTCACTTGCCCCACTCTCATAAAGCATTGTTACGATTTTGTGACAGGTAGTCCCTCTAACGAGTGAGTCATCAATTAATATAATTTTCTTATTTTTTACAATTGTTTTTGTTGAATTAAGTTTTAGTTTAACTCCCAGACTTCTAATATTCTGAGTTGGTTCAATAAAAGTTCTTCCAACGTAATGGTTCCTTATCAAACCTAAATCAAACTTTTTTTTTCGATTGTTCGGCAAAACCTAAAGCCGCTGGTACACCTGAATCGGGGACAGGTACTACAAGATCGGCTTCTAAATCTGTTTCTTTGGCTAATTGACCACCTAAATTTTTTCTATATTCGTAGGCGCATTTGTTATTTATCAAGCTGTCTGGCCTTGCAAAATAAATATATTCAAATACACAAGGCCTATGTCTTTGTTTTGGAAATAGTTTAATCGATTTAATTTCTTCATCTTCAATTATAATAATTTCTCCATTTTCCACCTCCCTTACAAAAGTTGCGCCTACAATATCTAATGCGCAAGTTTCTGAAGCAAAAATGTAAGAATTTTTTAGTTTACCTATTACCAACGGCCTAATTCCGAAGGGATCTCTTACACCTACAAGTTTTTTATTTGTCATTAATACTAAAGCATAACCACCTTGAATTTTAAAAAGCGTATCAATTAATTTATCAGTAAATTTCCCCCTTTTTGATTTTGCAATAAGCTGAACAATTGTCTCAGTATCGCTAGTAGTTCTAAAAATAGCCCCATCTTTGACTAAAGTTTCTCTAAGCACCAAAGCATTAGTTAAATTTCCATTATGAGCCACAGCCAATCCACCCATATGTAAATCTGCAAAAAAAGGTTGAATATTCCTCAGAGAGGTTTCCCCAGTTGTAGAATATCTTGTATGACCTATTGCAAAATTGCCAGGAAGTTTATTTAATGTTTCGTAATCTGTAAAATGATCTCCAACTAGACCTTGTCTTTTTTCTGAATGATAGTTTTTACCGTCAAATGAAACGATTCCACATCCCTCTTGCCCCCTATGTTGTAAGGCGTGTAATCCTAGAGCGACTAAAGCAGAGGAGTCTGGATGATTAGATACTCCAAATATACCGCATTCTTCTCTTAATTTATCTGAATTAAATTTTTTCAATTTTTTCTTTTGTATCTATGAGATCTTCACTAGAAGGAAATTCCTCTATTAACATCTCACTTCCTTTATTAATTATATTAAACGACAATGCACTCTCTGCTGATATACCCCAATTTTGATAAGGATAAAACCAATTAAAAATTGAAAATAAACATACTGACACAACATATCCTTTAAAAAAACCAAATAATAAACCAAAACTTTTATCTATAGACCCAACTCCAGTCCAAGTAACAGCTCTACTGAGCGATTTGCCAATCAATATGATTATAAAAAGAGTAAATATAAAAATAGTCAATCCCAATCCAATACTATTAATAAATTCTGATGTAATATATTCGCTCACTACCGGTTGAAATTTAGGTACTAGTAAAATTGTAATCACTGTGGATAAAATCCATTTCATGAATGAAATTAAGCTTAATGAAAATCCTTTTAAATAACATTGAACCACATAATAAAATAAAATTATAAAGAAAGCTGCATCAAAGTAATTTAAATTATTTGAAAGTTCATCGAATAAATTAACAATCATACCTGTGTATCAGTTTCTTTTCCGAATGGCTGCAGTGTAAGAATTAGTTTTGGTAATAAAGTTAAAACTGAAATCATAGCCAACAACATTGCTAGTCCTGTAAATACTCCAAAATAAATAGTAGGAATAAAATTTGATAATATTAATATCGAAAATCCAAATACTATAGTTATGGATGTATTTAATATGGCGACCCCAACCGTACTGTGACATCTATCTAATGTTTTATTATAATTATTAATCTTTTTAAATTCTTCTTTGAATCTATAAATATAATGGATACTATTATCTACCGCTATACCAATTGTAATTGCTGCAATTGTTATCGTCATCATATCTAATGGAATTTCTAATAAACCTATAATTCCTAGAATAAAAAATGCAGCTATAAAATTAGGTACCACACCTATAACAGAAAGCATGATGTTTCTAAATAAAATAAAAAACATTAAAAAAATTCCAAATATTACAATTCCTAATGTTAATATTTGTGATTTGAATAAACTTTGTAATAAATTGTTAAATAAGATTAAAACACCTGATAATCTATATTCAGTTTTTTCTAAACCCAATTTAGTATTTAATTCAGTTTCGATTTTATTAATCAGGTCATTTCTTCTTAAATTTTCTAAAGAGTCTTTTATTCTAACACTTATCCTTGCTTCATCTTTATCTACTGAAATATAAGGGGTAACTATTTCATTTTTTATTGAATTTGGAATTTTGCTATACAAGACAGCTATTTCCAAACTTTGTAATTTTTTATTATTTAAATCTTCTGCAACCCTTAAAATAGAACCAAATGAAAGGACTTTTCCTATTTCTGGCAAAGAGTCTAAATAATCGTGAACTTTTATAATTTTATCCATCTTATCTCTAGTGAACCAATATTTAGACTTATCAACTTCACTATCCTTTTCTTCCTCATCCCACTCATCAAATTCGTCATTTTCAGTTTCTGCTGCTTTTATATTTGATGGAAACTTAATAATAATATTTAACGGTGTGGTTCCACCTAATTCATCATCAATTTTTTTCATACCTTTATAAATTTCAGTTTCTTTATCAAAATAATTTATAAAACTATTTTCTACTTCAAGCCTCAATATGCCAACAATACTCATTAAAATTATTAAAAACGTAGATCCAAAAATAACAATTTTATTATTTTTAGTGAAAGATCCTAAAGCAGACGTTATTAACGATTTATCTGTATCTTTAATACCTATTTCATTTTCTGAGCCAAGCAAGCTAATTAATGATGGTACTAATAAAAACGTTACTAAAAATGAAATTATTAATCCTAATGTCATCATCCATCCGAAATCTATAATGGGTTTTATCCCACTTAAAACTAAAGATAAGAACGCACATATAGTTGTTAAAACAGTATAAAGAATTGGCAGCAACATCTTTTTGCTAGCTTCAAAAATAGCTTCATTCTTATTAAGTTGAGGAAATTCTTTTTTTAATTGTAAAAATCTTACTGTTAAATGAATGTTCATCGCCATATTTAAAATAAGCATTAATGCAATAAAATTTGATGAAATTACTGTTACTTTCCACCCTATCAATCCTAATAAACCAATCATTATGACGACCGAAGTAGCGCAGCCTAATAATGGCATAACAACCCATCTTAAATTTCTGAAAATCAACCAAAGTGTAAGTACAATAAAAATGAATACTCCAATACCAAAAACGACTATGTCACTTTTAATGTAACTCATCATATCGTCTGCAATCATAGGAATGCCTCCTAAATGTATTTTAGCATTTTCACCATACTTATTTATTACATCTCTTATTTCATTTATATTTTGGTGATTTCTAATATTATATAAATTCTTATATTCCTCATATTCTTTGATAAATTTTTTAAAATTTATTCTCTCCTCTTTTGATAATCCCGTTTCTTTTGATTGGTAAAAGTATTTATCTTTTATTTTGATATATTCTGCCAGTCTTTCATCTTTCTTTAAATAAACAACAATGCCAGAAGTTTTACCATCTTTACTGATGACATAATCTTTATAGATTGGACTATTTACAATTTCTTCAAAGCCTCTATCTCGGTCTATCTCTGGATAAGCTAATGTCTTAAAATTTTTAAGCCTTTCCATTAGACTTTCATCTGTGCTTTTTAAAAGAGGTACATCAATCACAGTGATTACATTATCTACCCAACTTAATTTTTCTATTTTAGATTTTAGTAATTGAAGATTTAAGATAGTCTCTTTTTCTTTAAAACTTGAAACTGGAGTATAAGTTAAAACCAGAAAATCCTTAGAACCATAAGTTTCATTTACCTCTCTAAGATATTTAAGGTCTGGGTCCCCTTCTAACAAAAGAGCATCAGAAGAGGCATCTAGATTAAAGTTTTTTGATTGATAAATCGAAAACGTTATTAAAATTGTTAAAAAAAAGAGAGTTATTTTTGAGAAATCAGTAATTATTTTTCTATAAATAGATGCAAGCATGAGAATATTTCAGATATATCTTAAATATTTTATAACTAAAGAGAAAACTAATGCTAATTTTTACTTAAATCTTTGAATTTTGTATATATCCCTTCAAATTCTACTTTTATTGTACCTGTAGGACCATGTCTTTGTTTGCCTAAAATTATATCAGCTAGACCATTCACATCGTTCATTTTAGATTGCCATTCTGCGTGTTCTATAGATCCTAATTTAGGTTGTTTTCTCTCCAAGTAATACGCTTCTCTGTAAACAAACATTACAACATCAGCATCTTGTTCAATTGAACCAGACTCTCTTAAGTCAGCTAGTTGTGGTTGCTTGTCATCTCTTTGCTCAACAGCCCTTGATAATTGTGATAGTGCCAAAACTGGTACCGAAAGCTCTTTGGCAAGAGCTTTTAGACCTTGAGTAATTTCTGAGATTTCTTGAACTCTTCCGTCATTTTTATTTGAACTAGATCTCATTAATTGAATGTAATCAACAACTATTAAACTTAAACCGAACAACCGTTTAATTCTCCTTGCCCTATTACTTAAAGTTGCAATTGTAATTGCCGGGGTTTCATCAATGTAAAGAGGTAAATCATAAATATTTCTAGATGTTTCAATATACCTATTAATTTCCTCTTCCGTTACTTTTCCTCGTCTAATATCATCAGATTTGATCCTCGCTTGTTCAGATAAAATTCTAGTTGATAATTGTTCTGATGACATTTCTAGAGAAAAAAAAGCGACAGATTTTTTTTCTTGATTTTTAAAAACATTTTGTGCTGCATTATATGCGATGTTGGTTGCCAATGCAGTCTTACCCATTGACGGTCTACCTGCAAGAATAATTAAATCTGATTTGTGTAAGCCTCCTAATTTTTCATCCAAATCAGTTAAACCAGTTGGAACCCCTACAATACCTTGGTCATTTTGCATTGCTTGAGTAGCCATTTCGATTGTTTGATCTAAAGCTTGATTAAATTTTAAAAAAGTTTGAGAAAAAGTTCCTCTTTCGGCGAGATCAAACAATGATTTTTCTGTTCCCTCAATTATACTTTCAGCATTTTCCTCTTGTGAGTTTGCATTAATAGTATCAGACGATAATTTGTCAGAAATTTTAATAAGTTCTCTTCTCAAATACATTTCGTGAATAATTTTAGCATAATCAACTGCTTGTTTTGCAGAACCAGAAAATCTTGTAAGTTTTACCAGATATTCTGTTCCTCCAACTTCATTTAGCATATTATCTTTCTCAAAAAAGTTCTTAAGCGTTATTGGATTTGCTATCATTCCCTTATTGTTTAAATTCTCAATAACTTCATAAATTTTTATGTGAGCGGGATCATAAAAAATTGTTGAATTAATAATTGAGGATATTTCATCAATTATATCATTATTGACTAAAATAGATCCCAACAAAGCTTGTTCAGCTTCTATGTTTGAGGGTTGTTTATTTTCTAGTTTATTTATGACGGGTTTTATATCTTTCATTTAACAAATATTAAAATAATCAAACTTTTTTAAAAGAAAAAAGTTACACACTATTTTTTTTACTCTGTGGAGAAGTTATCTAGACTCAACTTTATCTATTTTAACAAGAATATTTGTTTTTACTTCTGTATGAAAATTGATATCAACTTTATAAGTACCAATTTTGTTTAATTCATCCTTTAAGATTATCTGTGATGGGCTTACTTCAGCTTGAGATTTTTCTTTAATTAAATTGGATATTTCTTTTGGCTTAATTGAACCGTATAATTCACCATTTTCCTTACTTTCCCTATTAAAAATAAATGACTTATTAGAAATTATCTTAGCTATTTCTTTAAACTTATTTTTTATTTCTATGTTTTTTTTATTTAATTCTGATTTTTTTTTATCAACTATTTCTTGATTTTCTTTGTTATATCTTAGAGCCTTACCCTGTTTGAGTAAAAAATTTCTACCAAAACCATTTTTTACCGTAACCTTATCTCCAATATTTCCCAGATTAATTATATTTTCTAATAATATTATTTCCATTACAAAAGTCCTAAAATTTTAGCTTTTTTAATTTCTTTTGATAGCTTCCTTTGTTTGTTTTGAGAAACAGAAGTTATCTTGGAAGAAATTAACTTTCCGTTATCAGAAATATATTTCTTTAAAAGAGATATATTTTTGTAATCAATAATCGGTGCATTTTTAATAGATAACGGACAGTTCTTAGAAAACTTAGAGTCGTTCTTTTGAAAAAGACTTAGTTTATTAAGTGAGTTGGGTTTTTTTTTGTTAAATTTTTTATTATTTCTTTTCATTATTGATTTAAATTTTAGATTTTATCATTTTTAAAAAATTCTTTTTCTAGGTCTAGCTTTTTCAATTTTACTGTTAAAAATCTTATTATTGATCTATCTACTCTAATCTTGTTACTAATTTCATTTACAGTATCCTTATTTCCTTCAAATTTAAAATGAATATAATAACCTTTATTATAATTCTTAATTTTAGTGACAAAGTTCAACAAACCCCAATCTTCAATTTTTAAAACTTTACCAGAAGTTTCACCTATTATTTTATTGTATTTTTCTTTTAAATTTTTTAAATCTTTAGTTGCTAAATCCTGTCTAGCTACAATTGTATTTTCGTAAAAACTCATAAAACTCTGCAAATATTATTTTGTTAATTGTTTATAAAAAAAGGTTTATACTATAATTTATATTTATAGCAATACTAATAATAATCAAATAAACTTGTATTTATGGTAGCATTATTATTCCCGGGTCAAGGTTCACAATTGGTAGGCATGGGATCTGAATTTTATCAAAATTTTAATATAGTAAAAAATTTTTTTAAAGAGGCAGATGAAAGCCTAGGGTTTTCAATTTCAAAAATAATTTTAGAAGGACCAGATAATGATTTGAAATTAACACAAAATACTCAACCAGCAATTTTAACAGTAAGTTATTCAATATTTAAAGTTTTAATAGATGAATTTGGTTTTGATATTAATAAAATTAGATATTTTGCTGGACACTCTCTTGGCGAATATAGTGCTTTAGTTTGTTCTCAAGCACTAACTTTTAAAGACTCTCTATATTTATTGCATGAAAGAGGTAAAGCGATGCAAAATGCAGTACCAGTTGGAGAAGGGAGTATGGTAGCGGTTTTAGGTTTGAAAAATCAAGAAATTAAAAATTTGATACATGAATTAAATTTTAATGAAGGTGTTTGTGAAATAGCTAATGACAATGCAGAAGGACAGGTAATCGTTAGTGGTGACTCTTCAAGTGTTAATTTATTCCAAAAAGAATTAAAATCCAAAAGAATTAAATGTATACCACTTAAAGTAAGCGCACCTTTTCATTGTTCATTAATGAAACCAGCTGCAGAAGATATGGAAGATAAAATTAATAAAATTAATTTTTTAAGTCCTAAAATACAGATAGTAAATAATGTAACTGCTAAAATAGAAAAAGATCCTATGGAGATCAAAAAATTGTTAATAAGACAAATTTATTCAACAGTAAATTGGCGAGAAAGTATGGTAAATATATCAGAAAACGGAGTAGAAAATTTCATAGAAATTGGTCCCGGTAAGGTTTTAACTGGAATGATTAAAAGAACAATTTCAGGCGCAAAAACCTTTTCAATCAATTCGATAGCTGATATTAAAAATTTAAAAGATGCAATTTAATAATAAAAAAGTTTTAATTACTGGAGCAACAGGAGGAATAGGAAATAACCTTGTTGAAAAATTTAACGGTTTCGGTGCAAAAATAATTGCAACAGGAACTAATGAAGATAAGCTGAAAAAACTTCAAGATAAGTTCCCAAATCTAATTGTTGAAAAATTTAAATTGGACGAACATGATAAAATTGAGGAGTTTATCGAAAAAGTTAATGAAAAATTAAGTGGTCTAGATATCCTAGTTAATAATGCTGGAATTAACTTAGATAATCTCTCAATTAGATTAACAAACGAAAATTGGAAAAGAGTTTTGGATATAAATTTGACTGCAACTTTTTTAATGTGTAAGTCAGCAGTTAAAAAAATGTTAAAACAAAAATACGGAAAAATTATCAATATCACTTCAATAGTTGGTCATACAGGAAATTTGGGTCAGGCAAATTATGCCGCATCTAAAGCTGGAATAGTAGCTTTTTCAAAAAGTTTAGCAATAGAATATGCAAAAAAAAATATTAATATAAATTGTGTTTCACCTGGTTTTATACAAACTGAAATGACAGATAAAATTAATGAAGATTTTAAAAAAACACTTATAAGCAGAATTCCGTCCGGATATCTTGGCACTGGGGAAGATGTTTCAAATTGTGTAGCTTTTTTAGCCTCTGATATGGCAAAATATATAAATGGTGAAACCATACATGTTAATGGCGGAATGTATATGGCTTGACAATTCTTTTTAATAATCTAATAAGAAAATAAACTTACGAAAGGATTTCATGTCAGAAGATATTAAAAATAAAATTAAAAAAATTGTTGCAGACCATTTAGGCATTGAAGAAGAAAAAG
>MDTB01194513.1_pt1 | contig 12269 bp, 9 predicted proteins | sample 811161 | NCBI WGS metagenome assembly MDTB01 (sample SAMN05326650, study PRJNA326480) | marine metagenome | isolation source: seawater | place: Mediterranean Sea | collected 2009 | reverse complement strand
TTAGTTTTTCAAACTCAAGTAGCTTATTTAATTCCTATTTTTGGAGTTTTATTTGGTTATTTTTTAATGGACGAAATAATTACTTGGAGAGTTTTAATATCATTGTTTATAATAATAATTGGTATTTATATTGTAAAAAAAAATAACAAAGGTATAAAAAAATAAAATGCAGCCAGATTCGGTAGAGTTAAGTTTTTTATCAATTTTTGCATTTATAACTTTTTTTATTTTTTTAATTATTAGCAAATATTCTTACAAAATAAAAAACGGAATTCTTCTGGATAAGGATTTTCTTAAACCTCAAGCATTTCACAATGAGTCAGTTTCTCGAAGCGGAGGTATTGCAAGCATAATTTCTTTAATAATTTTTTTTGGACTTTATTATCTACTTTTTAGTAAAATTATTTATGAATATATTTTTGTATGCTTTAGTTTGTTTTTAGTAGGATATTTAGATGATTTAAAAATAAAGATTAGTCCTAATTCGAGATTGGCTTTAATGATTATTTTTTTAATTACTTTTATATTCTTTTTGCCTGTAGAAATTTATTATATAGATCTTATTTTTTTAGATACTTGGTTAGATAATAAAATTTTTTCAACTATCTTCATTCTTTTATGCTTTTTGTTTATTGTTAATGGAGCAAATTTAATTGATGGTTTTAATGGCCTTCTTACTATTAATTTAATAATAATTAATAGTGTTTTATTATACATCAATTTAAGCAATGATATAATTGAGTTTTCATTTTTCTTAACCGGTCAAATTATTATTTTGATATCCTTTTTACTTTTCAATTTTCCCAAAGCTAAAATTTTTCTTGGAGATAGCGGGTCTTACTTGTTTGGATCATTAATTGCTTTGAATATAATTTTCACTAATAATTTAAATCCTCAAATCTCTTCTTTTTTCTTTTGTATTTTATTATTTTATTTATTTTTTGAAGTTTTTTTCTCCTTTTTTAGAAAGGTTTATCAAAGAAAGTCACCAGTTCTTCCAGACAATAAACATCTTCACATGCTTAGTTTTGTAAAACTCTCTGAAATTTTTGATTCTAACAAATGCAATTATATTAATTCTTTGCTAATTAATTGCTTTTTTTCTTTATTTGTTTTGCCTAGCATATATTTTGCTGATAATGGTCTTATCTGTAAGTACTGGTTTTTTTCTTTAATTTTAATTTATATACTGACTTATATTAGACTTTATCGTTTAACAAAAAATTAAATTGATATATAAATCAACGGTTACAATTTGGGCAAGTGGCGGAATTGGTATACGCGCTAGTCTTAGGAACTAGTACCGCAAGGTTTAAGAGTTCGAGTCTCTTCTTGCCCACCAGAGAAAAAAATGAAAATAAGTATTCAAAGCAAAAAAGGTTTAACAACAATACTATCAATAGTTATTGAAAAAAGTGCTATTCAAACTGAATTAGATAAACGTTTAAATAAATTAAAATCAGAAGTAAACTTAAAAGGTTTTAGACCAGGAAAGGTACCAACTGAAGTAATTAAAAATCAATTTGGAAAAGCTATTTATGGCGAGGTTATTGATAAATTATTAAACGAAAGTTCCCGAAAAGCTTTAGAAGAAAAAAAAATCAAAGCTGCAAGTCAACCTAAAATTGATTTAAAAACATTTGGAGAAGGCAAGGATCTTAATTTTACTTTAGAAGTGGATGAATTACCTAAAATTAAACTTGCAGAATTCCAGAGCTATAAAGCAACCCAGTATTCTGTAAAAATTGAAAATAAAGTTATTGAAGAAAAAATTAAAGATATTGCAAAGAATAATAAAAATTATACAGATAAAAAAGATCATGAAAAAGCTGAAATTGGAAATCAAGTTACATTTAATTATTCAGCAACTGTAGATGGAAACAAATTTGATGGCAGTGAAGGAAAAGGAGTTCAATTAGAACTTGGGAAAGATTTATTTCTTAAGGGATTTGATGAACAATTAGTTGGTGTGAAAAAAAATGATACTAAAATTGTCGAAGCTACATTACCAGCTAATCATCCAAAAAAAGAATTAGCTAACAAAAAGACAAAATTTTCATGTGAGATATTAAATGTAAAAAAATCAGAAGATACAAAAATAGATGATGATTTTGCTAAGAAAGTAGGTGCAAAGGATTTAACTGAATTAAAAAAGCTAATTGATAATCAAATTTCTTCACAATACAAACAAGCTTTAGACTCCTTAACTAAAAAAGAAATATTAGATCAAATTGAGAAATTTCACAAAACTGAATTGCCTAAAAATCTTGTAACTGAAGAGGTTCATAAAATGACACATAATCTTAAAAAAGAAGACATAGAAAAGCATAAATTACGAAATACAAAACTTGCCGAGTCCAGGATCAAACTTGGGCTTATATTAAACGAGTATGGAGAAAAAAATTCTTTAAAAGTATCTGACGAAGATGTTAAAGCTGAAATTCAAAAACAAATTAAAGGAATGCCAGGACAAGAAAAAATGGTTTTAGATTACTACCAAAAAAATCCAAATGCAGCTCATAACTTGAAAGGCTCTTTGTATGAAGATAAAATTTTAACTTTATTTAAGTCTAAAATTAAATTAACAAAAAAAGAGATAAGTACTATTGAAGCAGAAAAAATTATTACTAATTTTAATAATATATCCCAAGGTTTACCAGATCAGCCTGACAAACAAGAAGATAAAGCTAAAAAAGTTAAGCAAAAAGATGCAAAACTTTCTACTAAAGATAAAACCAAAGGAAAAAAAGTTAGTAAAAAGTAACCTTTGGTTGTATAAACAGTTACACATGAGTCGCATAGAAGATCAAATGAATAATCTTATACCTATTGTTGTTGAACAGACAAGCAAAGGAGAGCGATCCTTTGACATTTATTCTAGGCTTTTAAAAGAGAGAATAGTTTTTTTAGTTGGACCAGTTAACGATAATGTAGCATCTTTAGTAACAGCACAATTATTATTTTTGGAGTCTGAAAATCCAAAAAAAGAAATATTTTTTTATATTAATAGTCCAGGTGGATTAGTAACTGCTGGTTTAGGGATTTATGACACTATGCAGTATATTAATTCTCCAGTATCAACCCTTTGTATAGGTCAAGCCTCATCTATGGGATCTTTTCTTTTAGCTGCTGGTGAGAAAGGAAAAAGATTTTCCTTACCAAACTCAAGAATAATGGTTCACCAACCTTCTGCGGGATTTCAGGGTCAAGCTACAGATATAGAAATTCATGCTAAAGAAATCGTTTCACTTAAAGAAAGACTAAATAAAATTTATTCAAAACATACAGGCCAATCTGTTGACAAAATATCAGCTGCTTTAGAGAGAGATAATTTTATGACAGCAGAAGATGCTAAAGAATTTGGTTTAATAGACTCAGTAGTGGAAAAAAGAAAATAATACACAATATCTAGAACTATACACAACTTATACTTGATATAAGGATTTACGTACTTTAAAAATAATTAATTGATTCGATATGTCAGAAAAAAATAACAAAAATATTCTGTATTGTTCTTTCTGCGGCAAAAGCCAACATGAAGTTAGAAAGCTTATTGCTGGCCCTACAGTTTTCATATGTGATGAGTGCGTAGAGCTTTGTATGGATATTATTAAAGAGGAAAGCAAAAGCTCTTTAATAAAACATGAAGATGGAGTTCCAACTCCAAAAGAAATATGCAATTTTCTAAATGAATATATTATTGGCCAGACATTTGCTAAAGAAGTTTTAGCAGTTGCTGTTCACAATCATTATAAAAGATTAAACCATGAAACTAAAAACAACAAAGAAGTAGAACTCTCTAAATCAAATATACTTTTAGTTGGACCAACAGGTTGTGGTAAAACACTTTTAGCTCAAACTTTGGCAAGAATTTTAGATGTTCCATTTACAATGGCAGATGCAACTACATTGACTGAGGCAGGATATGTTGGTGAAGATGTAGAAAATATTATATTAAAACTTTTACAAGCAGCAGACTATAATGTTGAGAAAGCACAAAGAGGAATTGTTTACATTGATGAAGTCGATAAAATAAGTAGAAAATCTGAAAATCCCTCGATAACTAGAGACGTATCTGGTGAAGGTGTGCAGCAAGCTCTTTTGAAAATTATGGAAGGCACAATTGCAAGCGTACCACCTCAAGGAGGAAGAAAGCATCCTCAACAAGAATTTTTACAAGTGGACACGACCAACATTCTTTTTATTTGTGGAGGAGCTTTTTCTGGATTAGATAAAATAATTGAAATGAGAGGAAAAGGTACTTCTATAGGCTTTGGAGCAAATGTTAAAAACTTTGAAGAAAAAAAGTTATCTGAAACTATGAAAAATCTCGAACCTGAGGATCTTATCAAATATGGTTTAATACCTGAATTTATTGGAAGGATGCCTATCATAGCAACTCTAGATGATTTAGATGAGAAATCTTTAATTAAAATTTTAAAAGAACCAAAAAACTCTTTAATCAAACAGTACAAAAAGTTATTTGAATTTGAAAATACAGAACTTGAATTTAAAGATGAGGCTCTTGTAGAAATAGCCAGAAAGGCTATTAGCAAGAAAACAGGTGCTAGAGGCCTGAGATCTATTTTGGAAAGTATTTTGCTTAAGACAATGTTTGATTTACCTGATCTTGAGAATGTTCTGAAAATAACAGTAGATAAGTCGGCAGCAAAAGGCGAAACCGACCCTATTGTCACATATGGCAAGAAACAATCAACATCAGTAGCTTAAAATCCTTGATATTTTATTGATAAGTACCATATAACTTAGTTATGAGTTCAATTAATTCAAAAGCATTATTGCCATTAAGAGATATAGTTATTTTTCCCTCTATGGTAGTTCCACTTTTTGTCGGAAGAGAAAAATCTATTAAAGCTCTTCAAGAAGTGATGAAGACAGACAAGTCAGTAGTTTTAGTAGCTCAAAAAAATCCTGAAATAGACGAACCAGAGAGCAAAGATATATATGGATACGGTTGTCTAAGCAAAGTTTTACAATTATTAAAACTTCCAGATGGAACAGTTAAAGTTTTGGTTGAAGGACAAAAAAGAGTAAAAATTTTAGAAGTAAGAAAAGAAGATTTAAATTTTTTAAGCTGTAGCATTGAAAACGTTGAAGACTCAAATAAAACGAAAGAGTCAGATCTGTACTCACAAGGCCTACTCAAGAAGTTTGAAAAACTTTTAGTTTTAAACAAAAGAGATATAACTGATTCTATCAACAATATAAAAAAACTCAAAGATGCAAGTCAAATTGCTGATAATATTGCATCTAATTTAAACTTACAGATTTTTGAGAAACAAGAATTGTTGGAAACAATTGATTTAAGAAAAAGATTAGAAAAAATCCATGAATTAGTTGAAAAAGAAACAAGCGTTATATCCGTTGAAAAGAAAATTAGAGGCAGAGTTAAAAACCAAATGGAGAAAACACAAAGAGAATATTATTTAAATGAGCAACTTAAAGCCATTCAAAAAGAACTTGGAGAAATTGATGAAGGAAAAGATGAAATTGCAGGTCTCAACAGAGCAATCATTAAATCTAAAATGCCAAAACCTGTTCAAGAAAAATGCATGTCTGAGCTCAAAAAATTAAAGTCAATGAGCCCAATGTCTGCTGAAGCAACTGTAGTTAGAAATTACTTAGATTGGATGACAGAACTACCTTGGACAATTAAAAGTAAAATTAATAATGATTTAAAGAATGCACAAAAAATATTAGATGAAGATCATTTTGGTCTGGAAAAAGTAAAAGAGAGAATAATAGAGTTTTTAGCTGTTCAGAAAAGAATTCAAAAACTTAAAGGCCCTATTCTTTGTTTGGTTGGACCTCCTGGAGTTGGAAAAACTTCTTTAGGAAAATCAATAGCTAAAGCTACTGGAAGAAAGTTTATCAGAATCTCTCTAGGAGGAACTAGAGATGAAGCTGAAATAAGAGGTCATAGAAGAACTTACATAGGATCTTTGCCAGGGAAAATCATTCAAATGATGAAAAAAGCAGGAACAAAAAATCCTCTTTTCTTATTAGATGAAATAGACAAGGTAGGAAATGATTACAGAGGTGATCCATCTTCAGCTCTACTTGAAGCTTTGGATCCAGAACAAAACAAAGAGTTTAACGATCACTACTTAGAAGTAGATTATGATTTGTCTGATGTAATGTTTGTTACTACTGCTAATACTTTAAATATTTTACCTCCACTATTAGATAGAATGGAAGTTATAAGAATACCTGGTTACACAGAGGATGAAAAAGTAAGTATTTCTCAAAAGTATTTAATTCCAAAACAAAGTGAAAACAACGGGTTAAAAGATAACGAATGGAAAATTGATGAAAATATTAATAGAAAAATTATAAGGAACTATACTCGGGAGTCAGGAGTAAGAAATTTAGAAAGAGAAATCTCAAAGATAGCCAGAAAAACGGTTAAAAAAATTGACGGAAAAGAAAAAACAAACAATCCTTTAGTAAGTTCTGATTTACAAGAGTATCTTGGAGTAGAAAAATTTAATTATGGTGAAATTGAATCTGAAAATAGAATAGGTGTAGTAACAGGATTGGCATGGACCGAAGTAGGAGGAGAAATTCTTAAAATAGAAACTGCTATTATGCCTGGTAAAGGCAAAATGCAGATAACGGGTAAATTAGGCGATGTTATGCAAGAGTCTGTAAAAGCAGCAAAGTCATACATTAGATCTAAAAGTTTAGATTATGGAATAATACCACCAGTTTTTGATAAAAAAGATTTTCATATTCATGTGCCTGAGGGCGCAACACCTAAAGACGGACCTTCGGCAGGAATAGCTATGGTTACTTCAATTGTTTCATCTATTACTGAAATACCAGTAGATAAAAATGTTGCAATGACAGGAGAAATAACTTTAAGAGGAATAGTTTTACCGATAGGAGGCCTTAAAGAAAAATTGTTGGCTGCTCATAGAGCTGGAATAAAAAAAGTACTAATACCTGACGAAAACAAAAAAGACTTACTAGAAATACCTGAAGTAATTAAAAAAAACATAGAAATTGTTCCTGTTAAAAATGTTGATGAAGTATTAAAACTAGCTTTAACCAAACCTTTTAAAAGAGTTGAGTGGGTAGAGTTAGAAAAAGTTAATAATGAAAACAAAACAGGTGCAAGCAGCAGGCATTAAGTTTTGTTGTAAGAATTTTCTGCAAAAAAATGAAAATTTTTGATTGTTTCATATTCTTTGATGAAGAATTGTTGCTTGATATCCGATTAAATATTCTTGATAAACACGTTGATAAATTTGTTATAGTCGAAAGTCTCTATAGTCACAGAGGAGAAAAAAGACAGCCAGTTTTTGATTTAGATAAGTTTAAAAAATTTAAAAATAAAATAGAATATGTTTTATTAGAGGATAACCCTAAAAATTTATATCAAATAGAAGAGAACGATAATAAAATTAATGAAAAGAAAATCATAAATGGAAATTTAAGAGAATTTTATCAACGAAATGCAATTTCAAGAGGAATTAAAGATGCGAAGGATGAAGATTTTATAATTATATCTGATGTAGATGAAATTCCTATTTTGGAGAATATTGATTTTTCAAAAATTAAAAATAATCCAGTTTTTTTTAATCAAATTTTTTGTTGTTATAAATTTAATTTATTCTCAAAATCTCTTAATTGGCACGGCTCAAGGATGATCAAAAAAAAGAATTTAAAATCTCCACAATGGTTGAGAGATATTAAAGACAAAAATTACCCCTGGTGGAGATTTGATACTTTGTTTTCAAATAAAAAGTTTAATAATATTACTTTTATTGAAAATGGAGGATGGCATTTTGCTTATTTACAAAATCCTGCCGGAGTTGAAAAAAAATTAAAATCTTTTAGACATCACATTGAGTATGATCATAATCCACTAGGTCAAAAAAAAATTGAAGAGTTAATAAAACAAAAGAGATTAATTTATAATTATAAGGCTGACCAAAGAACAAAAAATAAGTTCCTAAACAATGAAATATTAGAAGAGTTAGAAGAAAATAGATTACCCGAATATATAAAACTCAACAAACCTGGGTTAAAAGAATGGTTCTATGAATAGTTTTATTCTTCTAACCATTCATTAAACTTATTCTTATTATTGTTTATATAATCAGGCAATTCATTCATAGAAATTTTTTTAAGTTTTTTTTTAGAGTCCCATTTATTTTCTTGTTTTTTATCAAGGCTATGATCATACAAAACTATTTTGTTTTTAATCTTATCTTTAAGATGATCTAAAGACAATTTTGCATTTTCAAAATCTACGTGATGAGCAAAAGACAATAGTTTTTTTTCTATTTCTTCTGGAGATTTTATACAAGTAAAATGCCATCCTCCATTATCAATAAAATTTATATTCTGGTGTTTTTTTTCTGAAAAAAAAGTATCTATTCTCCAAAATGAATACTTTTTACTTTTTAAATTTCTTATCCATTGTGGAGATTTTAAATTCTTTTTTTTTGTTGCTCTTGAACCGAACCAGAAATAATTTTCATAATATAAATTAAATTTATAGTAAAACATTTTTTGTTTGAAGAAATAGACTTCATTTTTAATCTTAGAATTATTTAACTTTTTTAAATTAGGTATTTCATCTAGATCACTTATTATAATTAAATCTTCATCTTCTGCTTTATTTAAGCCAGATAAAATTTGATTTCTTTGATAATTATCTCTCCTAATACTATTAATTATTTTTTTTTCTGTAATTAAATTTAAAGGATCGTCCTTTTTTTCAAATATAAGATCTGGTGGCTGCTTATCAACTACCACATATTCTATTTTGTCTTTAAACTTTGAAAAATCTTTAATGTCAAAATTTAACTTTTTAGGCTTTCCATCATGAGTGTATTTTGCCTCAACTATAACATATTTATCTATGAACTGATCAAGTGTATTCAATCTTAAGTCTAAGAGCATATTTTCATCAGAATACATGAAGCAATCGAAGATTTTCATATTGTTTATTTGTTATAAAAATTTATATATTAATATATATATCATTAAATGAAAAACATAGTTATCACAGGTGGATTAGGCTACATAGGAACAGAACTTTGTAAAATATACTCAGGATATAGTTGGAATAACAAGGTTACAGTTATAGATACTAGATTTGTATCAGAAAGAGTAAATCAACTAAGAAATTGGAACATAAATTTTATTCAAGGGGATATCTTAGATAAGGACTTAATTAAAGAACATTGTAAAAATGCAGATATAATTCATCACTTGGCTGGAATAACAGATGTACCAAGAGTCAAAAGTGAAAGTAATGTTGAACACGATAAAAAGATAAAGTCTGTTGCTGAAATTGGAACTCAAAACATTCTAGATGCGATGAGTTCTAAATGTAAAATTATTATGCCCTCAACCCACGTGGTTTTTGAGGGAATTAAAGAAGTTAAAAATAATATTCTTGAAAATGAAGAAACTAATCCAATACTTTCATATGGGAAATCTAAAGATATAAATGAAAAACAATTAAAAGCCTCTGGAAAAAATTATATAATTTTAAGACTAGGCTCAGTTTATGGCTATTCTACAGATACAGCTAGGATAGATATAATGCCTAATTACTTTTCTAAAATGGCTTCTCAAAATGGAACCTTGAAACTTTTTGCAGGAGGAAGGCAAGTTAAAAGCTTAGTTCCTTTGATAGATGTAGCGAGATGCTTTAAATTTATGGAAGAAAGAGAGGATATTTCTTTTAATTTATTTAATTTAACCAAAGATACAGTTACAGTTAAAGAAGTTGCAGAAGTTTGTAAAAAATATAATCCTAAAATAAATTTAATTGAAACAAATGATGAAATTCCAAATCTAGGATTTTCTTTGTGCAATAAAAAAATTCTTAAGACCGGATTTAAGTTTCGCTATACACTTGACAAAAGTATAAAAGAAATGATTTTAAAATGGTCAAAACAAAATTTAATCAAAGACTTAGAACATATTAGAGACGGTCAGGATGAATTTATTGACTCAAGGGGTAAAATTAGTAATCACGAATTAACTGAACCAATTAATTTAATTGGATTAATAGACTCAAAGAAAGGGACTATAAGAGCAAATCACTATCATCCACAACAAGAGCAGAAATGTTTATTTGTTAAGGGGCAAATTATAGAAGTTTTTCAAGACATCCTAAATCCTAATTCACCTAAAATAACCCAAGTAGTTAATGAGGGTCAAATGTCAATAATTAAACCAAATGTTGCGCATACCATGATTTTTTCTAAAGACACTACTTTTTTAAATTTAGTGAGGGGAGAAAGAGAACACGAAAATTATGGCATTACTCATACAATTAAACATAATTTTGTTGATAAAAAAGAAAAAGATTTACTACTTAGTTGTTATAAATTTGATTGTAGATCTTGTGGAAGTTTGAAATTAAAAAGAGTTCTTTCTTTAGGGTATCAACCTCTAGCCAATAATCTATTAAATAAAAAGGACGAACAATGCGAACTATATCCGCTAGAAATGAATTATTGTAAAAAATGCCATAACTGCCAGTTATCTGTCGCAGTTGATCCAAAAAAAATGTTTTCAAAATATTTGTATACCTCTTCTACAACTAAGTCTTTTAGAGATCATTTTGAAAAAGCAGCAAAAAAGTACATCAAGGATTTTAAGTTAAAACCTAAAAAGTCATATATTATTGACGTTGGGAGTAATGATGGAGTCGCTCTCAAACCATTTAAAGATCTAAAGTTTAAAAAAATTTTAGGAATTGAACCTGCAAAAAATTTAGCAGCATTAGCTAACAAAAAGAAAATAAAAACTTTTAATGGTTTTTTAGATAAAAAAATTCTAAAAAAGATTAAGGGTAATGCTGATATAATATTAGCATCTAATGTTTTTGCTCACTCGGATAAACTTAAAGAGATGGCGGAAACTATGTTTAAACTCTTAAAAAAAGATGGTACTTTAATAATAGAGGTACAATATCTTTTAAATACCTTAAAAGATATAACTTTTGATAATATATATCACGAACATTACAACTACTGGTCTTTAACTTCCATGTTAAATTTTTTCAATCAGTTTAATGCCAGAATTTTCAGAGCTGAAAGGATTAATACTCATGGAGGCTCTTTGAGAGTTTATATAAGTAAAAATACTAAAAGGAAAATAGAAAAAAACGTAAAGATTTTAATAGCCGAAGAAGAAAAATTTGGTATTAAAAAATTTAAAACTTATCAAAAATTTTCTGAGTCAGTTTATCTTATTAAAAAAAATGTATTAAATAATATTAAAAAATTAAAAGAGGGAAATAAGAAAATAATCGGATTCGGATCTCCTGCCAAGGCAACCACAGCATTAAATTTCTTTGGAATTTCAAATCAAATAGATTTTATTATTGAAGATAATAAATTAAAACAAGGTAAGTATATTCCAGGAGTTTTAATACCCATTAAAAACAAGAGTCTTATTAAAGAAAAAGATCCACAAATTTTAGTGCTTGCCTGGAACTTTTTTAATGAAATTAAAAATAATAATAAGAATTTAACAAGTAATTTTATTAATATTAAAGATCTAGAAAAGTAGATATCTTAAAATTTATTAAATAACTGAAATATTACTGCATTTAAGATTTCAATTATTTCATATAAATAATTGATATATGTCTCACTTTTTGGATATGTATCAATTATTACTTCCTTTGTTAAATTTATAACTCCAAAAGAAGTAAAAATAAAAATTATAAAAAAAATCAAATAACTATAAAAACCAAATCCTATTTCTCGAGATTTATTAGCTTTACTTTTAGCTTTATTTTTTTCATTTTTATAATCTTTAGATTTTTTTTCTATAATTTGAATACCATGTTTTTTTTGAAGGTATTCTTCAGAATATCTTTCTACTTTATTTAGTTTTTTTCTTCGGGTAATTTTTTTAGACTCAGGTTTTTTTGTAATTTTTTTAGAAAATTCCTTTTTGGTTTGAGTTATTTTTTTTTCTTTAATCGGAAATTGAGTCCATTTATTTCCACAAGTTCCACATTGGACTAACCTTCCTGACTCAGTAATAGCTGAATCCGGAACCATAAATTTTTTGTTACATGAATTACAATTAATCAACATATAATAGCCTTTTAATGAAATTTTAATTTAATAGCAATTATATGGTATTTATTTTTTTTACATTATTAGGTTTTTATTATATATCTCGAAACAATTTAAAGGGGGCGGTTAGCTCAGTTGGTAGAGCATCTCGTTTACACCGAGAGGGTCATAGGTTCGAGTCCTTTA
>MDTB01109775.1_pt1 | contig 12269 bp, 10 predicted proteins | sample 811161 | NCBI WGS metagenome assembly MDTB01 (sample SAMN05326650, study PRJNA326480) | marine metagenome | isolation source: seawater | place: Mediterranean Sea | collected 2009 | reverse complement strand
TTTCGACCCTTTGTAACAATGTGTAGAAATATGCTTCCTTTTGAAAAGACTGAAAGAAATAGATACATGTTTTCTCAAAGATTTTTAAAACTTCATATATTGAGAATATTACAGCTAAAAACTTTTAAGAAAGCAGATGGTGTAATATTTTTAACTAAATTTGCAAAAAAAAATATTAAGGAAATTATTCCTACAATTGATAAAAAATCAAAAATAATACCTCATGGTGTAAATTTAAAATATTTTATTAAAAAAAATAAAAAAGATTATAAAAAGAAAAATTATATATTTAAATGTGCGTATACCTCGACAATAGACTTCTATAAACATCAAGACAAGGTTATTAATGCAATAAAAAACTTAAATAATAAAGGTATAAAAATTGAAATTAATATAATTGGCTCAGAATATAAACCAGCTTTAAGACAATTTCTAAAAATTAAGAATAAGATAGATCCCGGGGAAAAAATAATAAAGTATAGAGGTTCGCTAGACACAAATTCAATAAGAAAAATTTATTCATCATGTGATTTTTTGATTTTTGCTTCAAGTTGTGAGAATTTACCAAATATTCTTCTTGAAAAAATGGCAACAGGTTTACCAATAGCTTGCTCTAAAAAGAGTCCTATGACTGATATTTTAGGTAAACATGGAGTATATTTTGACTATAATTCAATAAGTGATATAGAAGCTAGCATAATAAAGATAGTTATGTCTTTGAAGGACAAAAATATTAAAAGTGAACAAAGAAATATTGCTAAAACTTATACATGGAAAAAATGTAAAGATGAAACCGTAAGTTTTTTAAAAAATTATTTGATATGAAAAAAATATTAAAAAATATGGATTATAAAAAGTTCTTTAAAAATAAGACAGTGCTTATTTCAGGAGGAACAGGATCGTTTGGCAATGAGTTCTTAAAATCTCTTTTAAATTTTGATTGTCAAATCCGAATATTTTCTAGAGATGAATTAAAACAAGATGAGATGAGAAATTATTTTCAAAATCCAAAACTTCAATTTTTTATTGGTGATGTGAGAGATGAAAAGAGCGTTGATCAGGTAATGGAAGGTGCTAATTTTGTTTTTCATGCAGCTGCTCTTAAACAAGTCCCTTCCTGCGAATTTTTTCCTCTTCAAGCAGTTGCTACCAATGTAATAGGAAGTTCACACATTATTAAGTCTGCGATTAAACATAAAGTAGAAAAAATAGTTTGTTTGTCTACTGACAAAGCTGTCTATCCAATAAATGCTATGGGTATGAGTAAAGCGCTCATGGAAAAGATTGCAATGGCTGAATCTAGAGTTTTATCTGAGAAAGATACTAAAATTACAGCAGTTAGATACGGTAATGTTATGTGTTCTCGTGGGTCAGTAATTCCATTATTTATTAATCAAATCCTAGATAATAAGAAAATTACTATAACAGATCCTGAAATGACTAGATTTTTATTACCTCTCCCAGACGCCATACAACTTGTATTATTTGCATTTAAAAATGCTAAGCAGGGAGATTTATTCGTTAGAAAATCACCTGCATGTACAGTTGAAACTTTAGCAATAGCCTTAAAAAACATTTTTAATTCATCCGTAAAAATCAATCATATCGGAATTAGGCATGGAGAAAAAATATATGAAACTTTAGCATCTGCAGCTGAAATCCGTAAAGCTAAGTCAATAGATGACTACTTTCAAATCTCTTCAGATTCAAGAAGTTTAAATTATGACATGTATTTTTCTGAAGGTTCAATGGGAGATGAAGATTTAGAAGATTACACATCTCATAACACGGATAGGCTAAACGTAAAACAAGTTGAAAAATTACTAAAAACTCTTCCTTACGTTAATAGTGCTCTAAATTCAGTTTAGTAAAAATGAAAATTCTTGTGACAGGGTCAAATGGTTTTATAGCAAGAAATCTTATAATTCATTTAAAATATTCTACCAATCATGAATTAGTAACATTCAACAGAGATAACAATATTTCTGAATTAAAAAATGTAATTAAGGATGTAGACTTTATTTTTCATTTAGCCGGCATAAACAGGCCAAAGAGTGAAGATGAATATGATGAAAATTTTGACTTAACAAAAAATATAACAGAAATATGTAAAAATTATAATAGGAGGATACCTATTATATTTAGTTCCTCAACTCAAGCTTTACTTGAAAATAAATATGGAGTCAGCAAAAAAAAAGCTGAATCATATTTACAAAATTATAATCGTGAAACTGGAAGTGCAGTTGGAATATATAGATTAACTAATGTTTTTGGAAAATGGTCAAAACCAAATTATAATTCTGTTGTCGCAACATTTTGTAATAATGTAGCAAAGAACGAAAAAGTAAATGTTGATAATCCAGAATCAGAAATATCTCTTGTTTATATAGATGATGTAATAGAATCTTTTCTAAAGAAATATGAGAGTCTTAAAGATATAGAATTTATCGAGGTTAAACCTGTATACACTTGTACAGTTCAATCCTTACTTAATAAAATCAACAAATTTAATAGTTTTTCAGATCATATCACTCTGGACTCAGTAGGAACTGGTTTTGATCGGGCACTTTACTCTACTTTTATAAGTTATTTACCTAAAGATAGATTTTCTTATTCTTTAAAGGAAAATATAGATTATAGGGGAAAATTTGTTGAGATTCTTAGAACACCAAATATGGGTCAGATATCATTCTTAACAGCTCCTCCAGGTATTACTCGAGGATGTCATTTCCATCATACAAAAACAGAAAAATTTATTGTTGTTCATGGAAGTGCACGGATAAAATATAGAAATCTGTTGGATAATGATAGCCATGAAATTATTGTTAACGAATCTAGTTCAACTGTGGTAGAAACAATTCCTGGTTGGGTTCATGATATTACAAATATAGGTAAAGAGAAACTAGTAGTTATGATCTGGACAAACGAGATATTTAATCCAAGTGTTCCAGATACATACGCTGAAGAAATTTAATTAAAATGAATAAAAAAAAGGTCATAACAATTGTTGGAACCAGGCCAGAAATAATACGCCTATCTAGAGTTATAAGTAGATTAGAAGAAAATTTTAATCACATTCTTGTTCATACTGGTCAGAATTATGACTATGAATTAAATGAAATTTTTTTTGAGGATTTAGGAATTAAGAGTCCTAATTACTTTCTTAATGCGGCAGATGAAAATGCTGCAAAAACAATTGGAAAAATAATAGCAGAAGTTGATACAGTTTTTGAAAAAGAAATGCCTGATGCAGTATTAATTCTAGGTGATACCAATAGTACTTTAAGTATTATTCCTGCCAAGAGACGAAAGATACCTACTTTCCACATGGAGGCAGGAAATAGATGTTTTGACTATAGGGTTCCGGAAGAAATTAATAGAAGAATAGTTGATCACGTTGCAGATGTAAATTTACCTTATAGTTCAATAGCAAAGAGTCACCTTCTTAGAGAAGGGTTGCCAATAGATATGGTTATAAAGACAGGGTCACCGATGAAAGAGGTTTTAGATTTTTATAAGGACAAGATAGATAATTCAAATATATTAGATAAGCTTAATCTTAAGAAATACGATTATTTTTTAGTCAGTCTTCATAGAGAAGAAAATATAGATCCAGATAATAATTTTAATGCTTTAAGAAGTATTCTAAATTTTATAGCTTCAGAATACAAGATACCTATAATCTTTTCCACTCATCCGCGTACTCAGCAAAGAATAAATAAAATGAATCAAAAATTTGATCAAAATATTAATTTTCTGAAGCCACTATCTTTTACTGACTATAATAATCTACAAATTAACTCTAAAGCAACATTGTCTGATAGTGGAACAATTAGTGAAGAGTCATCAATATTAAATTTCCCTGCGCTAAATCTTAGAGAAACGCATGAGAGACATGAAGCGATGGAAGAGGGCGCTGTAATGATGACAGGATTAAATATTGAAAATATTACAAATGCTTTAAAAATATTGGAAAATCAAAAAAGAGGAAAAGAAAGATCAATTAAGATACCAGAAGACTATAATGCAAACAATGTTTCTGAAAAAATTTCTAGAATATTATTAAGTTACATAGATTATATAAATAGGAAAACTTGGTTAAAAGATTATTAAAGATTATTAATGCGAGCACTTATCATAAGTCAATTTTTTTGGCCTGAGAACTTTAAGATAAACGATATTGTATCATATTTTGAAAGTAGAAATATCGAAAGTGTGGTTTTAACATCCTATCCACATTATCCTAATAAAAAAAAATATAGATCGTTTTTTAATAACAAAAAAGAATTAGAGTATTACGGGAAAACAAGAATATTCAGAGTACCTGTCATTTCCAGAGGCGATACCAATGTAGGTTTAATTTTTAATTATATCTCGTTTGTAGTTACATCATTAGTATTTGGGATTTGGAAAATTAGAAATGAAAAATTTGATTTTATTTTTATTTTTCAAACTTCACCCGCTACTGTTGTAATACCTGCGTTATTCATTAGCATGATTAAAAGAAAACCTATTTTTATGTGGGTACTAGATTTGTGGCCCGAAACTCTTGTTTCAATGAAAGTTATTTCAAATAAATTTTTAATTAAATTAATAAGTGCATTCATGAAGAAGGTATATGAAAGATGCGAAATAGTACTATGTCAATCAAGATCTATAACCAAAATCATTAATGACTTATCTTTCAAGAAGAATGCAATATTTTTTCCTTCCTGGTCAGAAAAAATTTTTTATGAGAAAAAAACAAAAACACTAGATAGATTTGACTATGATCAAAACAAATTTAACATTTTTTTTACAGGCAATATTGGTAAAGCTCAAGATTTTAAAACTCTTATTGAAGCTCTTAAAATAGTAAAGTTCCAAAGAATTGATTTACAGATTCATATAATTGGAGACGGAAGAAGATTAGAATGGTTAAAAAATCAGGCAAAAATTAATGATCTAAATCTTTTGATAAAGTTTCACGGATCATATCCAGTTGAATATATGCCTTTTTTCTTTGAGAAAGCTGATGCATTATTTGTATCACTTGTGCCAGGAGGAGTGTTTTCAATTACAATCCCTGCAAAAATTCAGACGTATTTACTTTCTAAGAAGCCTATACTTGGAGTTGTTGAAGGAGAGCCTTTAAAAATTATAAATGATTCAAAATGTGGATTTGCTTCAAAAGCAGGTGAGCCAGAGGCTTTAGTAAAGAACATTCAAAGTCTTATGAATCTTTCTGAAAAAGAAAAAGAGGAAATGGGAGAAAATGGTTACAATTACTCATTGGAAAACTTTTCTAGAATTAAATTGCTTAAGGGTTTAGAAGATCTAATTCACAATAAGATATATAAGGATATATGAAGATAGTTAAAGGAAAAACCAAAATAGGTATCATTGGATTAGGCTACATAGGTCTCCCTTTATCAATTGAGTTTCAAAAACATTTCAAGGTGGTAGGGTATGATCTCAATAAAGATAGAATTAGAGATCTAAAGAAAAATTTAGATTTCACTAAAGAGGTTACAAAAAAGAATCTGAAATTTGCAAATAATATTGAATTTTCAAATAGTGAGAGATCACTCAAAGATTGCAATATATTTATTATTTGTGTTCCAACTCCGATAAATAAAAAAAATCAACCAGACTTAAGTAATTTAAAAAAAGCTTGTATTACTGTATCAAAAAATTTAAAGAAAAATGATACTGTAATTTTTGAGTCTACAGTGTATCCGGGAGTAACAGATGATTTCTGTACACCAATAATAGAGAAGTTATCCAAATTAAAATTTAATGTAGATTTTTTTACAGGATACTCTCCAGAAAGAGTGAATCCAGGAGATAAAATTCATACCATAGCAAATACAATTAAAATTACCTCAGGATCTTCAAAAAAAATAGCTTCATATATCGATGATCTTTATAGATTAATTGTTAAGAATGGCACATATAAGGTTTCTTCAATAAAAACTGCTGAAGCTGCAAAAATTATAGAAAATACTCAAAGAGATTTAAATATTGCCCTAGTTAATGAGTTATCAATGATATTTAATTTGATGGACTTAAACACAACAGAAGTAATTAATGCCGCATCAACTAAATGGAATTTTATGCCTTTTCAGCCTGGTTTAGTTGGAGGACACTGCATTGGTGTAGATCCATATTATTTAACTTATGAAGCATTAAATTTGGGCATAACTCCAAAGGTTATTCTTTCAGGTAGGAAAACTAATGATGGTATGGCTAAATATGTATTTAATCGTATGCATAGTGCAATACCAAAGAAGAAAGGAAAGAATGATATACTTATAATGGGGATGACTTTCAAAGAAAATTGTCCAGATATTCGAAATTCAAAAGTAATAGATATTTATAAAAAATTTAATAAATTTCAATATAATATTGATGTTTATGATCCACATTTGTTAAACCTTAAAATAGGAAAAACCAATATCAATTTAATTAGAAAGATACCCAAAAAGAAATATGACGGTATTTTAATAGCTGTTGCTCACAAAGAATTTATAAGATTTGGTATTAAGAATTTACTTAAGATTTCAAAAAAAAATACAGTTATATTTGATTTGAAAAATATTTATAAAAGTAAAATAACTATGAAGTTATAATTTTGTTTTAATGTTATTATTTTAGTTATTAATATTTTAGATTGAATGAAATGCTTAATATAAATTTTTTTTTATTATTTATAATTATTAATCTAATTTTATTAATATTCTATAAAAAAATATCCAAATATATAAATGTTTATGATAATCCTGATAAGGAAAGAAAATATCATAAAAATAAAACTCCTTTAATTGGAGGGGTATTTTTATTTATTAATTTATTAATTTTCTTAATCTTTCAATATTTAAATGATATTCAGATATATCCAAACATAGAATTTTATATTTTTACTTCATGTTTTTTCTTATTGGGCTATTACGATGATAAGTTTCATCTTAATGCAAATACAAAATTAATTTTAAGTTTATTAATCGTTTCTGGATTGATGTATTTAGATTATAATCTGGTATTAACTCATTTGTATTTATCTTTTAATTATAACAACTACCCATTATTTTATTTTTCTTACCCTGTTACAATATTATGTATTCTTTTATTTGTGAATGCTTTGAACATGTTTGATGGTATGAACTTGCAGAGTGGTACATACTCATTAATAATCTTTATTATTTTATTATCTTCTAACGTATTTAATTTGCTATCTGTGGTAATGATAATTGGAATTTTATTTTTTTTAATTATAAATTTTAACGGTAGAATATTTTTTGGAGATAGTGGTACACTAATGCTTGGTTCTATTATTTCATACATTTTTATCTCAGACTACAATACCGTTAGAAACTTTTCCGTCGAGGAAATATTTTTAATTATGTATTTGCCTGGCTTAGATTTATTGAGAGTTGCAATGTATAGAATAATTAATAAGAGGCATCCTTTTAGTCCAGACAGGCAACATATTCACCATTATTTACTTAATAAATATTCATCTCGAATTTCTCTTACTGTCCTAATGATTTTATCATTTTTTCCATATTTCCTTAATAGAATTTTTGAAAAACCATACACTATAATTATTAGTACAATTTTAGTTTATATTTTATTGGTATATATTCTTTCAAGAGTTAAAAATGATCTTTTGAAAGATGGTTAATCTTTTCCAAAAATATCTCTAGTAAATAGTTTATCTTTAACATCAATAAGGTTGTTATCCTTGCGATTAGCAATTATTATTTCTGATAATTTTTTAAATTTTTTTAGGTCATTTATAACTTCAGAGTTAAAGAAATATTTTGAATCTAGGTTAGGCTCAAAAATTATAACTTTTATACCCTTTGCTTTTATTCTTTTCATGATACCTTGAATAGCACTGGTTCTAAAATTATCGGAATTTTTTTTCATTATTAATCGAAAAATTCCTACTATTTTTGGCTTTCTTTTTAAAATCTGTTCAGCAATAAAATCTTTCCTCGTTGTATTAGCTTTTACAACTGCACTTATTAAATTATTAGGTACATTATTATAATTTGCTACTAATTGCTTTGTATCTTTTGGTAAACAATAACCTCCATATCCAAATGAAGGATTGTTATAGTAATTACCGATCCTAGGGTCATAGCCAATTCCATTAATGATTTCTTTTGTGTTTAAATTGTTTGATACGCAATAGCTATCTAGTTCATTAAAAAAAGCAATTCTCATTGCCAAAAAAGTATTTGCAAATAATTTTACTGCTTCAGCTTCAGTATTTTTCATAAAGATTATAGGGGGTTTATTAATTGCACATTCTGATAGAAGTGATGCAAAATTTATCGCTTCACGAGTTTTATTACTTACAATAATTCTAGAGGGATTAAGTGTATCGTAAATAGAATTTCCTTCTCTTAAAAACTCTGGTGAAAAAAATATTTTTTTATATTTTGATTTATTTACCATCTTATCTGTAAAGCCAAGAGGTACCGTTGATTTAATTATGATGGAAGCCTTTTTGTTTATTTTACGTACATTTTTTATAGTTTCTTCAACAGTGCGTGTATTAAAATAGTTTGTTACCTCATCGTAATTTGTAGGTGTTGCTATAATAACGAATTCCGCATTCTCAAAAGAAACATTTTTATCTATGCTTGCTTTAAGTTTAATTTTATTTTCTTTTATAAACTTATTTATCAGTGGATCTGTTATAGGTGACTTATTTTGGTTTATTTTCGCAATCTTTTTGTCATCTATATCGTGTATTATAACATTATTTTTTTTAGATAATGTAGCAGCTAGTGAGAAGCCAACATATCCAGCTCCAACTATGGTAATTCTCATCAGATTTAAATTATTATTTTATATATATGACTTATACTAAATTATTTAAAAAAAAGCATATTAATTTATACGCATAAATAAAAATTATGTGAAATTTGTTAGTTTTTACAATAATAATATCATATAGACTAAATAGCCTTATTATATTAAACATTACTTTAGATTAATATTTACACACCTATTTGGTTTAGTAATTTTGTCTAAGATTTTTGAAAATTAAATAGATTTATAAATTTAAATTCAACACGAAAGAAATAAAATGGATAAGGACGAACTTTCATTTGCCTATATACTGAATTACTTGTGGAAAGAAAAGTTTACAATAGTAGTTCTTAGCTTCTCAATCGCAGCCATAATTTTTTCAATTATTTTCGTAAACTCGACTATTAAATCAAAAGAAAAATATATGGTATTGCCTTCAGCAATTAATAAAAAAGTGGACAACTTAGTCGCTAATGATTTGCAATCGTCTACTATTACTGAAACCGAAAAGAGTGTTACTTTGGTTATGAATAAATTTATTACTCCTAACAATATAAGGAAGGCAATTGATAGATCTAATCTCAAAATATCTGAAAATGAACTAGTAAAGCTTATTAGTATTACTAGAGGTGAAGAAAATATTAATAATTTGTCAAACTTATTATCAGATGCAAATTCTAGCAGAATTATAAGACAGTTGAGTATTGATGAGTCTGCATTATCTCAAATATTTGCAGATATAACTTCATTTAGAGATTTATTTTTTCAAATAAACCTTAATTATTCCAAGACAAAGCTTAATAAAATACAAGGCAAGATTTTTCTTGAAAATATGCTTTCTGTCATAAATGAAGAAATTACCATTCTTTATAACGAAAATAATGAACTTAAAATTTTTGAAAATCTTACTGCAAAAAATAACTTAGATATTAATTCAATTTCAGAAATTTATCATAGATATTACCAATTAATGTTATTTTATAATCAATTAGCTGCTGAAACAAATATTGTAACTGCTGCAAATATGAATGAGATTCAGTCTATGGCTAGTATGCTTCAATATAAAATATCAGTTCTGATAAATTCTGAAGATTATGTAAAAGAATATTTTCAAAGTGTTAATAAGCTTAAAATAGAAAATATGGAGCAAAAAATATCTGTTATAGATCAATTATTGCTTAAACAATTCTTTAAAGGTACTGACGTTTTCTCAGGTTCTATTATATCTGACCAAAGTTCATTTGATCAAAATGAAACAGGAGCTGTAAGTATAGACAATGATATATTTAATAGATTACTGAATCTAGGAAGTGACATTAATTTTACAAACTTTAGGAAAAAACTCATCCTTGAGAAAAGAAAGCTTCATTTTGAAAAAGCAGATTTTGAGGAATTTGATAAACTTATTCTTGGAAATGACTCGATATTAATAGATAAAAAAATCGAGACTCCATTAGATATTTATTTCGATGTAGTTAATGGATTAAATATATATGGCTCTAAGATTAATGAAGTTTCTAATGCTAGAAAAGAGCTTAGAACATTTGAAAAAACAAGTTTTCTTTCAGCTTTAGGCGGAGCGTACATAGTGGGAGGAGATAAAAGTATTCTGTATAACCTTAACTCAAATCTAATTACGTCTTTTCTTTTTGGTTTAGCACTAAGTATTTTCTTGGTTATTTCAAAATCAATTTTAATTACTGATAAGCAAAAACTCTCAGAGATTTCCATTAGCAATGGAAAATAATATTATTTTTATTTAATAAAACCTCTATAGATTTGATTATTAATTAAATGTGGAAATTAAGAAAATCTAAAGTTCATGGTACAGGTATATTTTCGACGGTAAGTATAAAAAAAAATACTAAAATAATTGAGTATATTGGAGAAAAAGTAAAAAAATCTGAAGGCGATAGAAGGTCAGAAGCAAGAATAAAAAAATATCTAAATTCAGAAAAAACTGGATCTGTTTATATATTTGAACTAAATAAGCGATATGACATAGATGGATCGTTTGCATATAATAAAGCAAGATTTATTAACCATTCCTGTGATCCAAATTGTGAGGTAGAAATTTCAAATAATAGAATTTGGATAACTTCAATTAAGAATATTAAACCAAATACAGAACTTACTTATGACTATGGATATGATTTTGATGAAGACGACTATGGAGATCATAAATGTAGATGCGGATCAAAAAAATGTATTGGTTATATAATATCAAGTGATGAAAGGGCTAAATTTAAAAAATATCTAAAAAAATCAAAAAAAATAGCAACTAATAAAAAAAGATGAAAAATGTTTTAGTAACGGGTGGATGTGGCTACATTGGTTCACATACAGCTATATCACTTTTGCTTGAAAAGCATAATGTCATTATTTTAGATAATCTTTGCAATTCATCTTTTAGAACTATTACAAAGATAAATAAAATTTCCAAAAAAAAATGTAAGTTTTACAAAGGAGATATTACAGATGAAAAAATTATTAATGAGATACTTCATAATGAAAATATAGACGCTATATTTCATTTTGCTGGTTTAAAATCTATAGAAGAAAGTATAGTTAATCCAAGACTTTATTACAGCACTAGTATAAATGGGATACTTACTTTATTAAAATATTGCAAAAAATATGGAGTAAATAGATTTATCTATTCTTCATCAGCTACTGTATATGGGTCTAATTTTCAACCACCTTTTAGTGAAAACCTCTCACTTGAAATGCCTTTTCACTCGTATGGAGCAAGCAAATTAATTGTTGAGAAGATATTAAAAGACTATTCATCACAAAATCATGACTTTAGATGTGCTGTATTTAGATATTTTAATCCAGTAGGTGTCCATAATTCCTATGAAATTGGTGAAAACTTAAACAAAAATAATACTAATCTTATTCCAAATATCATCAGAGTCCTAAAAGGTGAGTTAAAAAAATTAGTTGTTTATGGAGATGATTTTAATACACCTGATGGAACAGGTATAAGGGATTATATTCATATTGATGACTTAGTATCTGGACATATAAGTATTTTAAAAAAAATGAAATATAAAAAAAAATTTAATGTTTGGAATCTCGGGACCGGAACAGGTCACAGTGTACTAGAAGTTATTGAAGCTTTTGAGAATATTGCAGAAATGAAAATACCATATATAGTCAAAATGAGGAGGCCAGGCGATTTGGACAGTTCCTGGGCTGATATAAAAAAAGTAAATAAAGAAATAAATTGGTTTTCAAAAAAAAATCTACATGATATGGCAAGCGATGTATGTGATTACTATCTGAATAAATAAAAGCACTAATATTTAATGAACAGATTAAATAAAATGAAACTTATAAAAAAAACATTAGAAGAAATTTCAGATAATTTTAAAATTTTATCCGAATACAATTGTATTGAAATTGATCGAGCATCAAAACTCATGATAGACTCGTTAATTAAGGGTGGTAAAATAATTTTT
>MDTB01237729.1_pt1 | contig 12270 bp, 10 predicted proteins | sample 811161 | NCBI WGS metagenome assembly MDTB01 (sample SAMN05326650, study PRJNA326480) | marine metagenome | isolation source: seawater | place: Mediterranean Sea | collected 2009 | reverse complement strand
TTGAGGTTGGCATCAGGTGGATGTTTCATAAACCCGGTCAGGTCTGAAAAGAAGCAGCCGTAGTGAAAATTTTTCAGGTTGTTGCCTGCCTCTTAAAAAATGACTAATAAAATTTTAGCACTCAAATATAGGCCTCAAGAGTTTAAAGATTTGATTGGCCAAGAAGTAATGGCTCAAACTATTACAAATGCTATCAAATTAAATAAAACTCCCAATGCTTATTTGCTAACCGGCATAAGAGGAGTTGGAAAAACAACTACAGCAAGATTGATTGCTAAAGCTTTAAATTGTACTAAAAATTTTACTGAAGGTGAAAAGTGTAAAACAGGTGAATACTGCCATTGTGCTGAAATTGTAAATTCTAATCATATGGACATATTAGAAATGGATGCAGCTTCTAAAACAGGTATTGACGATGTTAGAGAGCTTATTGAAAATTCAAAGTATAGTCCTACAAGTTCAAAATACAAAATATTTATTATTGATGAAGTACACATGTTATCTAAACAAGCTTTTAATGGATTACTTAAAACTCTAGAAGAACCTCCACCAAGACTTAAGTTTATTTTAGCTACTACTGAAGTAAGAAAAATTCCCGTTACAATTTTATCTAGATGTCAAAGATTTGACTTGAAACGTGTGGATTTAAATGAACTTTTAGAACATTTAAAAGAAATATCCTCTAAAGAAAAAGGAAAAATTTCAATTAACGCTCTTAAGTTAATATCAAGGGCATCTGAAGGTTCGGTCAGAGATGCAATTTCTTTATTAGATAGAGCGCTTATTTCTCAAAATATAAATAAAAATAAAGAAATTCAAGATACAGATATTAGGCAAATGCTAGGGCTTGCTGACAGAAGTAGATTAATTTTACTATTTAAGGAAATTTTATTAGGGAATCAAAGTAAAGCAGTGGAGAATTTAAGAGAAATGATACAAAGTGGACTTGATGCAAAAAATTTTTTAAACGATATCTTAGAAATTTTATATCTCTTTAGTAGAAGAATAAATCTTGGACCAATCGAAAAAGATATGATGATTTCAGAATCAGAATTGCAGTTAATAGATGATTATTCAAAAAATTTAGATATGCGAGACTTAGGTTTGTTTTGGCAACTCACAATAAAAACTATAGAAGATTTGAAAGTAATAACAAATGAAAATTTAAGTTTAGAAATGTACATAATGCAATTAATTCACCTTAAGAATATTGACAATAATCAAGATTTACAAAAAGACATAATTCAAGACAAGGACCCTCAAATAGACACCAAAAAGTTGTCAAAAGACCAAGAAGAAAAGAAGATCAATGGAAATATTAAAAGTCAAATGAAAAGCACCGATCAAGTGAAAGAAAAAATAAATAAAAGTCCGGAGTTAATTGAAAAACCAAACATAAATAATTTAAAAAATTTTAAAGACCTCATAAATTTAGCTGACAAAGAGAATGAATTAGAATTAAAATATGATTTAGAGCGGAACGTAAAGTTGGTTAGTTTTGTCAAAGGCAAAATTGACATTAGTTTTAATGAAAAACTTAACAAAAATTTTATAAAGAATTTAACAGAAAAACTCCTTAAATGGACTGGAGAAAGATGGGTTATTTCTTTAAGTAAAAATGTTGGAGCTAAATCATTATATGAACAACATTTGGAAACGGAAAAATCTTCTTTGGTCGAAGAGGAGAAGAGTGAAGTAGCAAAAAAAATATTTGAAGCTTTTCCGGACGCTAAACTTACAAAGGTAAAGGAAGATAAGGATGCCTAATTTTTCTGATATGCTGTCAAAAGCAAAAGAGATGCAAGATAAGATGAAAGAGGCTCAAGAGAAAATAAAAAATATTGAAGTTGAAGGTGTCTCAGGTGGTAATCTTGTAAGAGTTGTTTTAACTGGCGATTATGATCTCAAATCTATAATTATCTCTGAAGAAGCAAAAAAAGAAGATCAAGAAATTATAAATGATCTAATTAAGGCTGCTTATAATAATGCCAAAGAAAATCTTAAAAAAAAATCTGCTGAAGAAATTTCTAAGATTACTGGTGGCATGAATATTCCTTTAGATTTTAAACTTCCTTTTTAAATGGACAATAATATTCCAGAAATAGATGAATTGATTAAGCATTTTTCTAAACTTCCAGGTCTAGGTCCTAAATCAGCAAAAAGAATAATTTTAAAGTTAATTAATAATAAGGATGGTTTAGTTAAACCTTTAGCGCAATCTTTAGCAAAAGTTTATAAGCAAGTTGTTAGGTGTCCTGAATGTGGAAACCTTAAAATTATTGAAAAAACATGTATATGTGAAAGTAAGAATAAATATGATAAAATTTGTGTTGTAGAAAATCTTGCTGATATGTGGGTCATTAACTCAGCAAATATTTTCAAAGGATATTATCATATTTTAGGAGGCACTCTTAATTCTGGTGAAAATTATGAGCAAAAAAATTTATTGTTTGATTCTTTGTTAAAAAGAATAAAAAAAAATAATTTGAAGGAAGTTATAATTGCAACAAGTGCTACTATAGAAGGTCAGACAACTGCTCATTATATAGAAGATTTAGTAAAGAATGATAAAATAAAAATTACTAAGTTGGCACAAGGTCTTCCTGTAGGTGGAGAAATTGAACAATTAGATGATGGAACTTTATTATCAGCATTTAAAAACAGAGTACCTGTTACTGATTAATTAAATTTTTTCTTTCTATCCTTCTTGCATGTAACAATGGTTCAGTATAGCCAGAAGGTTGAGATCTTCCTTTGAACACTAAATCACATGCTGCAGAAAAAGCTGTAGAACTCTCAAAATTTTTTGACATAGGAGTATAATTTAAATCTTTGCTGTTTTGTTCATCAACAATTGATGCCATTTTTTTCATCACCCTCATAACTTGATCTTTTGTACAAATTCCATGATGTAGCCAGTTAGACATATGCTGAGAAGATATTCTTAAAGTAGCCCTGTCCTCCATTAGACCTACATCGTTTATATCAGGGACTTTTGAGCAACCAACACCCTGATCAATCCATCTCACAACATATCCTAAAATACTTTGAGCATTGTTTTCAAGTTCTTTATTTATATTTTCTAGTGACCAATTAGGCCTATCAGCTTTTGGAATTTCAAGTATTTTTTCTAGTTTAGCTTTACTTCTTGATTTAATTTCTTGTTGTTTTTTAAAAACATTAACTAAGTGATAATGGGTTGCATGTAAAGTAGCCGCTGTTGGCGAAGGAACCCAAGAACAGTTTGCTCCAGATTTAGGATGACTAATTTTTTGTTTCATCATATCACCCATTTTGTCAGGCATTGCCCACATACCTTTTCCAATTTGAGCTTTTCCTGAAAAACCACATGCTAAACCAATGTCAACGTTCCAATCTTCGTATGTATTCAACCAGACTGATTTTTTCATATCACCTTTAAAAATCATTGGTCCTGCTTCAAAAGATGTGTGCATTTCATCTCCAGTTCTATCTAAGAATCCAGTATTTATAAAAACTATTCTATCTTTAACTTTCCTTATACATTCTTTTAGGTTTACAGTTGTTCTTCTTTCCTCATCCATTATGCCAACTTTAATTGAAAACTTTTCTATTCCTAAAAGCTTTTCAACTTTTTCAAAAAGAATATTGGTAAAGTTAACTTCATCGGGCCCATGCATTTTTGGCTTAACAATATAAACTGATTTTTTCCTTGAATTTTTTTCATTTTTGAAATCATGTAGCGCACAAAGAGTTGAAATAAATGCGTCCATAATACCCTCAGGAATTTCTGAACCATCTTTTAAAAGAATTGATGAATTTTTCATAAGATGACCTACATTTCTATTCAACAAAAGAGCTCGGCCATGTAATTTTATTTGAGAACCATTTTTATCTGTATAAACTCGATCTGGATTTAATTTACGAATAAATTTTTTCCCATTTTTTTCTATTTCAGTTTGAAGATTTCCCTTCATCAAGCCGAGCCAATTTCTGTAACATTTAATTTTATCTTCAGCATCTACAGCAGCTACAGAGTCTTCATTATCGACAATCGTAGAAATAGCCGACTCAATTATTACATTTGATATATTTGCTTTATCATTTTTTCCAATTTTATTTGAAGAGTCAATTATAATATCTATATGTAAATTGTTGTTTTTAATTAAAATTGATTTTGGATTTTTTTGTTCACCATTAAAACCAATAAATTGATCTTTATTTTTTAAAACATGTTTTTTATTATTAATAGATAATTTCAATTCTTTATTTTCTACCGTAAACTTTGTTACTTCCGCCCAATTTCCAGACTCAATTGGTGCGATTTCAGATAGAAATTTTCTAACATAAGAAACAACTTTTTTTGCTCTTTCAAGGTCATGATCTTTTTTATCTACTTCTAGAATTGCATCCGTGCCATATAGTGCATCATATAAGCTTCCCCAACGAGCGTTTGCAGCATTGAGAGCATATCTTGCGTTATCGACCGGAACAACTAATTGGGGTCCAGCTATTAGAGCAATTTCTTCATCAACGTTAGAAGTGCTAATATTAAAATCTGTTCCTTCGTCAACAATATAGTCTATAGATTTTAAAAAGGTTTTGTATTGTTTTTGGTCAAAATTTTTGTCCTTATTTAATTTATGCCAATCATCAATTTTTTTCTGTATTTCTTCTCTTTTTTTTATTAGATCATCATTCACAGGAGCTAATTCATGAACTGCTTCGTCAAAACCAGACCAAAAATTATCAATTGAAATACCTGTTTTAGGAATTACTTCATTGTTAACAAAATCATAAAGATTTGAGTCAATTTTTAGATTATTTTTCTCTATTTTACTCATAATGTATTAATTATTACCCCAAGAAAATTGTTTTTGACATGAGTAAATTTACCACTAAATAAGCCAGATTCATTATGTTAACTTATTTAAATTCTATTAAAAATAGAATTGTGATAAATACTAAGCTTCTATGAAAAATTATTTAGAATTTGAGAAAGAAATAAAATCTTTAGAGGAAGAAATTGATACTTTAAAAAGCCCTTTTGGGTCGGAAGGTATCTCTGAAGTTGATACTGAAAAAATTAAAAAAACTCAAAATGAAATTAATGAAAAATTGATAGAAACTTATAAAAATCTTAATAGTTGGGAAAAAACTTTAGTCGCTAGACACGAAGACAGACCAAGAGCAAATTATTATATAAATAAAATATTTGATAATTTTACAGCTCTTTCGGGTGATAGATATTTTGGAGATGATAAATCTGTAATTGCTGGATTTGGACTTTTAGGTAAAAAATCTGTTTTAGTAATAGGTCAAGAAAAAGGTGTAGACTTAAACAGTAGAATAGAAAGAAACTTTGGGATGATGAGTCCTGAGGGATACAGAAAATGTATAAGATTGATGCAACTTGCAAATCGATTTAAAATACCTGTGATTACTTTTGTTGACACGCCAGGTGCCTATCCTGGAATAGGAGCAGAACAGCGAGGTCAAGCATCTGCAATTGCAAATTCAATTGAATGTTCTATGAAACTAACAGTTCCAAACATTTCAATAATCATTGGTGAGGGAGGATCAGGAGGTGCTATCGCTCTAGCTTCATCTAATAAGGTAATCATGTTAGAAAATTCAATTTACTCTGTGATATCACCAGAAGGGTGTGCCTCAATTCTTTGGAGAGACCCTAGCAAGTCTTTACAGGCAGCTGAAGCAATGAAATTGACTGCAAAGGACCTACTCGATCTTGGAGTAATAGACGAAATTATCGATGAACCAATTGGAGGAGCTCATAGAGACGCTGATAATGCCGCTTATAATATTAAAAATATACTTTTACAAAATTTAGAATATTTTGAAAATCTTTCTGGGGACCAAATTTATGAACATAGGAAGAATAGATTTTTAAAAATTGGAAGAGATCGAGGTTTTACCAAATCTACTACGTTGGAGGATCAAGGGCTTGGTTACAAAACTTCGATATCGACTAAAATTTCAAAAAATTTAAGAAAAAATAGGAATATTTACATTCTTCTATCTATAGCTTTTTTGCTGTCATTGTTGTTATTTTTTAATAATTAAGTGTTGTAAATTTAGCCTTTATGTTTGTTTTTTTATTACTTATACAATCATTACTTGACATACATTGCTCAATTCTATTAAAGAGTGAAAATTAGTAAAATTTTACTAATCAAAGTTAATAAATAAATAAGGATAAGAAAATAATATGAGTACACTAAAAGGTAAAGTAAAGTGGTTCAATGGTACTAAAGGTTACGGTTTCATTGAAAGAGAAGACAAAGAAAAAGACGTGTTCGTTCATTCTTCAGCAGTTAGAGAAGCTGGTTTAAAATTTTTAAACGAAGGTGATGAGTTAACGTTTGAAGTGGAGAATGGAGAAAAAGGTCCTTCAGCAGTTAAATTGCAGAAAACATCTTAAATCTTATTTCCTAAATCATAAATTAACGGGACATCAAGAGCTTTAATTAGTTTTTTGTCCCGTTAATTTTCCTTGAAAAAGACACAATTGTTTTATAAATAAATCTCAATGACTATAAAAAATTTAGCATCTACTCTAAGAGCACATTCTCACAGAATGCATGCTAGGCTATTGCTTAGCTTATAATCAAAAACATATAAATTTAATTAAAATTAAGATAAACATAGAAGGGACGCAGCAGTAGCTCAGTTGGTTAGAGCACTAGTTTGTGGAACTAGGGGTCGGTGGTTCGAATCCACCCTGCTGTACCAAAAAATGACTAAAGAAAAAAAAATAAAACCAATTAAGGAAATTCCTTTAGGTTTTGTAGACAGACAAGAAAAAGAATTACTTATACGGGATTTTATAATTTCTAATATAAAAGAAATTATGATCAGGTATGGTTTTCAATATCTCGAAACACCAAGCTTTGAGTATTCAGAAAGTATTGGCAAATTTTTGCCCGACAAAGAAAGACCAGACGAAGGAGTTTTTTCATTTAAAGATGAGAATAAATGGTTGTCCCTTAGATACGATTTAACAGCACCTTTAGCTAGGTATGTAGCAAAAAATTATCTAGAAATCCCAAAACCTTTTAAAAGATATCAGCTTGGTACCGTCTGGAGAAATGAAAAACCTGGCCCTGGAAGGTTCAGAGAATTTTTGCAATTCGATGCTGATTTTGTAGGTACAAAAAGTTTACAAGCTGATGTCGAGTTATGTGTTTTGGTCTCTGAGATACTTGAAAAATGTGGACTTAATAAAAAAGATTATATTATTAAAATTTCTTCAAGAAAAATCACAGAGGAACTTTTTAAGAAAATTAAAGTTGATGATAACAAACAAAAACTCTCAGCCTTAAGAGCTTTAGATAAAATTGATAGATTAGGCTGGGAAGGAGTAAAACAATTGTTGGGAAAGGGAAGAAAAGATAAATCGGGTGATTTTACCCAAGGTGCAAATTTAAGTTTATCCAATATTGAGACAATAGAAAAACAATTGAAAAAAAAATTACCTGAAACAAATGATTTACAAGAAATGATAAAAATTTTTGAAGACTATGAGTTTAAAAATTATGAATTTGACCCTTCAATTATTAGAGGTCTTGAATACTATACCGGACCAATATTCGAAGTGAATTTAAAATTTGATGTAAAAAATAATAAGGGACAAGTTGTTCAATTTGGTTCAATAGGAGGAGGAGGCAGGTACGATAATCTTGTAAGTAACTTTGGTAATTACGATGCCCCTTCTACAGGAGTATCCTTAGGTATAGATAGATTAGTTTACGCTCTAATGCAAAAAAAAGATTTTAAGATTAAACAATCTAAACCTGTAGTGATTTGCGTTTTTGATAAAAAATATTCTAGAGAATATGTAAATTTACAAAGAGTCTTAAGAGAAGCTATGATTAGCACAGAAATCTATCCTGGTGAAAACAAATTAAAAAAACAAATGGAATATGCAAATAAAATTAAAGCCCCAGCAGTAATATTATATGGTGAAAACGAAATAAAATCAGAAAAGCTAACTTTGAAAAATCTAAAATCTGGAAATGAAAAATCAATTAAACTGGAAGAATTAGTTAATGAAATCAAAAAAATTATCTGAACAAATTATTAATACTTTTAAAGCAAATGGTTTTGCTTTATCAGAGCCGGATGTTCTGTTGGACTCCAAATATATTATTGAAAGATCAGGAGAAAATTTTAAAAGTACAATGTTAACCTTTAAAAACGAAGATGGAAAAGTAATGTGTTTAAGGCCAGACCTTACAGTTGCTTCATGCATTAAATATCTTAAAAAAAAATCTGGATCTAAAATTTATTATTCAGGGCAAGCATACAGAAGAATTAATAAAAAAAATTCGGATTTTATAAATGATCAATTGGGTATTGAAATCTTTGGATCTAAAAACCAGCTAAAAGATGACTTTAAAGTAATACAAACTATTTTAAATTCAGCTAAAAAAATTAAAAGCAAAAAAATTCAAATTAAAATTGGAGATGTGAGCTTATTTAAAAAACTTGTTTTTTCATTAGACATGCCAGAAAGATGGAAGTTGAGGCTCATCAGACATTTTTGGCGCCCTAATTATTTTGAAGAACTTTTAAATAGATTAGAAAAAAACTCAGATATAGATTCTGTTACTTTTGACACAGATAAAAAAAGATTTTATGAAATGAAAAAAATGGAACAAGATCAAATTTTAGCAGGAAGGTCTATTTCAGAAATTTTAAAAAGATTCGAAAAAAAAATTAAAGATCCAAGATCTTTTACAGAGGGAAAAAAAATTGTAAAAATTATAAGATCATTTTTAAAAATCAATTGTAAATTATCTGAATTAGATAAAAAATTGTTAGAATTTGTAAGAAAAAATAATCTCAAAAAAGATATCTTTAAAAGATTCAACTCCGTTCAAAATTTAAAAAAAATAAAACAGAACGTAAAATTTATAACTAACTTTGGAAGAGACATTGAGTACTATACTGGAATTGTGTTTGAAATATATTCAGGAAACAAAGAAATAGCTAGAGGAGGAAGATATGACGACTTACTCAAGAGTTTAGGTGCAAATAAAAATATACCAGCAGTTGGTGCTGCAATTAATTTAAATAATATTTATTAAAATGAATGATTTAATTACAATAGGTTTGCCTAGTAAAGGAAGATTAAAAGAAAAATCTAAAAATTTTTTTAATGATAAAGGTTTTAAAATTTTACAAAGCGGTCAAGAGAGAAATTATTTTGCATCCATTGAAAATAAAGCTAATATAAAGATTATTTATTTACATGCTAAGGAAATTATTCAAAGATTAGGAGATGGAACTCTAGATATAGGTATATCTGGATTAGATCTTCTTAATGAGTCTGAAAAAAATTTACAAGATAAAATAAAAATTCAAAAAAAACTTGATTTTGGTGAAGCAAATTTAGTAGTTGCCGTTCCAAATGATTGGATAGACGTACAAACAATTGCAGATTTAGAGGAAGTATCTTTTGATATTAGGTCTAAAAGAAACTCAAGGTTAAGGGTAGCCACAAAGTACCCTAATCTAACCAATGATTTTTTAATTTATAAAGGTGTTACACAATATAAATTAATTCCTAGTTTAGGTGCAACGGAGACTTATCCATTCATAGGCTCATCTGAAATAATCACAGATATAAGTTCTACTGGCAAGACATTGTCTGATAATAATTTAAGAGTTTTAAAAGATGGATTAATCTTAAAATCTACTGCTTGCCTATTTGCTTCGAAAAAAAGTCTAAAAAAAACTCAAAGTTTAAACTTTTAATTTTCAATTTTATTCAATTAAAAACATAAAACCATAAGCAAAAATAAAAGCTGGAATGGTACTATATAAAGTTGCAATAATTGCTGCTTTAGGAGCCAACGCAATTGCAGGAAATAAAGCGTCACCATCATTTGAAATCGCATTACCTATTTCAGCTGATAGAGGAATAAATCCATTTAGATAAAACGATGTAACTAAAATTTGAGGTCCACATCCAGGAAGAATTCCAAGAAGAATTGCTATTAATGGTATTAAAGGCTTCCATACATCAAAAATTATTTTTAAATCAAGAGCAGTAAAGAACACAAAAATCTCAAATATTAAAAAAGCACATATCACCCATGTTGTTACGAAATTAGTTGTATCAACCACTCTTGTTAAAAGAGAACGAGTTCTATCAGTAGAACATTGGAAATCACTTAGAGGGTTTAAAGACCACATAAATATAGATAGTATTGCACCAGCCAAACCTAAAGACGCAATTAAGCTGTAGCCTACGGGAATATTTAAAACTTCATCAATATTTATTTGGAAAGCGAGAAGTACTCCTAATAAAAAACCAGGTAAAAAAATTACTAACCAAAATATGTTGAATTTCGATATAAATGTTTTTTTTAATTTTTCAAACTCAATATCTATTTTTGAACTACGTTGCAGATAATTAATTCCGTGAATTTTATCAACTACAAAACCTGAAATGGCACCTATTAAAGCACATAGAGAAAATATAAATAATCCTGTTATTGGCTCTGCTGCTAATAGTAAAAACGCGGCATCTCCCATCGTAGCTGTAAGAACTGCCACTAAAGAGCCAAAACTTATCCTGCCTTGTATGTATTGGGTGACAACGATTATTGCTCCCCCGCATCCAGGTAGAGCTCCAAGGAGTGAAGCTATAATAACATGAATTTTTTTAGTTTTTTCTAGAATTAGGGCTATGTTAAATTTGGTTAAAGCATCCATTCCGATAAATAAGAATAATGTAAAACCTACAAATACTGAAACTTGTAAATAAGCGTCAATTAAAGATTGTCTTACGACATCTCCAAAATCATTGACTTGAAATGCCATAATTAAAATTGCAAATCCTAAAAAACTTTTCTTTAATAGCCTTCCCTCATTGGCTACTAAGATTGTTTTTTTTTCTATTACTGCTGCAATAAAAGCGTTCATAATTTAGTTTATAATAATTATAAACTATAAATTATGTGTTTTGCAAGGGAGCAAAAAAAAACCCCAGATTTAATATCTAGGGTTAGTTTTTTGTGAATTAGCTTGGGTTTTACATTCCCATACCGCCCATACCACCCATACCGCCCATACCGCCACCCATAGGAGGCATTGCTGGACTAGAGTCTTTTTCCTCAGGTTTATCCGCGATCATTGCTTCTGTTGTAATCAACAAGCCAGCAATAGAAGCGGCATCTTGTAGAGCTGATCTAACGACTTTAGTAGGATCGATAATACCTTTAGCAAACATATCAACATATTCTTCGTTCTGAGCATCATAACCTTGAGAAGATTTTTTACCCTCTAAAAGTTTACCCACTACAACAGACCCATCTACACCAGCGTTTGAAGTAATTTGTCTAATTGGAGCTTGGAGAGCTTTTTTAACTATTTCTACTCCAGCTTTTTGATCGTCACCTTTTAACTTCAGACTATCTAAATCTTGAGCAGCGTAAAGTAAAGCACATCCACCACCAATTACCACGCCTTCTTCAACCGCAGCTCTTGTGGCATTTAATGCGTCTTCAACTCTATCTTTTCTCTCTTTTACCTCAACTTCAGTTGCTCCACCGACTTTAATTACGGCAACACCACCTGCAAGTTTTGCTAATCTTTCTTGAAGTTTTTCTTTGTCATAGTCAGATGTTGTTTCATTGATCTCTGATCTAATTTGATTACATCTTGCTTCTATATCGGATTTTTTACCTTCACCCGCAACAATTGTACTATTTTCTTTATCAATTTTTACTTTTTTACAAGAACCAAGATCTCCAATTTTTACATTCTCTAATTTAATTCCAAGATCCTCGGAAATTACCTGACCTCCAGTTAAGATAGCGATATCTTCAAGCATTGATTTTCTTCGATCTCCAAACCCAGGTGCCTTGACTGCCACAACTTTAAGACCGCCTCTCAATTTGTTTACCACTAAAGTTGCCAAAGCTTCTCCTTCAACATCCTCAGAAATAATCATTAATGGTCTATTAGCTTGAACAACTGACTCTAACAGAGGAACCATTGGTTGTAAGTTTGTTAATTTTTTTTCAACCAAAAGGACTAAAGGATTTTCAAGTTCAGTAGTCATTTTTTCTGTATTTGTTACAAAATAAGGTGATAAGTATCCTCTATCAAATTGCATTCCTTCAACTACATCTAATTCTGTTTCAACTCCTTTTGCTTCTTCAACTGTAATTACACCTTCGTTACCAACTTTTTGCATTGCTTTTGAAATCATGTCACCAATTGATTTTTCACCATTTGCTGAAATTGTTCCAACTTGAG
>MDTB01023603.1_pt1 | contig 12271 bp, 10 predicted proteins | sample 811161 | NCBI WGS metagenome assembly MDTB01 (sample SAMN05326650, study PRJNA326480) | marine metagenome | isolation source: seawater | place: Mediterranean Sea | collected 2009 | reverse complement strand
TACGGACCATGACACGTCGCCTATTGAATCCAAGTCATCGTAAGAGTGAGAGAGGTTAAGCTCCAGTTCATCCTTCTCATGTACTTTGTCGTCGTACTCAATCTCTATTCCATTGGAGAATAATCGTGGAATTACTATCGGGGGGTTTGCATCCAGAACTCTTAGTGTCCATTCTGACAAGACCGTGTTTCCGGCATCGTCAGTAGCGACTAGTGCCATGAGGATTTCAGATGGCTCCCTCTGCAAGTGCCTCTGATCTATTCCCATATCGGCGCCATTGATTCCCGTTCCTTGGTTGGCGGTGAATTCGAAAGTTTGCTGATTCAAACCGGTTTGCCTCCATCCCTCTGATACGTTCGTGTACAACTCTAGTAATACCGGTAGAGATGAGTCGTCAGATGCGTTGACTTCGAATCTAATCAAGCTCCCCGCCAGTGCAAGAATTGGCGTTTGGCTTCCATTTTCTATCACCTCTCCTTCGATTCCATCGACTGAGAACTTCCCACTCCAGTCTGGTGGGATTCCGTCAACGGTGGGATTGACGTTCCAATGCGATGTCGCTCCGTGGAAGTCAATGCAGGTAGCATTCACGCTCATAACGTCCCCATGAGTGAAGTTTAGATCGCTGGGCTTGACTGATATCCAATTATTCTCGAATGAGGAAATTGTCGTTCCGCTTCTGCTTATCGTCCACTCTATTCTCGGATTTTCCAAGGGGTTATCCGAGCAGGTTGCTGAGAACGAAGAGGACTTTTCCAGCGAGATGGTAGAGGAAATTTGAGGGAAGCTTGTCGCGGAAAGGATTGGAGGCATGTTACGGTCAATTGTAATCCTGATGTCATAGGCAACTGGGGCCTGAGACCTGTCGACAAAGAATGCTCCTGGGCTACCGGTGATTATCTCTGACATTGGGCTAAACTTGAACTCCCAGTCCTCAGGAAGAGAGACTCTCAGAGGAACTTCCTCAATCAGAGCACCTACTCTTGGGAGATCGATTAGTCTTAGAGTCCTACCATCAGAAATACCAACCAGATTTCCACTCTCCGTCCACCCCCATTCCCCGCCGGTTCTGTTTGTAGGTCCGATTTCTGGAGGATTTACAGATACGTCAATGGATCCAACGACTGACATGGGAGAATAGTCGAATGCGCAACAGCCACCTGAAAATGAGTCGGTCCAGTTTCTGGAAGAGACTACTAGTTCAGAGAAAGAGTTGGCTTCCGATTCGTCCAACCACCCGTCCGAGTTACCTAGGATCTGATCTATCTGGTCCAAGAGTCCGATTGATCTGTTCTCCAGAAGGTCGGTTCCGTAGCTCTCGAGAACGGATACCTGTGCGAACCAGGTTGCGTTAACTTGTGAGCTAGGTGAGATTGAATTGGTGAAATTAAGGAACGACTGCCCTTGGATTGTCTGGTTACTATTCGAATCTGAGAAAACTGAATCCGATTCATGTTCCGCCAGTGAATCGTTAGATACCGTAATTTGAGATAACGCGAGAAGAGTTGAGATGAGGAGAGTTGTTAGAAACTCTGATTTTCTTTTTTCGGATGGCATCTTGGCACCTCACTCAAGTTCCAAAGATTATTCTGGAGCCAGAGAAGTCAATTTCCAAGGGGAACATTCGATGTCTTTCACCTAATTCCCTTTTCAGAATTCCTCGGAGCTGCCGGTTTCCACATACCAAGAGGAAGCCCCCATTTCCAGCTCCGAGAAGCTTGGCCCCTATTGCACCCGAAGAGATCGCCCTCTCGTACAAATCATCGATTTGAGTATTGGTAACCATGGAGGAGACGCCTCTCTTAGATACCCATGTCTGATTTAGAATGGCCCCTAGTGAATCGAGATCTCCGTGCTCTATATGGGAAACTGCCTCATCAGCATGCTTCCTAATTTCCCTCATCCTACTATTCTTGTCGGTCTCGTCATCAGATTGCTCAGACAGGACCCTGCTAGCACTCCTAGTCAATCCTGTGAAGACGAGAGTGAAATTCTCGGAGAATTTCTGGGACAATCCTTCCGATACCTCGATAGGTTCTACTTGGACTCCATTTTCTCCAAACCTGATCGAGTTGACCCCTCCGAAAGAGGCTGCGTACTGATCCTGTCTGCCAATCGGCGCACCCAGGGTGTCGATCTCGATCTGGCAAGCCTCTTCAGCGAGCTGTTCCTTGGAAACCTCCCTTTCCTGAAAAGCATGCATCGCGTTCAGTAGACCTACAGTAACCGAAGAGGAGGACCCTAGTCCGGTTCCCTGGCCTGGAATATCGGCAATCGTGGTGATCTCGACGCCCGATTCTATTCCAGTTAGTCTCAATGCCTCCCTAACCAGACCGTGTTGAATGTTTTCTAGAGTACCTACATCCTCCATGGATGAGTAAGAGACTCGAATCCGATCATCGAATCTCCTGTTTATGGTAACATACACGTATCTGGACAGTGCAGCTGAAACTACCCTGCCCCCCTTCGGTTCCGACATCGAGAAGTCATCGATATCAGTTCCACCTCCACAGAACGAAACTCTGAGAGGGGTTCGGCTGATTATCATCGAAACTTCGGGGCAGAGTGTCACACATCAAGACGCCGGTTTGGAGGAAATGAGCATTTTATGCAATGACAAGGCATATGAGAGGGCTGCTTCCGCGAGAGTCAGAGAACAATGGGCGACATAGTCACTATGGACGACCTAACCAACCAAGATATCGTTGCCGTTCTGGATGATGCCAAGAGACTAGTTCCGGTTGCTAGAGGCGATGTTTACCTACCCCTCCTGCAGGGAAAGGTGCTGGCAAACATGTTCTTCGAAAACTCAACTAGGACTAGAATGTCATTTGAGACTGCAATGAAGAGGCTCGGCGGTTCCGTCCTAAACTTCACTTCTATAGGCACATCAGTAGCCAAGGGTGAGACCCTCTATGACACCATGCAGATGATTGACGGATATGCTGATGTAGCCGCTATCAGGCATCCGAGGCAAGGTGCAGCCCAATACAGCGCAGACGCAGTAGGAATTCCTATTCTGAATGCTGGCGATGGTGCTGGAAATCACCCTACTCAGACTATGCTTGATCTCTTCACTATCAGACAGGCACATGGCACTCTGGAAGGACTTAATGTGGTCCTTGTCGGAGATTTGAGATATGGTAGAACGGTTCACAGCCTTTCTCATGCATTAGTTAGGTTCGGAGCTAAACTTACTCTGGTATCGCCATCAACGCTGAGAATGCCAGTCGAGATAGTTTCGGATCTCAGAGAACATGGTTCAGAAATCACGGAGACAGATTCATTGGAGGACCAAATCGCAGAGGCCGATGTGATCTATGTGACTAGGATTCAGAAGGAGAGATTCCCTGACGAGGACGAGTACGCCAAGGTAGCCGGGATATACAAAATCGAGGCGTCGGACCTTTCCGGCGCCAAGAAGGGGATGATCATCATGCACCCGCTACCAAGGGTGGATGAGATAGGGCCCGACGTGGACTCTACCGAATTCGCTAGATACTTCGAGCAGGCCTTCAATGGAGTCCCCACTAGGATGGCCCTGCTATGCAGGAGTCTAGGCATTGATGTTCCGAAGAAGGTGAAGTAATGAGCGAGATGAGGAGAGTAACTGCCATTCGAAACGGCACAGTAGTGGATCACATTCCCTCGGGCAATGCAATGCAGGTAATCAGGATTCTGAGGATAGACATGGACAGGGCTACTCCGGTGTCTCTGGTGATGAATGTGCCCAGCGATAAGTTGGGAAGGAAGGACGTCCTAAAAATCGAGGACAGGGAGCTGGACCAGGAGGACTTGGACAGGCTTGCTCTCATAGCACCTGCTGCCAGTATAGCGATAATCAGGAATCATGCTGTTGCTGAGAAGATGAAGGTAGAACTGGCTGATGATCTCCTAAATATCGCCAAGTGCTCCTTTTGGAACTGTATCACGAAGAACGACCGTGAACCATTGCCACAAAGGATGCGCGTGACATCGAGGGACCCGTTGCAATTAAGGTGCTATTACTGTGGACGTGGGCAAGAAATCGATGAGTTGATCGAAAACATCCTCTAAGTAAACCTGTGTCAGGAGGCCTCAGATAGCCAGTTCCTCATGGTGCATGACTGACAGACCTCTCGACTGGTAATCTCACCACATTCCTTGCAATTTTTTACATCCTGAGTAAGGTCTAGATTCGTCATTGAGTGCATCTCTCTTATCCTATCAAGGGAGTGGAGAAGACCGTGTCTTGCTCCGGGAGTCAGCGACTCTAGACTAGCAACAACTGACCTACTCTGCTGACGCATAGCACCGGGGGCGTGAGGACAGTCTCCATGGTGAATGGGGAGTCCCGCAAACAAGGCGTGAGCATGGATCTCTTGCTCAGGAATCCATCGAAGGGGGACAATCCTAGGAACCAGGCCATCAATCTTGGAATGGGTATGTGGAGCCAGCCTGACTGACCTTTCAATCTCACCCTTCTGGAGGTTCATAAGAATGGACTGAGCCATATCATCCAGATTGTGACCTAATGCCATGACATCCGCACCCACTCTCTCAGCCAGTGCATTCAGACCCTGCCTGCGGAAGACCCCGCAGTATGAACATGGCATGAGTCCCTTTGCCTCAACGTGACTCTCTCCCATTGCAGGCATGAGTTTGACCACCTCGTCCATTCTTCCATACCCCATCTCCTCGTAGCTAAGAGTCTCGAATCTAAGGGAAAGTGAGTCGGTCAGTTCTCTCGCGAATTCCATCGATGGAGCGCGATATCCATCGATTCCCTCGTCAACGCAACCCGCTACCAATTCCACGTCCCTTCGACCACCGATAATGTCAGCCATCATCGATAGTAGCACTGCTGAGTCCTTGCCACCTGAAACAGCTATCAGGATGATGAAGGGCGACCCATCGTCCTTGGTAGCGTTCTTTGGGAGGCTTAGTTGTGCCCTCAGTTCCCTTGAGGTTCTCTTTCGAATTGAGGAAGAAAGGTGCCTCCCGCACAGATGCTGCCCACTGTACTCCTGGAAGACAATAGCATCGGAGCGACATCTGCTGCAAGTCTGAACCTCGATGGCTCCTGTCATGTAGCTTCGTCGGACAGCATAGGCTTCAAACCATCCTCCGGTGATTTGATTCGGAGGCTATGCACCGGAAGGACATGGGCAGTTCTGAAATCCTACCGGATAGGAGCGAGATAGGGGACAAGAGTTTCTCTCCCACGATTGACAGGTTTTCCCTGTTTGTGCTATCAGTTTTGGGCATTTTAGCCTATCCAGAAATACAAAAGGGGCTAGAGACGAGTATGGGTGCAATCTCTGGCTTGGTGACTGTTTGTGGCCTGGTTACAGTGATCCCTCTAATCGCGACTTCTATTGGAAAGATGTACGTTAGAATCAGGGCCTAGTTGGAGCGTAACCTCGAAATCCCTGATTCCACGTAGCCGGAAACGATCTGCCACGGGACCACGAACCTTAGTCCAGCGACTGCTATAATGAAGAGGCCTGCAGAGATTACTTTGCCGTATGTCATCTGTAGTTCCAGAGACTCCTTCACTTGACCAGTCCACTGTGTACCCTCCAGTATTCCGACAATAGATATCATCAGGTCATCGAATGCCAAGGCAAGAGCTGTGGTCACCCCCACCAGGGAGACAACCACTAGGAGCTGAATTAGATGAGAGTTGACCACGTTATTGAACTGCCTGATATACTCTGGATCCCTCTTGGACTCCTCCGGGAGCGAGGCTGCGTATTCCATATGAGATATGGCAGCAGTCCCAGACTCCATGAAAAGAAGCATCAGTATGGCGATACCAAGAAGAGAGCCTGCAAGCGGGGAGACCAATCCTCCGAACATAGAGCCCTCACCTATCTGAGTTGGAAGCGCACGTAGTCCTACGTCTACCTCCGTGACTATCGGTTCGAAGGTAAGGACAGCATGAAATGCGATAACAATGATGTAGTAGCCTACGACCCAAGTAATCGATCTCTTCGAAAGACCCCATATTCCGATTAGTCCTACCAAGACGGGTGCGAATACAATTCCTAGGAACACGAGTTCTCCCATTAGTCCCAATGGATTGAATAGTTCCCCTATGTGATTCATTGAGTCGTTGCTGTTCCAGGGGAAGTGAAAGCCATTGGAGAATGTCGCGAATATCCAAGAGAATAGAAACGGGAGTATTACCCAGGCGCCCATCAATGCTGCAGCCACCTGCTTGATTCTATTCTGTAGCTCCTGTGAGGATGCCCAGAATCGTTCTATTGCAAAAGTAGCGAATAGGCACAAAACCAGGGGGCCGATCATGGACATTGTGCCCGTCTGACCCACACCGAGGAGGAAATCCGGTATTAGGAGCCCGTTGGCGTTTTCCATCCACATTAGACCCCTGGTGTGCTCGTATGAGGGGCACCACGTATCCGCGTTGTTGTTCAAGATGAAATCATCGCTACAAGGGCCATACATATCGCTCATCCTCTTCAGCAATAGCAAAAGCGAAACAGTAGAGGTTACCTGTAGGACTAGGATCTGCCATTTCTTCCTAAGTACAGGAATATGCAGAGTCTCGGTTATCTCCTCCTTCTTCTCAGATAATTCCAATTTCTCACCCCCTCGACTGTACCAGAGCCTGCGAAAGCTCGACATCGGGCATCCAATCTACGACCTTAGCCCCGTATCCCGATACGGCAGTCAATCGATTCTGCCTCTCCAGCTTGAGGACCTCGTAGGCCATTCGAGGGATGCGACTTACTAGCCTCTCGAGATCAACGCTACTAGGTGACAGGATAATGACCTCGTGGCCGTTTCCAGATAGGTTCCTGATTGCAGGTAGGGTGGTGCCATCGCCCTCTAGACTGCTGATTATGAAGACCGGGGAGCCTCGGCTGATTCTCGGGGAAAGGGAATTTGTAACCGCTTGGAGAGGCATCGATCCGGATGGGGAAACAGAAGCTAGACGACTTAGGACCTTGTACTGCTGCTTGTCTCCAGTATCTGGCGGGAGGAAGTCCATCCTACTTCCATAGGTCACCATGGCAACGGAGTCCTTCCTCTTCAGGAAGTGACTTGCTAGAGATGCCGCTGCAGATGCACCCATCTCAAGGGGGTTCTTCAGGACCGTCCCAATCCTACTGACCTCTCTTGTGTCGAGAATCACAAAGACGTCAGTAACTGCATCCCTGGTCTTCTGATTTACCATCATTTCACCGGTTCTTGCGAACGCCTTCCAGTTTATTGAGCGGATCGGATCAGTGGAAAGGTACTCCCTGAGCGAGTAGAACTCCATCCCAGGTCCAGGAGTTCTGAGCGTGGTGGCCCCCGTGTACATCTTAGGGACGTCGGCTCTCAGCATTGCATCCTCCACGTCCCTGACCTGTGGGAAGACGGTGATGTCGCACAGATCCTCTATCTTCGACTCATTCACGAACAAACCGAAGGCATTGCGGTGCCTTACTGAGATAGGTCCTATCGAGAAATGCCCCCTAAGGGGGCACCTCAGCATGTAATCTAGTTTAGCTGACTGCCCCGGACCTAGGTTTATCCTAATCTGGTTGATACCTCGTCTTATCTTCATCTCATGCGGCACGTTGTCGAACACCTCCAGTAGCTGTGTTCTCCTGTAAGACTTGTTTGTGATCGTTAGCGAAACCTCAATCAGATCCCCCTTGTATACATTCGAATGAGGTACGAATCTTGTTATCTCTAGTTCAGACTGGCCTACGATCCACCCATTTAGGGAGATGAAAGCGATGAAGGTTAGACCTATTATCATCATCTGGAAGTTGGAAATCATCATTCCAACCAGGATTAGGCTTACACCTCCTGCAAGCATAATTGCTGCTTTCCTAGTCCACAACTTTCGTCACACCCCCAGATTCTCCCCATTGTTTTATTCTCCTAACAATACCGACCAATTCGTCTGGCCTGTAGTTCCTCTCCTCGAAAAGGAAGCGAACAAGAACGGGATCGCGGATCATTCCCTGCAGTTCAGAAGCCGGCATTGCATCAAACTCCTCCATTGTTAGGGCATTGAGATTCCTAACCCTAGTGAGTAGAACTTGCCTGATCTTCTCTGGCCTCTGGTAGTACTTGTATCTCTCAGCATCTCCGAATCCGTAGTAAACAACTCTGAAAACGTGTCTCCAGTCCTCTGGATCCTCTTTCCTGATTAGTACAGCCTCTAGCAGAATGAACAGGAAAAGGAATAGTATCAACATGGCCATCCAATCATTCGTGAAGTAGATTAGCAGGTAGTAGACTAAGTTGTATGTGTCACCGAATATAGTGGGCTGTTGGTGCCTACTCTCGTCGAAGATAACTAATGCGTGTTCTCCCGGAGAAGTTCCATTATCGTTGAGTATCAGGGCCTCTGCTACTACATCAAGAATCCATTTCCTGTTGTCGTTTTCTGGCACCATACCAGAGTATATTGAAGCGAATTCAGGATCATACAATGAGTTGATCAGTACTGATCCATCCGAGATGAAGTGGACTCTGCCGGTCTCTGAACCTCGACAAAGAATAGCCTCGCAATACCTGACATAGACTGGGAACGGACCCTGCTCGTCCCCTACTAAACCGAACGCAGCAAAGGAGCCAACAGAGTAGTTGCCGTCTCCATTATTATCTATCCACGAGTCCTGAGTGGTTTTTGAGATGACGTAGCGCCTCTCTGCAGGGTTGTATGAGGTAGTCTTCTCGAATGCTGATGGGGTGTTGGTGAGTATGCTGTAGTCCTCTGACCAATCCCATCTGGGCTGATTTGTTGCTGGATCTGTACCCTGGAATCGGTGCGCGCATAGGCCAGAGTCCTGGATAGTTACGAATGGTGCTCCGATTTCTGGATCACTGGGATCTTCATCGAGAACGTCGACAACACCATCTCCATCGACATCTCTGATACATGGATTAACCGTGGTCTGAGATCCTTGTGACGAAGTGAAGTTGAATGCTGAGGTGGCATTTACCCATACGAAATCAGATCCAAGATCATTATCGTAGCTGTAGTCTGCATACAAGCGATGGTTAGTGAATTGAAGACCAAACTCCGAGGCAAGGTTACTCGAATACCCAAAATCGTCCATGAGAATCAGCGTACCACCCCTTGAGACGAATTCTCTGATTGCAACGATCTCTGAAGAAGTGTATCCATCTCCCTCGGAAAATTGTATCAGATCGTCTTCGCCGGTGAAGCGTGGAAGAGAAATTGTATCCCTCTCCACACCGGAAATCACGAAGATTGTCTGCTCGGGATGATCAATGTCACTCAAAAGCAGTGGACTAGACACCAGTGCTGTTGTCTCCACCCCCTTGTTGTTCAGTTCCTCACGAAATGAGCCAAGATCGTTCCACTCGTCTCCATATGCAGACTGTTGAGTCTGTCCAGGGACGACATAAGTGATTGCGATTGATAGAATTAGAAGTAGGAGTACTGCCCAGAAAGAGGCTTGCAAGGCTATCCTCTTGTTCCTTCGGGTATTGAGAAAACCACCTATCTTTCTCCAATCCACCGCCCGGCCACCTCAACTATGATTGTTGAGCCTAAAGATGGTTTTATGACCGTTATGTGACCGTGAACAATCCTGCATCGACTTATCTGGAGAGTTCCACGACGTTACCGACGCTAGCTACTTCCTCGACAGGAATTGTGAGGAGGCCGTCGGTTGTTGGCCACGGAAGCTCGGAAGGATCGATTCCCTGCTCAGTCACGACCAGGATTGCAACAATGTTTCCAGTATCTACATCTACTGTGAAGTCTGCTAGGTGGCCTAGAAGATCGCCTGCAGCATCTAAGACCTGCCTAGTCATTATTTCTTGGGTGAATGTGGTCTTCATTATATTCCTCAAATTAATTCGATTCCTGAGATTGCTCCGGAGGAGCGCTTCACCGACTCAAGGCCACTGGTTAGTGTCTCTTCCAACTTTGAGTAGTATTGCATCATCTCATCGTTTACCGTCGGCCTTACTCTTTCCACCGCGGTTTCAAAGTGCTTCCTAGTTACAGTCTTCTTCCCGTCCCTCATTGCAATTAGGGCTGCTTCTCTGCAGACTGCCTCTATGTCAGCACCTGTATAATTCTCCATACTAGCAGCTAGATCGTCGATCTTGAACTTCCCGAGGGGCATGTCCTTTGTGTGAATCTTCAGAATTGCGGACCTAGAGTCTCTGTCGGGCGGGGGGATATGTAGAACTCGTTCGAATCGGCCACTTCGCATCAGTGCTGGATCAATCATTTCAGGTCTGTTGGTTGCCGCGACTACGATGACTCCTTCCATTCCTTCCACTCCATCAAGACTGCTCAGTAGTTGGTTCACTACCCTGTTCATGACATCTGAACCCTCTCCTGAATGGCTCCTCCTCATTCCAGCTATGCTCTCGAACTCATCCAGGAAAACAATCGAAGGACTGGATTGCTTCGCTTTCTTGAAGACCTCTCTGACTGCTTTCTCGGATTCTCCAACCCACTTAGAAATTAGCTCTGGTCCTTTTATGGAGATGAAGTTGGCCTTGGCCTCGTTAGCAATCGCCTTGGCAATCAGGGTCTTTCCTGTACCCGGTGCGCCGAACAGCATTATTCCTCTGGGCGGAGTTATTCCGAAATGTTCGAATTGCTCGGGCATGTTCAATGGCCATTCTACGCTCTCCTTCAGTCGTTCCTTGACGTCTTGAAGACCTCCTACCTCTTCCCAGGTAACTTCTGGTACCTGTACGTATATCTCTCTCAGAGCGCTTGGCTCAATCTCCCTTACTGCCTCTTGGAAGTCAGACATCCTGACTTCCATCTTCTCGATTACCTCGGGAGCAATCTCTTCCTCATCCAGATCTATCTCTGGGAGATAGCGTCGAAGAGCCTTCATTGCTGCTTCCCTCACCAATGCTGAGATATCAGCTCCAACGAATCCATGAGTATGGTCTAGTAGCCAATCCAAATTGTAGTCATCACTGATTGGCATATCCCTAGTGTGAATCTCCAGGATTTCCCCCCTGCCTGCCTTGTCTGGGACACCAATCTCCAATTCTCTATCGAATCTTCCAGGTCTCCTTAGAGCCTGGTCAATTGCATCCCTTCTGTTTGTGGCCCCTATTACCACGACATTGTCCCTACCACCCATTCCATCCAGAAGGGTAAGTAGTTGAGCGACTACACGCCTCTCAACTTCTCCAGTAACGTCCTCTCTCTTTGGAGCGATACTATCTAGTTCGTCAATGAATATGATTGCCGGAGCGTTGGCTGCAGCCTCATCAAAAATCTCACGGAGTTGCTTCTCACTCTCACCGTAGTACTTCGAGATTATCTCTGGACCATTTATTGATGTAAAGTGTGCCTTTGTCTCTGATGCCACGGCCTTGGCAATCAGTGTCTTTCCAGTTCCTGGAGGGCCATGCAAAAGAACTCCGCGCGGAGGGTCGATCCCAAGTCTCCGGAATAGAATCGGATGCTTGAGAGGAAGTTCTATCATCTCCCTAACCTTTTGGAGCTGTTTTCCAATTCCTCCTATATCCTCGTAGGAGATGGTCTGAACCATATTCTCCTCTTCTTGTTCAATGCCGTCCTCCTTGATAACAATCTCAGTATCGGGAAGTACCTGCACTATCCCCTTGGGACTAGTTTGTACTATAGCAAAAGGCAATGCTTCAGCGAAGAGTGTCATCCCTGGAATGAATATTCTATCCCCTGCGACAACTGGCCTCTTGTTCAGGCCTCGTCTTGCGAATCCCTCAATTCCGGGTCCAAACCTAACTTTCTGTTGCTTTGCCATTACAGGACTCAGGACCAATTTGGTGCAAGGCTCGACCTCTACCTTGCGAATCTCGGCTCTGTCTCCGAGGCTTACTCCGGAGTTTTTCCGAATTATCCCATCAATTCGAATTACGCCAAGATTAGCATCTTCTGGTCTGCATCTCCAAACAATAGCCGCAGTCTTCCTCTCTCCTTCAATCTCGACGATGTCTCCGGGTTTTAGGTTCAAGTCATTGTCGAACGGGACTCTCGCTCGTCCGTGACCCACGTCACTCGGTATCGCCTTCGCCACTCTCAAGGTTAGTGATTCATTAGAGTCTGATGACATTTCTTACTCCCTACCGCCACTCCTCGTGCATAGGGGGTTGTTAAACCCTGCAATCAAGTATTCTCCATAGTGTAATATGGTTATCGGAACAAGGCATAGCGATGCGCATAATTCATTTCAGAAGTGGTATCCGCAGTATACATGGCACACGTACTTGAGACAGGGTTCGAGATTTTGAACAGAGAAAACCCCAACGGCAGTCCTACCGTAATGGGTTA
>MDTB01223946.1_pt1 | contig 12272 bp, 18 predicted proteins | sample 811161 | NCBI WGS metagenome assembly MDTB01 (sample SAMN05326650, study PRJNA326480) | marine metagenome | isolation source: seawater | place: Mediterranean Sea | collected 2009 | reverse complement strand
CTTGAGAAGATTGTAAAAGAGTTAGAGAAAGCATCTCAGACACACCTTGGTCAATCAAAGAGAATCAAGAAACATCTTGACAAAATGAAAGAAGAAGTCGAGATTGATGAAAAGATGGATGGTAGGAAAAAGTTCTCTGGGGCACAAGCAAAGAAAGATAATGAAGCAAGACGAGCCGCTCAGAGAAAAAAATTAGGTATTTTAGGTCCGAATGAAGAAGCCGAGATTGATGAAAAGAAATCTGACTACGAAGATCAAATCAAAGCTTTCTTAGCAAAGGGTGGTAAGATTCAAAAGGGTGATAAACCAAATCAAAGAAAGATTGATAAGGTCACAAAAGGTTTCATGAAGAAGTTTGGTTCAATGAAAAAGAAAGAAGCCGAACTTGACGCTAAAGATAAAGAAGAACTTGAAAAGATGATGGGTGAGGAACTTGTCACAGAAGCTTGGATTGATAAAGACGCCAGGAAGGTGGAGAGAAAATGGTCTAAGATGGACAAGAGAGCCAAAAAGAAGTGGATGGATGGTATCATGGCCAAAGCCAAAAAAGAGGGTATGCCAAAAGACGAACTGATGGATGTCTTGGATGACTATGGACTCACAATGGAAGAAACTTCAAATCTGAACAAGTTAGAAGATTGGGGTATTGATCTTAGAAAAGAGGGTTACATGGTCATGCCAGCAATTGATCGTGAAAAGTACACACCAATGAGAGGTCTTGAGGGACCATTCCCTACATTTTCAGGTAAAGTTTTGTACTACGATCCTAAAGCTGGTATGTACTATGATCGTGATTCAGACATATATCTTTCATACGATGCATACCTTGAGTATGATAAGATAAGTCCTTCACAACAAAAACAAATGAAATTAGGCCCACTTGGAGATCCAAAATCCAAAGAGTATAAGTCGATGGAGAGGATCAAGAAGAAGGTGGCAAAACTGGCTAAGAGAGATCAGTTGAAAAATGAATCAGTTGGTTTGAGATTAGCTAGAAAATTCTATCAAAAGGAGAAAGATAATGGCGGTTCATGATAAAAAGAATACTTTTGGGATGGCACCTTTCGGAGAACTAAAAGGTGTTGCAGATGCAGCACTTAAAATTATGACAGGTCAAACCCAAGAAGTTAAAGAAGAAGAAAAACCAGAGACTAACGAGGAAGAACCTCAAAAGTTGACTGAGTAATTAGTATAAATAAGATATAAACTAAATTTTAAAGGAGAGTAAAATGCCACTTTACAGCATAGGACTAACTGCTGATTCGTTAGAATTTGAATTTGAGGATGGATCGGCGACGGGATCAAGCCTTGATTTCGGAATACATGATAACATTCTTCTGGATAGTACAGATGGTGCACCTGGCTCCAATGCTGGTTTCCGGCTCGCACTCGAAGAACAATCTGAAAAGAAACCATCGTATCTCACACCAGATGAGAAGGCACGATGTTTTGCTAATAATCAAGGATGGTGGTTAAGACACTACAAATCATCTTCTTCACCAGCTGATGGACAACAAACATCAGATAGGTTCTGGGATGAACTCCTTGTGGCAGTAGGAAACATCGCAGGTACAAACTCAACTACTGGATTAGGTGTTGCAACTATATCAAGTCTTTCATTTGAGGGACTTACATCTGGAGCTGCTAATAATGCACCAGCTTATGAGGTAGGTGGAAGTGGAACACTTGCAAATGCTTTCGTAAGAGTAGTTTGGAACGAACCAGTAGACTTTGAATTGAGCACTACAGATCTTCCAGAGTTGACTGTTACTCATACAAAATCTAGTGATGGAACAGAAGTTTCATACACTGCAACAGCACCTGCAGGTAACACTACTGTATTCACAATGGAGTCGATTGGTACAGATAACGATACCATTTTATTGAACAGTACAGATGGTGCTCCTGAAACTGATGCTGGAGGTCGTATCATGATGGAGGGGGATACTCCAGCTGATGCATCATCCGATGGAAATCCAGATTTCCTAAGAATGGAAACACAAAGAAGTGGAACCGCGATGAATTTCTACTTCACAATTGCTGGATCTAATGCTAACGGAACATTGTCTATTGCAAGACAATCTTTTGCAAGTCTAGGTTCCTCAACAATTAAAGATTTGGGTCTTTCTACTGTAACTTCAAGTACAGATATTACTCAACAACTTTCTGATGAGGTAACATCTGCATCCGTAACAACAACTTAATTTGTTGTTATACATATAATGGGTGAGTGATTTTTAACCCGCGTCTAGGACGAGAACTTTCGCATAGCGCGCAGCGGAGTCCTAGCGTAATTTAACCTTAACGGTGCTGAGTCCCAGCACATAGCCAAAAGGAAACAAAATGGCCGATAAGAAGATAACCGCGTTAACAGAGAATACTGCTCTCGCGTCAACAGACTTGTTCCATGTCGTGGACAGTCCTAGTTCAAACCCTTCTAACCAGAAGGTAACTGTTAATACAGTTTTCATGTCCATTCCTGCTCCTCTCGCTTTCTCTAGCGTTGAGGCAGTAACAACAGCCACAGCTTTCAGTTTGACAGCTGCTATTACTAACGTAGGTGTTTCAACAGCACTTAGCGTATCCTTGGCTGCTGGAGCTGTTGGACAGTTCAAGTTCATGACTTCAGTTAATACTGGAACATCAACTCTTACACCAGCTGCAACAGGTGGAGCGTATATTACAATCGCTACAACAAATGTTGGTGAAACAGCAACATTCTTATACCACACAACCACAGCAACTGGTTGGTATTTGATGAGTGCAGCCAACGGAGCGGCAGCTGCCTGCGACGGCGGATCAACAGTCATTAAGGCGTAATTAGTCTTAATTACTTTTGTATGGGAGCCCATTTTTCTTGGGGCTCCCATTTTTTACTACATTATTAAGGAGTTATTATGTCGATACAATTAGATGAATTGAATAGTGAAAAGGAAAGATTGGAAGGAGATCGAAAGGCCCTTCTAGAAAGATTGCAAGAATACCAACAGGCTTTGACCCAAACTCAGCAACAACTTCAAGCAATCGGTGGAGCAATACAGACCTGTAATTACTTTATAGGGAAAATCCAATCACCACAGGAATCGAAAGAGGAACCGAAGTCCAGTGATGATGATTCATAACGGAACTAATTCATGGCGGACGTAAAATTTTCAGAATTATCTACACTCGCGGCCGCAGATGTTGCGTCTGCAGACATATTGGCAGTTGTAGATAGTAGTGAGAGTGCATCTAAACAACTTACCATTGACAACCTATTTGGTGCAGTTCCTGTCAATCTAGCAGTAACTGATGTCACACAATCCACAAGTAACACAACAGGATCAATTACCACCACTGGTGGTCTTGGTGTCACAAAAAATAGTCATATTGGTGGAAACCTCAATGTCTATGGTGATACAGATGTGGATGGTACAACAAATCTAGATGCAGTAGACATTGATGGAAATGTCCAGCTTGATGGTACACTTACTGTTGGGGTAGATGATACTGGATATGATGTCAAACTTTTTGGAGCAACCGCCAGCTCAAATATGTTATGGGATGAGTCAGATAATGCACTAGAATTTGGAAACTCATTCATAACAATAAACGATGCAAGAACATCTGGTACAATGGATGTACGAGGTCTTACAATTGACATTTCAAACAAAGTTGATACTGGTTCTTCTAATGACCGAATTGGTATTGATTGTGATGTTATTGGAGATGTCAATGGTAATACTATTAGAGATGCTGTAGCAATAAGAGCAGTATCCAGACAAAGTACAGGTGCAGAAGTTACACGTTTAAATACACCAATCCACTCCGTACTAGACATGGCCAACACCGCTTCCGCAAACAATAGTGGAACTACTCTTAGTGGTGCTTACGGATTGACGATTGATCATGATGATACGATCGCCACAAGAACTGGTCAACCCACAGCATTTATCTCCTTTGGAGAACTATATACTGGTGGAAATGAAGATATCGAAACAAAATATCTATTTGATATTTTTCCCAATGGAAAAACAGGAGATGCAACGTATGGTACAGGAGCTAATGTAGCTTTTTTCCTTAATAATACTTGTTATGCATCAGCACATGATTTTGAAACTCTCTGTAGTACAGATGGTGCTCCTGCAACAGATGAGGGTGATTATCTTCTATTAGAACCAGATCCGTTTGATGCTATACTTTTAGAGGAAGGTTCTCAAGAAGAATATGTAGATGGTGAAAAGGGAGGATTTCTTAATACAGAAAGTGGTGAATCTATTTTATTTGAAGATGCACTTCAAGATAATCCTACTGGATATGGGGGAAGAGTACAATACGAAAAAGGTTCCCAAGATGCTGATGGTGTTATTAAAATTAGAGTTAATGGGGAAGACAAATTTATACAACTCTATAATAGCCCAGGTTCACAAGTTTATTAACATTAATTCGGTTTTTTGATGATATTTGATGATTTGAATGAGAAGAACTTTCTTCTCTTCGCAATGCAAAATTATGATAATCCACAATGTACTGAGATAGAAGAATTTAACGATGATTTGAAGAAGATCAAATACATCAAAAGATTACTTAATCAGTATGTGTCTGAGGGTGTATTGAAGGAGAGATTGATCTTGAATCATATCATAGTTTTTTATAATGTATTCCCCCCAGCTGCAGCTACAAGGATTTTGTTTTTTAAGATAGAAGAGAAGTTTTGGCCAATGTTAAAACCTTTCCTATTTTATTTACAATTGATGCCCGAAAATAAAATAGAATCCATCAATGGAAAAGATATATTAGTGAATGATATCTCAATGGATCAAGGGGTTGTAAATAGTTTAAGAAAATTTGATAGAGAAAGTTAAATGCCAACATTAAAGAATGTAATCAATCAAGCGTCAAGGGGTGCTGATCTATATTTTGTGTTTAGGTTTTTACGCCTTCTCACCATGAAATATACATCAACCGAGGCCTACAAACTTGGTATTATAGACAAAAAGGGTAAAGCCCTAAAGAAAAGTTCTGAGTTAGAGACTGTCAAAGAAAAGGCATCTTATACTATGCTTCATCGTCTGGTTTTCAAAATCAGAGGATTGATTGAGAAAATTCCAGTTATTGGAAAATCCATATTACTTAATTATGCAGCAGCTCTATTTTTACTGAAAGAACAAAAAGATACTAGAATATGGACTGATGATGTCTATATGAAAACAAAATTACTGGAATTCCTAGAAACAGATTGGGAGGCCGACGCTAAATTACTAAAGGAAGAGGTGGATAATATGGGACATAAATCTTTTAAATCGTTTCTAACGGAGGCACCACTCTTTAGGGGTAAGGAACCTCTTTATGATAAAGACGATGGTACTCAAGAAAAGTGGATGAAAGAAATAGAAAAGGGAATTAATGCCCCGTATGTCAGTGTAGGAAAGTCTGCAATAGGCGGTGACTCAATTATGATAAGACTTTCTCTTGACAAAGAAAGTACTTGGTCAAATAAGATATATCAAAATTCAAGATACTCACAGTTTCATTTAGAACGTGATGGTTCACTTGAACAGTTCGCCAAGAAGTTTAGTTTAGCTAAGTTTAGAAAATCTAAAGTCAAAACTCCAAAGGCGACTGTAGATAAAATTAATGCCTATCTTAAAAAAGTAGATGAAGAAGTTGAACTTGATGAGAAAAAATCTGATTACGAAGACCAAATCAAAGCATTCTTGACAAAGGGTGGTAAGGTAACAAGAGGTAAACCTAACAAACAAAAAATTGACAAGGTTACAAAAGATTTCATGAAGAAACTTGGAGTAATGAAGAAAAAAGAAGCCGATCTGGATACAAAAGATAAAGAAGAACTTGAAAAGATGATGGAAGAAGAACTTGTCGTTGAAAGAAAAATGACTGATGCTGAAAAAGATGAAAGAGAAGAAATCGTGATGAAACTCAAAAAGAAAATGCCTGAGTTCAAAAAAAGATATGGTGATGACGCAAAGAGTGTTATGTACGCTACTGCCACCAAACAAGCAATGGAGGAAATGGGTAATGTGGCACCAACAGCTCCAGATAGTGGTGGTATTCAATATCAGGCACCTGTTCTTGGTTTAAAGAAAAAGAAGAAGAAAAAAGAATTACTCAAAGGTCATAAAATAAGTGAGTCAGTTCAGAGAACAACATTTGCGGGTAAGGATGTATTCATAGTAGATTCAGATACGTTTCACAACTGTAGGTTGGGTAAAAAGAAATATGGTAGATATGAAAAGTATGTTGGTAATGGTGAAGTGGGACAAACAATCAGAGAATATGGTCTGAAGTATCCAAGGCGACCTATCATTTTACAAAACGGAGAGAGCGGGCCTATGCTCTATCTCAAATACGGAAGGAGTTGAAATGGCAGAAAAAAAATATGGAATAGAGGAAACTAAAGAACTTTTATCATTTGTCTTTTCTTTAGCAGAAGCAATCAAAAAGTCAAATGCGGATGGTGATTTTAGTTGGAGGGATGGTCTTAACTTTGTTGAACCAATTAAAAGATTGGGCCCAGCAATAGATAACATAGAAGATATCATTCCAGAAATTCAAGATCTTGATGCCAATGAATGGAACGAGTTAATTACATTTGTATCTGAAAATTGGAATCTTGACACGATAGATGCCGAGGATGATATTTCGGTAAGAATTGAAGATGGTCTTAATGCAGGTATTGAACTGATAAGAATGACTCAGATATTTAAGGCATAGTGTCATGCCAGGAGAGTCACAAGATGTCAAACTTCAAGTTGGACTTTTACAACAAGAAGTCGAAGTTAGAGGGAGACAGATTGATTCTCTTCTAAACAAACTAGACACAACAGCAGATAAGATAGTAGATTTGACAGTAGAAATTAAATCATTGAATTCAAGACAGGAGGAACATCGTAAAACCGATGATGAAATCCGCTCCGAGTTGAAACTTTTACATTCACGAGCTGGTAACATTCATGATGAGATTGGTAAGTCTGAACGAAGAGTAACGGAACATATTACAAAACTAGAAGAGAGAGTTCGTGCTGTAGAACAATGGAAGTCGCGACTTATGGGCATGACCTCTTTAGTTGCTGGGGCAATTGGGGCCATTGCAGCATCACTTATCAATTGGATGACAAAAACATGAAAAGTTTTTCACAACATTTAGTAGAATTTGACTATCCACAAATTTATTGTGATATGGATGGAGTAGTTGCAGACTTTGCTGCATTTACGACTAAATTATTAGGAACAAAATTTAGAGATAAAAATTATCCAGATCTCCCAGCAGATTTATTTGCACAACTTCCAAAAATGCCTGATGCAGATACATTGTGGGGGTATATAAAACAATTTCAACCATTCATGCTCACAGCAATCCCTAGAGAATCTAGGGGAGCAATATCAAAAAGAGCAGGAAAGGATAAGACTCGTTGGATGATGAAAAATTTTAAATTACCAGCATCTAAAATGAGAATAGTACTAAGACAAAACAAAAAAAACTTTGCTATGGATGGTAGAGACAAAAGACCCAACATACTGATAGATGACCATGCAGGAAATATCAGAGAATGGGAATCTGCTGGAGGTATAGGAATAGTTCATACCGATGCTGCTTCTACCATAAATGATTTAAAGAAGATAGGATTCCCCTAATAGCAAAGAGAGCACATAAAGTATGGAAAATTTATTTGCAATGGATGAGTTAATAATGATGGCGATTATATTATTTGCATCATTTTGGCTCTTTCTATTCAATTACAGAACAGATAATAAAGAAAAGTATGAGGGACATAAGTGGTTAATAGGGTTTGATCTATTAATCAATATGGGTATGTCTCTCACTGGTTATTTGTTAATTACAATAGTCTTCACCAACATACCACAACTAGCCCCTTACGAAAGTTATAGGTATCCAGTAGGATTTTTATTTGGACTCACTTCTAATGTAAGTATTCCAATAGTATTGAAATGGTTCCAACAACAAATAACTAAAAAACTGAATGAAGTAAGTAAAAAGAAGTGAGGTAGATGATGGCTGAACAAAAACAAAAATCAGAAGAACAAAAAGTATTAGAACCAGTAAAACAAATAGAGATTGAAACCAAAGACCTTGTTGCAACAAGTAGGATTTGGATTTATGCAATAATTGGACTTTTAGCATATCTTATATTTTTCCTTCTTCCAGACATTAATACTAGAATGAAATGGATGGAGAAAGATTTAAATTCTGTCCTTGTCCAGAGTGAGAGATTTAAGAAGTCAACCAGAGTTTTTGCTAAAGACAATGCATGTGCAACTTGTCATTTAGACCCAGACCATTTGTTGCATAATCTACAGTCAAAATATCCAAGTTTTAGTGATATAAAATCTTTTATGAGAGTTGGCCACCAAAGATATTGGACAAATACAACTCCTGTTTCAGATGACGAATTAATAGAAATTTATAGGACATTAAAGTAATATGTTTGTTCCAGTGGGAAAATTGATAGTTGCTTTAGTATGGGCCTTCTGGATGATGAGTGTAGATTCCTCGTTAGGAGCAGAATATTTTCCAACATACGGAAGTACACTCAAAAAGGTTCAAGAAAAGGGTTTCGTAAACTGCGGGACTAAATTAGATTTTGCTGGATTCTCTGAAAAATATTGGGATGATGAAAGTGGACTAGAGTGGCACGGATTTGATGTAGATATTTGTAGAGCAGTTGCCGCTGCAGTGTTTGGTGATAAAACTAGTGTTGAGTTTACAGAGGTAGATGGTAGGACAAGATTTGAATTTTTGATTGATGGTGAAATAGATGTGTTATCAGCAGCCACAACATATACATTTTCAAGGAATGTAACAAAAAAATTAGAGTTCTTACCAACAACTTATTATGATGGTCAGGGTTTCATAACAAAAAGAACCTTGGGAGTATCTTCAGCCAAACAAATGGATGGAGCTAGAATATGTATGAGTTCTACTGGTACAGCTAAAAAGAACATCGAAGATTTTTTTCAATTACACGAAATTAAATACATTCCAGTAGTTGTCCCTGTAGGACAAAAATCAAAAGATTGGTATCTAGAAGGTAAATGTGATATGTATGGAACGGATAGGTCAGGATTGGCCTCCAATCGTACAACATTTAAAGATGCTGAATGGCACATAATTTTACCAGAAGTTATTTCAAAAGAACCATTGGGGCCAGTAGTTAAATATGGTGATCAACAATGGTCAGATATAGTAAGATGGACAGTCTATGTATTATTCATCGCAGAAGAGTTAGGAATTAATTCACAAAACATAGATGACTTTGTAGAACATAAAGATCCAAGCATCCAGAGATTCATGGGTGAAATAGATGGGGGTGAAGCTCCTCATCTTGGAGATAAATTGGGGTTGTCAAAGTATTGGGCTTATGATATAATAAAACAAGTAGGAAACTACAAAGAGATTTATGAGAGAAACATAGGCCCCAAAACAAAATTGGGTCTTGACAGAGGATTAAATAGATTATATAAAAAAGGTGGATTACTTTACGCACCACCATTGAGATAAAATGAATAAAATTATTAACAGACATTGGAGAGATTGGGCAGCCATTGTCTATCTATTCATCTGTCTATGTGATTTCTTTGTTGGCCCGCTTTGGTGGAATTTGTTGATGTTTGATGCATGTGCAGAGGTTTTGGCAGCAGGTCAAGATTGTAAGACTTCACGATGGGAACCATTAACATTACAAGCAGGTGCCATGTTACATCTGTCATTTGGAGCGATACTAGGTGCTACGGCATGGAGAAAAAAGGATGAGGTGGAAATACATAATAATAGGGATAGCTCTACTTCTTAGTGGATGTCTATCTTCAAATCAATTTTTAAGTATGGGTGGAGCCAACGGAACAAAGGATACTCTACCAGTTGGGGTGGATTCACTCTTGGAAATGGCAGAATATTGTGAAAGAATCTATGATAAAGGAAAGGAAATAGGAGACAATGAATTCGCCTATAATGTGGTTCAAGATCGTGGTGTCACTATTATTAGCATTCGTGGTACTAACAACGCTAAAAATGTGCTCACCGACCTCGACGCCAGACCATTCTTCGATAAAAAACTTGGAATTCAAATTCATAGAGGGTTTAGGGACGCCGCTGAAAAATTAAAAAATGATATAATTGAAAATGTTCCACTAGAGGAACATATCATTCTCACAGGACATTCTCTTGGTGGAGCCATAGCTCAAATAATGGGATTATGGTTTGAGGATGATGCCTATGAGGTACAAATATATACATTTGGTTCACCTACAGTTCTTATGAAACCGAGATATGACGATATACATTTTCGTGTATATTTAACAGATGACCCTGTACCCTTTTTGCCGCCATTTCCCTATGTGCATTGGGGTATAGGAATAGATGCAGAAACTCTATATTGGGATGAAGATCATCCTATTGGTGATGTTACAAAAATTGATGCGAGAGATCATTCTATAAAAGAATACATCAAGATTTTGGAGCGTCATCACGATGCCGACAACTGAAGAAGAACAAAATCCTTTTGAGAAGGTTCCAGAAGACAGAACTGCTGTAGACAATATTCTTAGAATCAATCATGGTAACCAGATGCGGTTGGGTTTGATGGCAGACGCTAAAGCCAACATCATGATAACAGTTTCGTCTATTGTTTTTTCGGTTACCATTGCAAATCTGGATAATGCATTAATGAGATGGCCACTACTCACATTTGCTTGTGGGTGTTTCTTTACACTACTTTTTGCTATATTTGCAATTATACCAAAGACAGGATATCCAAAAGTCAAGGGAACAGATGAGATAGACCGAAACTCTCCTTGGTTTAACCCTTTATTTTTCGGTCATTTTTCACACATACCAATTGAAGAATATAAAAAAGATTATGCTGAAAAATTAATGACCGATGATACAGTGTATGATGCTTTGGCGGGAGACATATACGGACAAGGAAAGGTTTTAGCATTAAGTAAATACAAATATCTTAAATGGTCTTATAACAGTTTTTTGATAGGGATGTCTGCAGCTATCATAGTTTTTGTTTTACAGGGCCCCATTGGGGAGTTTTTACTTGACATTTTAGATGGGATGTGGGATATTATATTAGGAGAAATGATTTTTACATTAGATGGATTCAAAGAGGTTTTGTGTCAAATGAGTGCACAATGTAGAGGATGATATGAAAAATATAGTATGTATAAAGTGGGGTACAAAATATTCAGTAGAGTATGTGAACAGATTACATAATATGGTTAAAAGACATTTAAGTTTACCACATAGATTTATATGTCTGACTGATGAACATGAAGTTTTTGAGCTGAATCCAGAGATTGAAACTAGACCATTATTGAGAACAGATTTAAAATATAGTTATACTAAATTTGAATTATTTGAAAAAGAATTACATGATATAAAAGGCCAGATCCTTTTCTTTGATTTGGATATAGTAATCAATGATTCGATAGATGAGTTGTTTTCGTTTGAACCAGAAGCTGAGTTCGTTGGTATCAAGGATTGGAAGATAGATTGTATAAATGCATCATGCATGAGGTTTAATGTTGGTGAACATTCTTACATCGTAGAGAATTGGTTTGAAGCAGTAAGAACGAGATTCACTACAGAAGAATATTTTGATCCTACATTAAATGGAAAGAAAAATCTATACCATGATTTGAATTGTTTTCCGCCTGTAGTTTATAGAGGGGATCAAGAGTGGACTACGACACAGTTGAAAGAACATAATGTAGATGTAAAGTATTATCCTTCTGATTGGTTACAAAGCTATACCTGCGGATATGATATGAATTCAAAGATAGTAGTTTTTCACGGAGAACCAAAACCACATGAAGTAGAGGATGCGTGGGTAAAAGAAAATTGGAGATAAAGATAGGTGTCTAAACAAAAAGAAAAAGATTTTGAACTTGAAGTCGTTTTACATTACAAAAATTCAGATGGGAGCACAGGTTCAATAATAAAAGTCAAAAGTAAAAAGAAATAGAAAGGGGGGTATTAGATGAAAATTGCGGGTATTTTGGCATTTTCAATAATTTTACTAGGATGTACAACAAAAACAGATAATGATGGATGTTTTGGATATACTTATGAAACAGGGTTAAAACGAGGAACATTATTAAAAAATCAAAATTATGTTTCTCCCTACAGGCAATGTGTGGAGGAAGAACCACCACATAAAAATATAAGAAAGAAATGAAATTCAGAGAATACCTCAGAGAAGATGTACTAGAGTTAGCGCTACCTACTGCTGTAAGATCGGCAATAG
>MDTB01073275.1_pt1 | contig 12272 bp, 14 predicted proteins | sample 811161 | NCBI WGS metagenome assembly MDTB01 (sample SAMN05326650, study PRJNA326480) | marine metagenome | isolation source: seawater | place: Mediterranean Sea | collected 2009 | reverse complement strand
TTTTCATATTGGTATTGCGATTGATACCCCTCACGGATTAATGGTGCCTAAAATTAGAAATGTAGATGAAAAAAATATTCTAACGTTGGGTAAAGAACTCCGCAAAACAAGCAAAGAGTGTAAGGATCTAAAAATTGACAAAAAGGACTTTTTTGGAGGCTCAATGACAATATCAAGTCTTGGCGGCATAGGTGGTAGTTTTTTTACACCAATCGTGAATTTACCAGAAGTATGTATTTTAGGTATTGGAAAAACTGAAGTTAAACCAATTCATATTGATGGAAATTTTATACCAAGAAAAATGATGCCAATTTCTTTGTCATATGATCATCGCATGATTGATGGCGCTGAAGCAGCAAGATTTTGCCAAGACTTAAAAGTAAGTTTGGGACGTAATTTTGCATTCAAATTAGCAAGTTAAATGATTGTTAAAGGAGTTTGTTCTCCAAAATTTGAAGAATTAAAAAAATTATTTCAAAAATATTTTACTAATAAAACCGAAACCGGAGCAAATTTCGCAATAGTCAAAAATCATGAAATTTTAGTTAATATTTATGGTGGAGAAAAAAATAATAATGAACCTTGGAATGAGAATACAATTGTAAACACATTTTCATTGAGTAAGGGAATTTACGCAAGTTGTATTGCTAGTCTTATTGAAAAAAATGAAATAAATTTAGACAAAAAGGTATCATATTACTGGTCCAAGTTTGGATTTAATAAAAAAGATATAACAGTAAGAGACATATTATCTCATCAATCTGGCCTGTATAGATTTAAAAAAAAAATAACTAATAATGACCTTTTAGAATTTGATAAAATTACTGAGCTATTAGAAAAACAAGAACCAGATCATAGGCCTGGTGAAAAGACTTTTTACCACGCTAAAACACATGGTTACCTTGTAGAAAATTTAATAAGAAGAACAACAGATTTAAGTTTGAAAGATTTTTTCAAGGAAATAATTGCATCAAAATATAATTTAAATTTTACTTTTGGGTTGGAAGACAAAGATTTCGATAATGTGAGTGATTTGGTAGAAGAAAAAAATAATAATGTAAATAAATTGAATGATGGATTTACAGCTTTTAACAATCCAGATCATGAAACTAATTTTTACAACTCAAAAAAGTGGAGGTTAGCTGGAGTAGCATCGATGGGTGGTCATGGATCAGCATTATCTATTGCCACAATATATGATTTACTTGCGAACGACCTAAAAAAAGATGAAAAAAAAATTATATCAAGTGAAAATTTTAAAAAAATTTTAAAACAATCGAATCATAAAATTGATGGTACACTTCAACTGCCGATTAAATGGACTAACTCTGGGTATATTTTAAGAGGAGGCTGGATGTTTGGAAAAAACAAAGAAGCCTTTGGACATAATGGTTGGGGTGGATCGTTAGGTTTTGGTGATCCAATTGAGGGGATTGGTATTGCATATGTGACAAAAAAAATTAATCCAACAATGGCAGCTGATAATCGGGCGGTAAGTCTAATAAGAAAGACTTATGAAATTTTAAACAAAATTTAAAAGTAATTTCTCCAAAAATTAATATTTTTTCTATCCCACCAGTTATGACATCCTAGGGGCAACTGATTATAACTTAAATTGAATAATTCTGATGGATCTTTGTCAAAACCAAATTTTATTGCTTTATTAAACTTTGCTACTTTAAAATTTGGATTTAAAAACTTCGAAAACAGGCTCCAAAATATATCTTCATTATAAAAATCTGAGAAATAATTGATCAAAATTTGACTAAAGTAAACTTTATTTTTTTTAAAGATTTTTTCGTTTATATAAATATAATAAATAATAAAAAAAAATTTCAAAAATTTTTGAATTCTATTCAACCCAGAAAAATATCTCAAAACCGGGATTAGTGATTTAAAAGTTAAATAAAATTTATTTGAATTAAGAACTTCTATACTTGACTTTGTTGATCGCATTGAAAAACCGCCATTAAGAATTCCAGTAAATCTTTTTTTTTTGATATTTATATGAGGAGAACCAATAAAATCTTCATTTAAAAATTCCTCTAAATCTTCTATTTTTTTTATTAAATAGGAGTCCAACTGATATATAAGAATATGATCAAAAGAATTAAATGTATTAAAGAATTTTTTTGATAACAGAAGTTTATTATATGATTTTTGACTTATAAAGTAATCATCATTAAAAAAAATTTTATTAATATTTTTGAATTGCGTTTCACCTTTTAACTTTTCTGGTAATACCAAAAAAATATTCTCTACATGATTTTTTTGCAAAATACATCTGAGGCTTTTTTCCTCAGTTTTAATTAAACTTAATTTATGTATTGGTATTACTATCGCTAATTTATTCATAGAAATCTATTTTTTTATATGTTAAGTTTAACAAGAAGTTTACCAACGAAAGATTTATTATTCAATAATTTCACTACTTTAGCTAATTTTATATATAGAATTAATAAATTGATTTAATTTTAATTACAAAATAATAAGTATGTTAAATATGCAAAACAATTCTATGTTGAAAAAATTATTCGAGGCAGAAAAATCTGGAGTAATTAAAATCCTTAAAAATATCGAATATAATGATTTAAAAATCTTCAATAATTTGTGCAATCAAAGCTTAAAAGCTTTAAAAAATAAAAAAAAAATTATATTTTTTGGCAATGGTGGTAGTGCTTCAGATGCCCAGCATTTAGCCACAGAATTAACTGTAAGGTACAAAAAAAATAGAAAAGCAATTGCAGCAATTTCATTGGCAACTGACACCTCCGCTCTAACAGCAATAGGTAATGATTTTGGGTTTAAATATATTTTTTCAAGGCAAATAGAAGCGATAGCAAATAAAAATGATATATGTGTAGCTATCACAACTTCAGGAAATAGTGAAAATATTATTGAAGCGTTCAAATCTGCAAAAAAACTAGGTTTAAATTTTTATGCAATGTCGGGTAACAATGGTGGTAAATTAAAAAAGATTTGTAAAAATATTATTTTAATACCATCAAAAATAACTTCTCAGATCCAAGTTTGTGAAATTTTTCTAGGTCAAATTTTTTGTGAGTATATTGAAAAAAATATAAAAAAAATTTGATTGTGGATAAGGCTATAATAATATTACCGACGGATTCGTTTATTTCTACAACATGGATTAAAAGTAAAGTTGAAAGAAAATGTTTAAATCCACATTTCTTTTTTTTAGATCAGAATTATCATTTATCAAAAAAACAAATTATTAAAAAAATAAATGAAGTTGTAAAAAAACAAGAAATTAATTTTGGTTTTTTTCAAGGAGATTATATATCTTTAATTGATTATGATTTTATAACTAAAATAAATTGCTCTAAAAAATACCTATATTTAACTGACGACTTTGATATGCATGAAGTAAATACGCTTACAGCTTTAGCCTGTGATGGTATTATTTCAGGATGTCCAATATCTGTATTTAAATATAAAGAAAAAAATTTAAATGCATATTTTGTCATACATGAGAGTGATGAAAGAGTTTATAAAAATTTAAATATTAACAAAGATATAGATGTAATTTTTTTTGGAACTTTAAAGGCGGATAGAATTAATTTTATTAATAAATTAAAAGAAAATAAAATAAATTTAAAAATTGTTGGTCCTGCAGATAGCAATAGTGCCCTTGTAAGTAATGAAGAACTAAATAAACTAATAAATAGAAGTAAAATTGTTTTAAACTTTTCATCTACTGGTTATAAAAATAAATTTTATTCTCATAAAACATTTGCATTCAACTATTTAATTCTAAAGGGAAGAGTTATGATATCTGGTTTGTGTGGATCCTTATGTATTAGTGAATATGCCCCAGCTCACAAATTAATATTTAGAGAAGATGCTTTACCAGAGTTTAAAGATGCTGAAGAAATGATAACAAAAATTAAATATTTTTTAAATGATGAAAATGCTTTAAAAAATCAAACTACTAAATTTGCTAAAGCATGTAAATCCTATTCTGATGAAGTTTACATGAATAATTTGTTTAAAGATTTAATATTAAAGTCGCATAGAAAGAAAGTAAATAAATTTCCATTCTGGTACCTAAGAACTTTCTACCTCAAACACACAAGACTTTATGGTAAAAATAGATACCTATTAAGCTATATATTAAATACCACTGATAATCTTTGCGAATTATTTAAATTTAAAAATTATTTAAATTTGGTAATAATATTTGAAACAATTGTTTATCTTCCACTAATGATAATAAAAATTTTATTTAACAAATTTAAAATTGATAAAAATTAAAAGTAAAATAGATTTAGTTATTTTAGCCGGTGGTCTAGGCTCACGTATTAAAAAATACTTAAATAATAGCCCTAAACCAATGATGAAATTTCAGGAGTTCAATTTTTTAGACCTATTATTAAGAAAAGTATGTTCTCACGATATAAATAGAGTTTTTATTCTTGCTGGTTACAAAGGTAAAAAAATAAAGGAAAAATTTCATAAAAAGAAAATTAATCTCGTAGATATAGAGTGCATCATTGAAAAAAAACAAATGGGAACAGCCGGGTGTTTAAATCAAATAAAAAGTAAAGTTTCAGATAATTTTATCGTAATAAATGGAGATACATTTTTCGATTTAGATTATAATCAAATAATTAATTATCCCCTAAAAAAAAAATATTCATTGATTGCCCTAGTTAAAAATAAAAATTACAAATCTAATAAAAAATTAATTAATCTTAAAATCATAAAAAATGATATTACTTATAGTATTAAATCAGATCTCATAAATGGAGGTATATATAAGTTTGACAAAAAGATTTTTAAATATATCCCCAAAGGACATTGTTCCTTAGAAAATGATGTTTTACCTAAATTAATAAAGAAAAAAAAAGTATCAGGATTAAAATTTAATAGTTTTTTTCTTGATATCGGAACACCTTCTAATCTATTTTTTGCAAAAAAAAAATTGATTAAATATTTAGAAAGACCAGCAATATTTCTTGATAGGGATGGAACTATAAACGAAGATAGCGGTTATACCCATAAAATTAAAGATTTAAAATTTAGAAAAGGCGTAATTTTTTCATTGAAAAAGCTACAAAAAAAAAATATCTTTTTTTTTATTATTACAAATCAGGCCGGAATTGGAAAAGGATATTTTAGCCTCAAACAGTTTTATAAATTCCAGAGTCATATGAAATCATTACTATATAAAGAAAAGATAGTAATTAATGATGTTGAATTTTGCCCCTATCATCCTAAAGCAAAATTAAAAAAATTTAGAAAAAGTTCTAATTTGCGAAAACCTGGAAATGAAATGATAAAAAAGATTTTAAAAAATTGGCCAATAAAAATGTCTAGCTCTATAATGATAGGCAACAGTGAAACTGATTATCTTTGTGCAAAAAAAAGCAATGTAAAATTTTTATATACTAAAAAAAACTTTAAACACTTGTTATCGAAAATTAAGATTTAGTAATTATTTTTGTAATCCAACTTAACTTTGTAAACTTTTATCATTTCTTTAATACCTTGATCAATACCAATTTTTGCTTTGAAACCTTTTCTTTCAATTTTTTTATTACTTACATAATAATCTCTTTTATCTGGATCTTTCTTATTTCTTAAATAATTAATTTTTAAGTCTTTTAAATTCTTCTTTATTTTTTTTACCATATCTATCTTTGTTACGTTAGCTTTTGACATTCCTAAATTATAAATATTATTTTTTAGTTTATTAAAATTTTTAATTGCAAAAACAATCGCCTCTGCAACGTCACGAACATGTATAAAGTTTCTTCTGAAATGTGGCTCAAAAATATCCAGTTTTTTATTTTTTAAAGCTAATAAAACAAGGTTATTCAATAATAAATCTGACCGCATTCTATAAGAATATCCAAAGACTGTAGCTAATCTAAAGCTTATTGAATTACCAAATTTCATTACACATTTTTCGGCGTCAACTTTTGTTCTTCCATATAATGATATTGGATTAAGTGGAGATTTTTCGTCACAAAACGTTTTTTTATCGCCAATTCCATATCCGGAGTTTGAGTTTGTAAAAATAATTCTTTGACTTTTTCTTAAATGTTTAATTATAAATTTTATTATATTTAAATTTATATCAACGGCTTTTTTTTTGTTCTTTTCACATAAAGGCGCACCAACCAAAGCAGCTAGTGGTATTATATAATCATATTTTTTGATTATATTTTTGAGATATTTCTTATCTAAAATATCTTTTTCAATAAAAGTAAAATTTTCATAATGTAGTAAATGACACAATGATCTGACATCATAATTTAATTTATCAATTACCGTTACATCGAAGCCTTCATGAACTAATTTTGTAGAGACCATCGATCCGATATATCCTGCACCTCCAGTGATAAGTATTTTTTTTGTCATTTATCTCTCTTACTTAATATTAGATTCTTTGTCTTTGGCCACTTAATTTTTAACCTTTTGTCATTCCATTTTAACACTTGTTGATTTTTTACATCGAAATATCTACCCTTATAAGATAATTTATAATGAAAAACGCAATGATCCGACAAACATAAAAAGCCATTTGCATAATTGGGTGGAATTAAGACTTGTTTATTATTTTTATGATCTAAAATAAATGTTTTCTTTCTTAAATAAAATTTTGAATTTTTAATATTATTTACAACTACAAAAAATACCTTTCCAAAAACACAGCTTACAAGTTTCCAGGTTTTTTTATCACCATGCAAACCTCTCAAGGTATTTTTTTTTGATATTGAAAATTTATCATGGTTAAATGTTAATTTGATTTTTTTTTTTTTCCAAGAGGTCCATAAGTAACCTCTATGATCTTTAAAAATTGATGAACTAAAAACTTTTAAATCTTTCATTTTATAATCTATTCAAAATTTTAACTATTTGATCAATTTTTTTAAAAGTTAAATCTGGGTAGTTGCCAATGTAATAACCAAAATTATGTACATGCTCTACATTAGAAAAATTCTTAAAATTAGTTGTTTTAATATAGTCTTTTAGATAAGGTTGTCTCATTTGATTGCCACCTCCAGCATTCCCTCTTCTAAATTCAATATTATGTTTTTTCATAATACTTTCAAACCTGTCTCTTAACTTAAAAGATCTTTCGTTTAAAATTATTGGAAATGCATAATTTGAATTTCCCTTTAAATCAAATTTTGTAAAGTATTTTTTATTATCTAAATTTTTCAGAAAATACTTCAAATTTTTAGATCTAATTATATTATTTTTATTTAATCTTTTAAGCTGATTTATACCTATAACTGCCTGAACCTCATTATTACGCATGTTAAATGCATTGAACATAAAAATAAAATTAGGCGATAGAGATTTGTATTTTTTTTTAATTTTATTCTCAAACTTTGTATTACCACATTCTCTCAAAAGGCCATGACCTCTTAACATTTTTATTGTCTCGTAAATTTTTTTATCATTAGTACATACCATCCCGCCTTCAATTGTAGACAAATGATGTGCATAATAAAAAGAAAAATTTGAAATAAGACCAAAGGTTCCGAGTTTTCTTTTTCTAAATGTTGCTCCATGAGACTCACAAACGTCCTCAATTAATATTATTTTTCTTTTTTTAATTTCTTTCAATAATCGGTCTGATAATCCATTAAAACCTTGAACATGTGTTAAAAATATAGCCTTAGTGTTTTTATTAATTTTATTTATTATTTCATCATTATTTATTGATAGATTTTTAAGATCAATATCTACAAATATTGGCTTAAAGTTATTGTTTATCACGGATACAATATCAGAATTCCAAGTTAACGGTGGCACTATTACGTCGCCAGTACCATAAAGATATTTTATTGCTAACATTGTTAAATAATTTGCTGATGATCCTGAATTTACAAATACACTGTATTTAACACCTAGCCATTTAGACCATTTACTCTCAAATTCTCTTACTTTTTTTGACTGAGTAAAAATTGTGTTTTTAAGTAAAAAATTAGCTGCAACCCTTCTATCTTCAAAATTAATATTATTACTCATTAAGGGATGGTTAAATTTATTTTTCATTAAAAATTACCTCTGATCCTTTTTCAGTTAATTCTATCGGAAGTACAACGCTTTTATTAAAAACTCTTTTGATTTTTTCATGGTGATTTTTTTTAACGTAAAATAATATAAATCCACCACCACCCGCTCCAAGTAGTTTGCCACCTAAGGCACCGTTTTTGATACCTAAGTTGTACATTTCATCTATATTTGATGTTGAAACGCTTTTGCTTAACTGCCTTTTTTGATACCAAGTTTTGTTTAACAGATCACCAAAATCATCCGCATTACCCTTGGTAATAATTTTTTTTGCTTGATCTACTATTGAAAGTATTTCTTTAATATTTTTACTTTTATTAAGTTTTAACTGACCTGTATATGTATTTGCTATCTTTTGAGCAGTCCTTGCCACTCCAGTATATACTAAGAGGAGATTTTTATTTAATTGGCTTTTGAATTTGTTGCTACATTTTATTTTACGAACGACGAATCCCCTGTGATTAAAAGAAATATTATTGAAACCACCGTATGAAGCGGCAATTTGATCTTGCAATCCAACATTTTCTTTCATAATCTTTCTTTCTAAATGAATACTTTTTTTAGCTAAAATATTTTTACTTATTTTTTTATTTTGCAAAACATTTATTGCATTTAACAAACCAACGACAAAACATGAGCTTGAACCCATGCCGCTTCTTGATGGTAAATCTCCATCATAATGGATTTCTAAACCTTTTGAAATTTTTGACTTTAAAAGAATATTTTTTACTGCATTATGTTTTATTTTTTCTATATTTTTTACAAGTTCTATATTGGAGTATACAACTCTATACTTATGACTAAAAAAATTAGGGAGTTCTCTGCATGTGATATAAATATATTTGTCGATTGTAGTTGATATTACTTCTCCATAGTTTTTAGAGAACCACTCTGGATAATCTGACCCGCCGCCAAAAAAAGAAATTCTATAAGGTGTTTTAGTAATAATCATAATTATTTCTTTTTATAATAATCTCCATATTCTACTAGAATAGTACTCACACCATCTTTTCTTAATACTGCTTTTTTATATTCTTTAAAAATTTCATTTGGTTTTTTAAGTTTAACAACATTTATATTTGGACACATAATTTTTATCGGTTTTGAAAAATCACCAATGTGTTGGCACTGTGGATTCAAAGGATATCTAGAACCGATACTTGTTCTAATTATTGCTTTTGATCTGTATTGTTTTTTTGTCATAATATGTAATTTATCTAGATGATTAACTAGTTGATTAATTGACAGTAGTAAAAAATTCCATCTTGGGTAAATACTTACAGGAATCATTCCAGACATTAACATTCCAATTGTAATTCCCATTTGCATTTCTTCGGTTACAGGTAATTCAATTTTTTTATCTTTTTTGATATCAACTAAAGTCGTTGACATAGCTGTACCAGGTACTGAAACTGCCTGACCAATAAAAATAGTTTTTCTATTTTGTGACAAATAGTTCATAGATTTTTTTAACTCTTCAAAATATTTCATTAAAATTGAACTCTTTTACCAGCTCCAGCATGTGGATATTTTAGTTTATATTTATAATATGAGATATATTTTGTATTTTTATTTTCAAATGACAATTTTTTGATCGACCATGTTTTTCTAGTATTAGAACACACCGATTTTCCGTTATCCTCAACTACAAAATGAATATTGAGTTTTTTGTTCACTGAATATTTTAGACATTCATGCATTATTCCAGTCTCGGCTGTCATATCACCTATAAAACAAAAAACTTTTGATTTTGATTTTTTCAATTTATTCGATAACGCTACCCCTACAGCAATAGGTAAAATGCCCCCTACAATAGCTGAGGAATATATATTATATTTTGGAAAACATAATGAGATCGACTTGCCGTCAAGTATCTCTTTCTCAATAACTTCTTCGGGAACCCCTTTCAACAAACACTGGTAATGAGATCTCCACGAACAGAAAACCCAATCCTTTTTTTTAATCTTTTTGAAAATTTTAATTAACTTATCTTCATTATTACTATACAAATGAATTGGTGCTTTTATTTTGGAACTATTAAATAATGATGCAATCTTATTTTCAAAATTTATTAGTTTTTTTTTAAGCATACTAAAATTGAGTTGGGTAGTGTATACATAACAAAAAAAATATCTCAAAGAAGTTTTTAATCAAAATGAAGAAATATTTAACAAGATTAATTAAAAATAAACATAAATTTATATTAAAATCTCTAATTGAAGCAAAAAGTGTTTATGGAGAAATTAATTATTTTGCCTTTAAACTTAAAAAAAAAATGTAAGTTAGGGTCTAAAGGAGATAGAATATTTATTCCCTTAGATGAAATTATAACGTCATACATCTTGAGATATGGCTGTTGGGATCCTGAAATAGTAGATTTTATAAAAAAAAATATTAAGAAAAAGGATAATATTCTAATTGATATTGGAGCTAATATTGGCCTTATGACAAGGCAACTGATACTTTCTAAGATTAAATTTAAAAAAATTTTCTGTATTGAACCTAATTCTGAAAATTTTAAATTACTTAAAGAGAATCTTTGTATTTTCCGAAATATAAAATATTTAAATTGTGGTCTTGGACAAAGAAAAAGCATATCCAAAATTTATCTTAATAAATATAATTTTGGTGACTATTCTTTTAAAAAGAAAACCGAAAAATATGAAAAAGCCATAATAGAGAACGTAAATTCCTTCTTTAAAAAAAATATTAAAAATAATAAAAACATAATTTATAAATCTGACACTCAGGGTATGGATGAGGAAATCTTATTATCCCTTGACAAGAAGTATTTTCAAAAAATATATATTCTAATAATAGAAATTACTAATCACGCTATAATTCTAAAAAATAAAAATAATTTCATAGATATATTAAGAAACTTTAAAAAATTCTCTTCAAAAGATCGTAATATTTTGTCTATCAATGAAATATTAAATAAAATTGAAAATAAAAATGAATTTGATTTATTCATGTCAAAATGAAATATAAATTTTTTCTTATTTGCACTCCTTATCTTCATGATAGAGGTTTAAAATTAAACATTGAGTCTGATATATTTTTTTATTTAGCGAAGTGCTTTGGTCAAAATAGTACAGATTTTGAAACTGCCAAATTTCATATCAAAGACACAAATCAAATGACTCTAGATTTAGAAAATCTTCAGGATAAATTGTCACAAAATACTATTGTTGTTGTTGATGGTTGCTATTACCCTGGCGACAAAACAGGCATCTACCCTAAAGAGCTTACTAATACTTTGGAGAAATCTAAGGCTAAAATTGTTTGTATTTTATCGGATTTAGTAAAGGAGTTAAACTTCTCCCCATGGGTTAAAATTTCAAACTTTATTCTAAGTTTTTCTAAAACTGGATGCGAATGGGCGAATAGGTATTATAATACTAATAAATTTATTCATTATCCATCGATACCAGTTCCTTGTCAAAACGAAAATAACATTCAGAAATTTTTGAATAGACCTTATGATTTTGGTTATGTTGGTTCTAAAAAAATATTTAGAATGAACTTTTTAAACTCCTTTATTAAAAAATCAAAAAAACAAATTTCAACTATGATAATTGACTCGAATAGATCTATGGAAACTGCTTCAAATACAGAAAGTTATCTTAAACTCTTAAAACAATGTAGATTTTTCTTTTGCACAAGAGCAGCTTATTATGAAAAATATTCTAACAGTTTTTTAAATTCAAAAATTTTTGATGGCAGGTATGCTGGGAGAATAAGTGAGTCTATTGCTTGTGGCTGTATACCAATTTATTGGCAGCCAAAAAGAGGTGGGTACCTTTTGACAATGCTCAAGAATAAAATTTTTTTTTCCAGAAAATCACACTTATTAAATTTTGAATGTTTAAAATCAGACAAAGAAAGTGTTCCGTTTGACTCAATAGATAAAAAAAAAATTAATTGTGTTGAATTTGTAAATGATGCTGACCATGCAATTAATTTAATTAAAAACTATTCTATCGAAGACACAAAGATAAAATTAGAAAATGGTCTGAAATTTTATTCTAATTATATAGATCCAAAAATTTTTTTCGATTTTATATTAAAAAATATTGAAGAAAAAAATTAGTAAACAAATATACGTCTTTTGCAATATACCAATTTATCTATTTAAGTGGCGGAGAGAGCGGGATTCGAACCCGCGAAAGAGTTGCCCCTTTACACGCTTTCCAAGCGTGCGCCTTAAACCACTCGGC
>MDTB01010315.1_pt1 | contig 12272 bp, 13 predicted proteins | sample 811161 | NCBI WGS metagenome assembly MDTB01 (sample SAMN05326650, study PRJNA326480) | marine metagenome | isolation source: seawater | place: Mediterranean Sea | collected 2009 | reverse complement strand
TTTAATAAACCTTTGTACCATTGTTATTTTATAAATTTATATATTTTTTAAAAAAAAATCTATAACATATTCACGACCATTATGGGTCATTTTTCTTGATTTTATTAATAATTTAATAAATATAGCAACATGACATATAAAGTTACAGAAGAAAATAACATATCAACCGTTTTTTTAAATGGAGAAATTGATATGGATGTGACAGAAAAGGCCAAAGAGGTGATTATGCCTCTTGTAGAAGCTGGCAAAGAAGTTCATATCAATTTAAAAGATGTCCAGTACATGGATTCTTCTGGAATCTCAATTTTAATTGAAAGCCACCAAAAAGCAGGTGAGATAGGTACCAAAGTAATACTAAAAGAAATAAGCAAGTCTGTTCTTAAAGTGATTATGATGGCTAAGCTAGAGCAAATTCTTAATTTAGAATAAATGAATTTTAAAGAGGAAAAAAAATTTCAAGTTAATTCTTCTAGCCTTAAAGATATTAGAAATTTTGCCAGAGAATTGTTTGAAAAAGTTGAAGAATTGGACAATTATAAAGAAGAATTAGTTTTAGCATTAGCAGAAGCTGCTCAAAATATTGTTAAACATGCCTACAACGGTGAAGCAAGCAGTGATGATATGCGAGTATTAATTACATATAATAACAAAGATCTTACTATGGAACTATTTGATAGAGGTGAAGCAGCAATTCCAGAAAATATTAAGCCTAGAGACATAAATGACATCAAAGCAGGAGGCCTTGGAACATTTTTTATCGGTCAGATTATGGATGAGGTAGTTTTTAAAACTTCAAAAGTGGATTGGGTTAATCATCTAATTTTAACTAAAAAGTTTTAAAATTTTATTGTCCAATAATTGCACCAACATTGAAAATCGGTGAATACATGGCAATCATTAATCCACCAATCATAGTTCCCATAAAAACAATCATAATAGGCTCAATTAAACTAGACATATTATCAACTGCCGTATCAAACTCTTCTTCATAGTAAGCTGATACTGAATTAAACATTTCATCTAAATTACCCGTTTGCTCCCCTACTGATATTAGCTGACTGAATGTTGGTGGAAACACAGGTTCTTTTAAAAATAACTTAGTTAACGTATCACCTGAAAAAACACCTTTTTTAACATTCTCTAAAGCTAGAGTAACTACATCATTATTACTAACTGATTTTGCAATATCAATACTTTCTAATAAATTTACCCCTGCGGCACTTAAATTACCCATGATCAAAGATATTCTTGCAATTAGTGATTTTAAAATCATATCTCCAAACACTGGCATCTTTAAAACTCGTTGGTGCCATTTATATCTTACAGCTGGAATTTTTGTGGTAGTGTATTTAAACACTGCAAAAATAATAATACATACTATTCCTAAGGTCAATCCACCTGAGCCTCTCATAAAATTACTAGCGTTCATAATTACCGCAGTTGGTGTAGGAAGCGCAACACCCATACCTTCATACATTTTAGCAAAAACAGGGACAACTTTTACTAACATAAAAACCATGACTGTGATTGCAACTGAAAACATTACAACCGGATAAGTAAGAGCACTTTTAATTTTTTTTTTTACTTTCTCTCTTTTTTCTAATGACTCAACTAATTTTAATAAGAAAGTATCAAGTTTACCACTGGCTTCCCCAGCTTTAATTAAGTTGATATAAACACTATCAAATATTTTTGGATATTTTTCAAAACATTTTGAAAGAGTGATACCTCCTTCTAAGTTTTTTCTAACATCTTCAATAATTTCTTTCATAGTTGGGTGTTCGATTTGATCTCTTAACATAGTTAAAACGTTAAGAATTGGCAGTCCTGCTTTAACCATGGTTGCAAATTGTTTTGAAAAGATCATCACATCTTCAGGTTTGACTGCTTTTTTTCCAAATGAAAAACCTTTACTTTTTTTCTTTTCTTTATCACCTTTTTTTTTCTTAGCTTTAACTATGTTGGTAATAATTATTTTTTGATCTTTAAGCTTAAATGAAGCCTCTTCTAAATTAATAGCCTCTATTTCTCCTTCAATATATTTTCCGGCAGAAATGCCTTTATAAGTAAAACTTTCTGATGACATATTTATATAAATTCTATTCCATGCTTAATACACGGTCGAATTCTCTAAAATTTAAATCTCCAGTTAAAATTAGTTCACGACCCATATCTTGCATAGTTCTAAATCCTTCTTTCATTGCGATCTCTTTAAGCTCTGGAGTAGTTGCTTTTCTTAATATCGCTTCTTTAATTGGTTTTGACACGCTTAAGATTTCATAAATACCCATACGACCTTTATATCCAGAGTCTTTGCATTTTGGACAGCCTTCTCCTTTTTGAACTTTTGCTCTTGAAGCTTGCTCAACTGTAAAACCAAAATCAGCTAATGCTTTAGGTGTAATATCTGGATCTGGTACTCTACATTCTGTACAAGTTTTTCTAGCTAATCTTTGAGCAAGAATTAAACTAACTGCTGCACTGATTAAATAATCTGGTGTGCCCATGTTCTGCAATCTTGTAATTGAACTTGGGGCATCGTTTGTGTGCAAAGTACTAAATACTAAGTGACCAGTAAGTGTGGCCTTCAATCCTATATCAACTGTTTCTTTATCCCTCATCTCTCCAACTAAAATAATTTCAGGGTCTTGTCTTAAAAAAGATCTAAGAGCTCTTTGAAAGTCATATCCTATATCATCTTTAATTTGTACCTGTCCTACTCCATCAAGTTCATACTCTACAGGATCTTCAGCTGTTAAAATATTTAGGTGAGGTTGAGATACTTCTTTTAAAATACTATAAAGAGTAGTTGTTTTACCAGAACCCGTTGGACCAGTTACTAAAACCAAACCTTGTGTTCCATGAATTGCTTTTCTTAAATTTTTTAAATCTGTTTCTTCAAAATTCAACTGCTCTAAACTAATATCTCCTGCATCTTTGTTTAGAACCCTCATTACAATTCTTTCATTAGTTGCTGTTGGTAAGATTGATAAACGTAAATCAACAACTTTTCCGTCAATTTTAAAAGGTATTGCTCCATCTTGAGGTAATCGTCTTTCTGCGATATCAAGTTTACCCATAATCTTAAATCTAGTAACTACTGCTCCATAATTGGAATGTAAAAATTTTGCAAAATGCTCTTGCTCTGTAAGGATACCATCGAGACGATATCTTACTCTTGAAGAAAACCTATAAGGCTCAATATGAATATCTGATACTCCTGATTTAATTGCTTCAGCAACGACCGCTGTACTAAATTTGATTACATCTGACTCGTTTTCAATCGCCTCAATATCTTCCTCAGGTTTTTCATCCAAAAGTTCAGCACTTTCATCAATATCATAGTCAAAAGTTTTCGTTTTCTCTTGTTGGGCCTGATTTATAGATTGAGTTGTTACCTCATCTCCTTCAACTATTTTATCTATAAAATCCGAAATCTGAGTGACTTTAGCTGCATGTAATTCAATTTCTTTTTTTGTAATTGTCCTTAAATTTCTCATCAAACTTAGTTTTGAACTATCTGGAATAGCTATATGAAGTACGTTTCCATCTATTTTAAATGGGGCAATAAAATTCATGTTAATATAGTTAGATGGTAGTACAGATTTTATCTCATCTGTAATTGGAAGTTTGCTCAAATCAACTATTTCTAAGGATTGTTCTTGCACTAAAAGATCTAAAATTTTTTCCTCATCAGTTAATTTTAATTCAAAAACTGCCTCTATTTGAGATTTATCACCTTCTGCTGAAACTTTTTTTATTTCTATTAAATCTTTTCCTGAAATAACATCTTGATCAATTAAAATGTTAATTAAATTTATTTCTGAGTCTCTACTAATTTTTAACATCTATAAAACTCTAGGAGCAATGAATATAAGTAATTCTTCTAATTTGTCCTGATCCTTTTTATATTTTAATAAATTTCCAATAACTGGGACATTTCCTAGTCCTGGAACTTGCTCTTTACCTTTTGTAACATTTGCAGATTTAATTCCACCAATTACAACAATATCACCATCTGCTACTAATAATTTTGTAACAATTTCCATTTTTGTTATTGGTGGGCTTTCTTGAGATGTATCTGCATCATCATTGTTTACTTGTATTTGTAACAAAACATTACCATCACCTATGATACTTGGTGTCACTTGAAGTTTTAAAGCAGCCTCTTTAAATGAGGTCGTGGTTTGTCCATCTGACGACTCCTCATAAGGAATTTCTTTACCTTGAGTTACTGAAGCTGGTTGATTGTTAAGTGTAAAAACTTTTGGATTTGAAATTGTCTCAACTATACCTAGCTTTTCTAAAGCAGTTATTTCTGCTTTTAAAACAGCAGAACCAGTTTTTTTCAAAACTCCAATTCCACTTGTGGCTCCAACAGCAGGCAAATTTGTCAACATATCTTGGGATTTTGTTCCTCCTAGTGCAGCTGAAGTACCATCAAATGTCCCAGCTGACTGAGCATCGCCTAAAACTCCTCCAATTTGTTCACCGTTTCTTTGATAATAACCACCTAATCTCGTTCCTAATTGTCTTTCAAATTCTGAACTAGCTTTGACAACAAAGGCTTCAATTAAAACTTGTTCAGTCTTTATATCTATTTCTTGTAAAACTTTATCAACAGTATCAAGGTCATTTTTCTTTCCTCTTACGATAATTGATCTAGTTGCTGTCTCCTCAGTAATTCTTATTGAAGATGATGAGTTTTCACCAGATCCTGATTGAAATAATGCTTCAATTGTACTTTTTGCAAGTTCTGGGGAGATATAATAAAGTCTAAATATTTCAGAAATAATCGGCTCAACACTATTTTCCATCTCTACTTTATTTTTAACAGCTGTTGCTCTTTCTGATTTATAACTTTCTTGAGAAGTAAGCACTGCTGGAGAATGGACTCTTATTAAATTACTAGAAACATCAATATCTGAGGCATAATTTTTCATATCTAACAAAGCTTGAAATGCTTTATCCCAAGGAACATCTATTAATTCCGCACTGATAGCGCCTGCAACTTCATCTCCTACTAAAATGTTTATTTCACCTATTTTACCCATTAAAATCATTGTTTCTTTAAAGTCTAAATTCTTAAACTTAAGAGTAATACGTTGTTTTAATTGAGGATAGTCGTCTGGAATTAGCAGATAATTTGTTTGGGTTTCAGAACTTATAATTTTTCTTTTTTGTCTTTCAACACTACCTTGAACTGGCTTTGGTCCCATCTCCAGTGTTTTAGAAACTTCTGATTTTCCAGTAGTTCTCATATCAGTTTTAATCAATGGAGTATTGTGCTTAAATGGTTTATTGTATTTCTTTGCAAACTGTGAATTAGCACAACCACTTAAAACAAATCCTAAGATCAATACAAAAAATAAATTATAATATTTTTTAATATTCATCTGTCTCTCTAATTTGTTGATTAAAATCAATTACCATAAAAATATCTTTTTCATTATTTTTAAAAATTGCTTCAGTTAATCTAAGATCAACTAATTTAATTTCTCCTAAAAACTGTCCAAGAGTAAGAGTTAAGACTTCACCGGAAGCATTGGTTAAACTTATATAGCTATTATCTTTTCCAGAGATTATCCCTGAAAGTTTAAAATTATATAAACTCATTTCATCTCTTTCTTCGCCGGTTTCTAAATCAATGTTAGCAGCATTATCTGAAGTTCCTTCGTTTCCCGCGAAAGGATCATTAAGCGGAACATCTTCGTCGTCTAAAGTATTCTTTTCTAAATTAGCTGTAATCTCTTTAGCTTGTTCTACAAGCTCAGATTTTTTATCGTGGTTGTCTGCATTCACTGCACTAAACGAAAAAATAATAAATAAAATTAAAATTCTTTTAAAAAAACTCATCTGGTATTCCTACTATTGTTAGTTCTCCAGTTGCAATTATCGCTCCAGTTGTATCATTTTGTACTATACTTATACTCTCTTTGTCAAAGTTTAACATTTTCTTAGACTTAGCTATAGCTCTTTTAAATTTTATATATCCTAAAAAATTGCCTTTTATCTCATATTCAACAGGTATTTTATAATAAGAGACATCGTTCTTTTTTAATAATTCTTCTGGTTGTTCTGTTACTCCTTTTTTTAAAACAGGTTTTGGTTTTTTCTTTTCTATTTTAGAAATAATTAAACCATTTACACCAGCATAACGACTTAAGCTTTGATACAAACCTTCAACTTCTGCCTTTGAATGAAACAATGTTGATTGCTCATTATATTGAGGTTCTAACTTCTTAAGCTTTTTTTTATTTATGATTATTTCATTTTGGATTTGAACAATTTCATTTTCTTTTAAAATTTTATCATCTAATAATATTTTTTTTTGTTTAACTATTGGACTTAAAACTACATAATAAATTATCAAAAATAATATTATTGCCCCGAAACTAATTCCATATTTAATAAGGGTTTTTTTATCTACTTCTTTTAATTTTGCAGTGAGATCACTTATCTGTATATTATTTAAATCCATTTAAACGCTCTCCACAATACAAACTACTTTAAAACCTTTCATAGCTTGTTTTCCTTGTTCATTTCCAGCTGGCAAAGTCATAGTCGCTAGTGAAGCTTGAACAATCAATTTTTTATTATTTAAATTACTAATAAGCTTTAATATATCTTGGTCACTATAAGCGCCTCCCTCAATAATAATTTGGTTAGAGCCATCATACTGAATTGAGTTAAATTTTACTCTTTTTGGCACAGCTGAAGCTATTTGTGCTAGAACTCTAAAATTAATAGATTTATTAGATTTTATATTTTTACTAATATCCAAAGATCTAACCATTATAGCAATCTCTCTTTGCACTTTTTGATTTTGAGCAGTTCTTTGTTCATGAGTTTGGACTATATCTTCATAACCAACTAATTTATTATTATAAGTATTAATATTCCAAAAAGACAAACCAAATAAAATTACATAAATTATACTAATACCACCTACGACACCTTTAAAAGCAAAATTAGAAAAAACTTTTGCTTTCTTTTGAGCAATCATATTATCTCTATTTGGTAATAAGTTAATATTTTTAACTGCTGTTACAAACTTATAATATCCAAATACGTCTAACTTTCTAAATGCAAGTCCAACAACTGTAGAAAAATATGATCTATTGTCATATTTAACTTTCTCCTCTAATTGAGCTGGTACTTTTATTTCCTTAAAAGGGTCAAATAAATTAAACCCTGTATTAACTAAATTTTTTCTGAAGCTTTCTAAATAAGTTTCAACATTATTTAAATTAGAAACTACTCTTAGATTTCTAATTCTTTTTTCATACTTTGTTTCAAAATCTTGAATAGCTTGTTTAACTTGAGTTGTATATCTTCGAACCAAAGCATCCATCTCCTCTTGATTATCTGAATTCTGCAAAGTTGTTCTGTCTTGTGATCTAATAAAGATGTCGGTAATAATTGGATTACTTTCATGTAAGATCATGATATAATTTTCGTCTAAACCAAATTCTAATACTGCTGTGAGATTATTGTCTTCAATAGATCCTGATATTTGATTGGTTTGATCAATTGCTGATTTTAATGCAAAGCATTTAACATCAATAATAACTGCATTAAGACCACCTTTTTTGATTATATCAGTATAACTATTTATGTCTGATAATTTTGAAGCAACAAATAGGATATCCATTGTGTTGGCAGTAGAGTCTCTATTTATAACTTGATGGAATATAGAATAATCATTTAGATTGTCAGTTAATTGAACTAAATTTTCCCATAGAGAGTCTGAGTTTATAGCAGTTGTTAGCTCTTCATCTGTCATTAAAGGTGCCGTTACAACTCTTATAATTGCGCTTGTTACAGGAATAGCAATTGCAGCATTTGTTGTTGTGATTTTTGATCTTTGTAACGCAACTTTTAATTCATCACCAATTTTATCTTGGTTTTCAAGCACAGAACTATTTTCTGGTAAGTCTTTAATTTCATGAACAAAAAATTTTTCAAGAACCCATTGATTAGATTTATTGGCGCTTAGTTGGGCTAATCTTATCTCACTCGATGTAAGCTCAACACCAATGATTTCCTCACCTTTAATTGAAGATTTGCCTAATCTATTTTTTAAGAATTTATCAAAAAAACTAAATTTTTTTTTTTCTTTTGACTCAGGTTTTGGTGTTGGAGCAGCAGTATCTTTGCTGTCTTTTTTTTTGAATAAATTAGCAAATGGGTTTTTCATATTATTATACAACAAAATTAAATCATTATAAGATTATTATAATTAATCAACTAATACTCGAAATCAATAACCTAGCCAATTTGGGTTAATTTAAAAAAAAAAGTATATAAATATAAATTTTGCTATAATAAATATCTAAATGTTTGAAAAATTGGAGCAACTAGCCAAAGATAATAAAAAAATTTCTGACTTTCACCTTCGTGCAGGTTCGCCAATGGCTTATAGACAAACTGGTGAAATTATTAAAGTAGAAGACACACCTGTTACCGCTCAAGATCTTAAAGATTTAATTTCTATGAATTGTAATGAAACTGAGTCAGAAAGATTTGATACTACTCATGAATTAGACTCTGCTGTCATGTTGAGTGGATTAAGATTTAGAGCTAATTTTTATAAAACAATTAATGGCCCAGCTGCAGTACTTAGAAGAGTTGAAAGTAAAATTCCAGATATGGATCAATTTAATTTGCCACAAACACTTTATGATATAGTTGATTTTCATAAGGGTTTAGTTTTAGTAACTGGGCCAACTGGTTCAGGAAAGTCAACAACTCTTGCAGCAATAGTAAATGAAATAAATAAAACAAGAACATCAAATATTATAACTGTCGAAGACCCTGTTGAATTTATTCATAAAGATAATAGGAGTATTGTTTCTCACAGAGAAGTTGGAAAACAAACACAATCATTTTCAGCTGCATTAAAAGCTGCACTAAGAGAAGACCCAGATGTTATACTTGTTGGGGAAATGAGAGATTTAGAAACTATCAGTCTTGCTTTAACTGCTGCTGAGACAGGTCACTTAGTTTTTGGAACTTTACACACTAGTGGTGCACCAAGCACAATAAACAGAATAATTGACGTGTTCCCTCCTGAACAACAAGAACAAATTCGAGCACAAATTTCAACATCATTAAAAATGGTGGTGACCCAAAGATTATTAAAAACAAAAGATGGTGCTGGTCGAGTTGGTGCTTTTGAAATAATGAAATGTACACCGCCTGTACAAAACTTAATTAGAGAAGCGAAAATTCATCAAATCCCAAGTATAATGCAAACTGCAGTTCGTGATGGAATGATTACTATGGAAAAATCTATAGAGGAATTAGTTAAATCAGGCAAAATAGATTCAGGTGCAGCAAGATCAGAACATTAAAGGTTTTTCTCTTTTAGAGTTAATAGTCGTTATTGTAATTGTGGGAGTAGTTTCTGCAGTAGCCTATCCTAATTTTTCATCATGGAAACAAGAGAGAGAAGTAAGAGCTGCAACAGAAAAAATTGCAAACATGATTTCGAATCTTTCTACACAAGTAAGCAGAGGATCTTTTTCCTACTCTCAATTCTGGATTAAAACTATATCAGGTAGAAGCCCAGTTTTTTTTACTAAAGGAATGCGTAATTCAACCTACTCAAATATTTTAAATAATGGAAAAACTCCTGATTGTAAAATGACTCTGACAGGAACCTGGGATGAAATTAATTCTAGCAATACAGTTACTATCGACAAACAATTTTATAATAATTACATAGAGTATTATGATCCAGAGAGAGGATTTGACGAAATTAAAATCGCATTACAGTTTGATGGTCAGTCTGCTGTTTGTTTTGGTAAATCTGGAAATTATTATAAAACTATGGGTAAACTACCACTAGCAGGTGGTAATAGAAATATGACGATTGAAGGAATGGTAACTTCAAATTATATTATTTTATGTCCAGTACAAAATGCTAAATCTAATAAATGTCCAAGAGGTGGAAAAGATCTTAAAACGCCAGCATATTTGATTAAATGGTCAAGATTTGGCAATATAAGTAAATATAAATGGTTTATAAATAGTCAAACAAAAAATGGTTCTTGGATTAGACAATAAAAAATCAAAAGAAAAAGGCTTAACTTTAATAGAGGCTTTAATATCAACAGCAATAGTTGGAATTGGTTTCATTGCAGTTTTCCAAATGGTAAATTATTCAGTTCAATCAATAAATATTTCAGGTGATAGAACTAAAGTAAGTTATTTATCGGCAATGATAGTTGAAGATTTAATTGGAGATAGATCTACTGACGTTGGGTCAAAATCAATGGTCAAACATTTGGCTGATTTATCGAAACAAAGTAAGTATGCATGGAAAATGGATAATTGTGATGCTGTTAGTGGCACAGTTTATCAAACTAAAAGTAATGCTTATAGTAATAAGTCTGATAGGTGGAAACATAGAATGGCGCCTGGTAAAAACATGAATTGTAAAACAGGAGATGCTAAATACCTTAAAGTATATGAGATTTGTAAAGACTCAGTAAAAGTTGATGGAAAAACTAGAACAAATTGTCATTACAATAATAATACCACTTTTGATAAAGTGTATATTGGCAGAACTGAAATTAAAATAAATCAAGGTTCAAAGAAAAAGTTTATTTATTTTCAAATTAAATAATGAAAAAAAAATTTTCAAATAATACTGGTGTAACTTTAATAGAAATTTTAATTGGAATTGTAATTTCAGTTCTTATGATGGCTGCAGTATTTACTTCGTACAGCGCAGTTAATAACACATATTCACAAGTAATTGACAAAGCAAAAATTAGTGAAACAGGAAGAGATATTGTTGGAATGTTAATAAGAGATGTTCGAATTGCAGGATTTAAATATTTTGACGATGTAACTAAAGCGCCCACAGATTATAATCCAATCTTAATTACTAAAAATTCAACTGGATGTGACAAGCTTCAACTAATGTATGGAGATAGAAAATATACTCCAGGTTCAACTCCTGCTTATACATTTGCAACATACAAAATTACTTATGAATGTAAGCCCTCTAAAATTGTAGATAGAAAAACTGGTAATAGAATATTATCTAATGCAATTTATAAATCAAAATCAAAATGGGATGGTGTAAAGTGGGTTCAAGCTAGTAGTTCGATTGATGAAATACTTTATACTAATGAATTGGTTGTGGATCATGTTCAAGATTTAATCTTTAACCCAATTGATGAAAAAGGAAAATTAATTGATCCAGTACCAACCAATACAGCTGGAAGTAATAAAATTAGGGTAATTGATATTGCTTTTTCAATTAGATCTCAAGGTGAATTTTTTAGAAACAATAAACAAACAACTCTTTATTCGCTTGGTAAAAAAAAAACACAAGTTTTACTGATAAATTTTTAAGGGAGACGATTGTTGTTTCTGCTCACACTAGAAATATGGGATTGGAATAATGCATCAATCAGAAAAAGGTTTTGCAATGGTTTTATCTTTAGTGTTGTTGTTGGCAATGTCACTGATGGGTGGAGCTTTAATATTAATTTCTTCTAACGATCATCAAAGCAATAATTCAAGTGATCGATACCAACAAACTTTTTATGCAGCAGAAATGGCATTATTAGCGGGTGAAAACTATGTTTTAAATGAAAAAACGGGACCCTGGAGCATGTCGTTAAAAGCTAGAGATGTTACCAAGAAAAATCTACCTGCAAAACACAATGATAAATTTGAAGCTAAAGGTACTTCTGCAATGGCTACTGTAAATTATAATATTAATGACACTTACAAATTCGAAATATTAATTAATGGTAAAACAAAAACCAAAGATAAAAAAATTGCAAACACTCAAGACAAATGTTTTAAAAGTTTTCCTGAGTCAAATAGATCTGCCTTTTATGTTGCAAAAGACTCGACCGGAAAAATGATTGCCAAAAGTTATAATCTTGGAATTTTTTTAGAAAATAGTTTTGGTAAAGCTGCAGGACGTAAATCAGATAATATAGATCAGCTAGAAGCAACAAGACTTAAAAGTTATTTTTATGAATTCTTTGTAGAAAGAATTGGAGCAGCCTCATTTAAGGGTTTTGGTCAAAGTATAAAAAAAACTGCATCTGACGCATCTAAAAGTGGAATTGCCTATAGAGTATATGCCTGTGGCATATATATTGATACAAATAAAACAGGTAAAGTATTAGATGAAATGATAGTGCCTCTTGAAAGTATTATTGTTTTACCATTAATTAATATTTCGAATTTGTAAGTGTCATTAATATTATAATTTACAGTAGCCATTGCAGAAGTACCTT
>MDTB01006124.1_pt1 | contig 12272 bp, 11 predicted proteins | sample 811161 | NCBI WGS metagenome assembly MDTB01 (sample SAMN05326650, study PRJNA326480) | marine metagenome | isolation source: seawater | place: Mediterranean Sea | collected 2009 | reverse complement strand
AGAACCTTCTTCAGAAGCTTTAAAAGCAGGAAGAATTAACCTTGATAACCACCTTAAATACTTTGAATGGCTACTAAAAAAAAGAACATATTTAGCTGGAGAATTTTTTTCCGCAGCTGATATTATTTACTCTGCTACTCTATCATCTTTAGATTATTTGGGAGAAGTAGATTGGATAAAGTTTCAATATTCTAAAAAATGGTATGCACAAATAAAAAGCAGACCTTCTTTTAGAGTATTATTGAATGAGAAGATATATGATATTGCTCCTCCTAAATATTACAATGATTTAGATTTTTAATGCTTCAAAATATTTTAATAAAAAATATAACTAGCAAAGCGAAAAAAATCGGATTTGAAGAGGTAGGATTCACTAATTTTAAAGGAATTAATTTTTACAGCAAGAAACTTAAAGAATTTATAAAAGAAGAGAAATATGGAGACATGATTTGGTTGAAAAGTAATCATGAAGTTAGAGTTAGTCCTATAAAAATTTGGCCAGAAGCAAAAAGCGCAATTGTTTTAGGTTTAAACTATGGACCATCATCTAACCCCTTAAAGGGATTAAAATACGAAGATAAAGCATACATTTCTTCTTATGCTAAGAGAAAAGATTATCATAAAATAATTAAATCTAAATTAAAAATTTTAGCTAGAGACTTGTCTGAAAATGAGGGGATAAAAGCCAGAGTATATGTTGATACAGCACCAATAATGGAAAAACCTCTAGCAGAACTTTCGGGTCTAGGGTGGTTCGGAAAACACACCAATATTGTATCAAAGAACTTTGGATCATGGCTTTTTTTAGGAATAATTTTAACAGACTATAGCTTTTCTAATAAAAAAAAAATCGATAGAAATTGTGGAAAATGTAAATCGTGCCTTGAAGTTTGCCCTACTAATGCATTTGACTCGTCATATAACCTTAATCCAAAGAAATGTATTTCATATTTAACTATTGAACACAAGACACAAATAGATTTGAAATACCGGGAAGCTATTGGCAATAGAATTTTCGGATGCGATGATTGTTTAGCTGTGTGTCCTTGGAATAAGTTTGCCAAAAAGCATAGTGAAATAAAATTTGAAATAATTAAAAATCTTGAGTCGCCATCTTTAAAAAAATTAATTAGTTTTGATGAAGAAAAATATAGAAAATACTTTACTGGAACACCTTTAAGAAGATTAGGATATAAGAGATTTTTAAGAAATGTTTTGATAGCTATAGGAAATTCTAAAAATTCTCATCTTTCAAAAGAAGTTATTAAAAAATTAGATGATCAAGACGAGGTTGTAAAATCCATAGCTATTTGGGCATTGCATCATACTAATAAGAAAGCTTTTATAGAAGAAAAAAATAAAAGGTATAATCACGAAAAATCTAAATTAGCAAAAGTAGAATGGGAAAGATTTTAGAATTTATTTTTTTTAAGTTAAGACTATCTTTTGAAACTCTTAATAATTATCATTTTAAGGCATAGCTTTATTAGTCAATAAATCATAAAAGATAAGATTAATTGTTGCTTCGCTCTTCTTCAAATAAAAAACATTAAAGCTAGTTTTTTATACTAAATAATTTTTGTAAATTATCTTCTATCAACAATAGATCAGATTTGGAAGACATTCTATGGTCGCTATTATTTGAAATAATTAGAGAGACTTCCTTGGCACTAATTATCTTGAGTAACTTTATTTGTGAAGACAATTTTACACTGGTATCCTTTCTTCCATAAAGGAAAATAACCTTGCAATTAAGACTGATTTTTTTTTTTGATACAAGGTGTTTTTTTGAATCTTCTATAAATTTTTTGGTAAAAACGTGGCCATCCTTAGAATGCTCGTTAGGGACTTTTATAAATAAGTTTTTTTTATAAAATAACTTTTTTCTTTGGCTGAGGTTATCTATTATATTCATAGTAAAATCTATTGCCGTAGCAATACCAATTATTCCCAATAACTTAGTCTTTAATTTTTTTGCTAACAATAATGATATCCATCCTCCCATTGAAGAACCTATTAGTATAATCGGATGATTTGTTTTTTTTTCTATTATTGTAAGACTTTCATATACCCAGTTGGTCAAGTTTCTTTGCTCTATTACTCCTTCAGAGGATCCATGTCCTGAATAATCAAACCTCAAATATTCAAACCCTATTTTTTTTTGCAGTTTATCTATATAACAAGCCTTAGTACCATTCATATCTGATTTATATCCACAAAGGAATACAACAGAAAAATTTGCAACATTACTTTTTTTCCTTTTTAAGATATACTTAATTTTTGTATTTTTAATTTTAATGAAGGAATTTTCTATAAGTTTATTATTTAACATGCTAAGAAAGTTATGATTTTTTCTAATTATTTTAATACTAAAGATATAAAATTAATGCAAGTTTTACCTCATCTCGGCTCAGGAGGGCTAGTTTCAGGAGCCATAGAGATTGCCGAATATATTCAGTCTCAAGGAGGGAGTTGTGTAGTTGTTTCTTCAGGTGGGTATAGAGAAAAGGATTTAAGAAGAACTAAATGTATTTTAGAATTCTTGCCTGTAGATACCAAGAATCCTTTTAATATTTTAAGAAATAAAAAGAAGATTATTTATTTAATTAAACGACATAACATCAATTTAATCCATGCACGTTCTAGAGCTCCGGCATGGTCTGCATATATGGCAGCAGACAAATTAAAAGTTCCTTTTATTACTACCTTTCACGGAACTTATGGCGTTGAAAACTATATCAAAAAAAAATATAACAGTGTAATGTTAAAGGGAGTTGCTACCATAGCCATATCTGAATTTATAAAAAATCATATTAAAAAGGAATATAATAAGAAAGATAATATTTATGTTATACCTAGAGGTATTAATGAGAAAATTTTTAATCCTCAGAGTGTATCGCACGAAAGACTAATAAACCTTTCTAAAAAACTAAGGACAGAAGAATTTAGAAATGTAATCCTGATGCCAGGAAGGCTTACTGAATGGAAAGGACACAAGTATGCAATAAAAGCATTAGCATTATTAGATAAAAATAATACAAATCTTATTATTGTTGGAGATAAGCAAAGAAAAAAAAATTACAAGAAATCTCTGATAAATCTAGCCAAGTCTCTTAAAGTACAAGATAAAGTATTGTTTGTTGAACATACTAGAGATTTACCAGCATTTCTTATGTTATCTGATATAGTACTATCATGCTCTACTAAGCCTGAAGCTTTTGGAAGAGTTATTCTGGAGGCACAAGCAATGGGTAGACCTATAATTGCTTTCGACCATGGAGGTGCAATTGAACTAATAAAAAACAATGAAAACGGAATACTCTCTCCAGTAGGAAATGTAGAAAAATTAGCGCAAAATATAAATAAAATATTAAACTTTAATATCATAAAACGTAAAGCTTTATCAAAGAAAAGCATTGCGAGTGTTAATAAAAACTACTTAACTAAATTTATGTGTCAGAGTACTTTAAAGTTATACAAAAGAGTCTTACTAAATACTAAATAAATGATAAAAATTCTTATTATTAAGCATGGAGCCTTGGGAGATATTATACTGTCATTAAATGCAATTTACTCTATAAAGAAGCATTTTAGAGAATCTAATATTGTTGTTATTACAGAAAAAAAATATTCAGAAATTTTTGAATTTTTTCCTATAGTCGATGATATTTATATAGATAATAGACCAAAAAACTTTTTATCTAATAAATTTTTTAAACTATTGATCTGGTTTTATAAAAATCAATTTGAGTGGGTATTTGATCTCCAAACATCTAACAGAACTAAAATTTATTTTAAAATATTTTCCATGTTCAGAACTTTCAATTGGAGTGGAATAGAAAAAAATTGCTCACATCCCCATTTGAATAAAAATAGGACTACACTGCACACATATGAAAGGCAAAAAGAGCAATTGAGAATTGCTGGAATAAAAAGTAAAAGATTTATCAAATGGAGTTTCTTGTATGGAAACGTAAAGAAATTTAAATTACCAAAAAACTACATAATTCTAGTTCCAGGAGGATCAATTAATAGGCCAGAAAAGAGATGGAGCTTAGAAGCTTTTCAAGAAATTATTAAATATTTGAAAAGTAAAAATATTATATCAGTTCTTGTAGGAGGTATTGATGAATTAGGTATCATCAATCATATAAATTTTAAAAAATTAAATTGTATAAACTTAGTGGGAAAGACTAATTTTTCAGATTTAGCTACAATATCTAAAAATGCTATTCTTATATTGGGAAATGATACAGGGCCAATGCATTTACTTGCAGAGTGTAGTAAAAAGAAAACTAGAAAAATAGTATTATTTGGTTCAAACTCAAATCCTTCATTATGTGCTCCTATCGCAGAAAACGTAATAATACTAAGAAAAAAAAATATAAACGATATATCTATAGAGGAAGTTAAATCTTTAATTATAAAAAATATATAGTAAAGTAAATGTTTTTTGGTTATACATTATGAATAAATTAAAATTACAAAGGAGGTTACACCATCGCAAGAAACGACTCGTCATCTAATGCTGGTCCCCGCATTAATAGAGAAATATTTATCGACCCAATCAGATTAATTGATAATAAAGGAAAAATGATAGGAGTAGTTAAGCTAAATACTGCTATTGAAATGGCTGAAAAGGTTGGACTAGATTTAGTAGAAGTTTCTCCCAATGCAAAGCCACCAGTTTGTAAAATTTTAAACTATGGTAAATTTAAATTTGAAGCTCAAAAAAAAGCTGCTAAGGCTAAAAAAAAACAAAAAGTTATTGAAATAAAAGAAGTTAAATTTAGGCCTAATATAGATACCAATGACTTTAATGTAAAAATCAAGAATGTTACTAAATTTTTATCTGCAGGAGATAAGGTAAAAATTACTATGAGATATAGAGGAAGAGAAATGGCTCATAGAGAATTAGGAATTAAAATTTTAGATAGAGTTAAACTAGAAACTAACTCATACTCTAGAGTAGAATTAGAGCCCAAACTAGAAGGGAGACAAGCCATCATGATATTAGCTCCAGAGGAAGGAAATCAAAAAGAAAAAAATAATACTTGATCTGAACTACGAAATAAATATAGTTATAACCTAAATAATAGTATTATGCCTAAAATCAAAAATAAAAGTGGAGCAAAGAAAAGGTTCTCGTTTACTGGAACTGGTAAGATTAAAATGAATCAAGCTGGTAAAAGACACGGTATGATTAAAAGAAGTAATAAATTTATCAGAAATGCAAGAGGTACGTCCATTTTAGCAAAATCTGATGAAAAGATTATTAAAAGAAATTTTTTAAGAACGTAGTTCTTACTTGGAAAGAAAATGGCTAGAATTAAAAAAGGAAAAACTAAACACGCTAGGCACCTAAAAGTTATTAAAGCTGCTAAAGGTTCTAGAGGTAGGCAAAAGAATACTTTTAGAGCAGCTATGCAAAGAGTTGAAAAAAATAGACAATATGCCTACAGAGACAGACGAAATAGAAAAAGAGAATTCAGAAAGCTTTGGATAATCAGAATTAACGCCGCATGTAGAAATCTTAATATAAAATATTCTGAATTTATTTCTAAATTGAGCAAAGATAAAATAGAGGTCGATAGAAAGGTACTTGCTGATTTAGCTATTCGAGATCCGAATGCATTTAAGTCTTTAGTTGAAAAAGTAAGAACTTAACAAAAAGATTCTGGAGAGAAAGATCGAAGAAATTCTCAAAAAAAGTAAAGAAGTTAAGAAATACTTTATCCAAGAAATAAAATTAATAAGAAAAATCGAAGATCTAGAAGCTCTTAAAGTTAAATATAATGGCAAGAGGGGTTTTTTTACTAGCATGATGAAAGAACTAAATGGCCTAGAAAAGCAGGAAAAAGCTATATATGGAAAGGAATTAAATTTAATTAAGAGAGATATTGAAAAACTTTTATACACTAAAAGAGCAGAGATTGAAAAAGAGGAATTAGACACAAAGCTTGCAGACGAGAAAATAGATATTACTTTAACGCCTAGACCAAAAATAGCAGGAGGAATACATCCTCTTAGTAGGACATTAGATGAATTAATATGTATATTAGCAAATTTAGGTTTTTCTATAGAGGAAGGACCACATATCGAAAATGAATATAATAATTTTAGTGCTTTGAATATACCGGAAAGCCATCCTGCTAGACAAGAACATGATACATTTTATTTTAAAAGTGATAAACGGCTATTAAGAACTCATACCTCTCCGGTTCAAATAAGAGTTATGAATAGAGAAGCGCCTCCAATAAGAATCATTGCACCAGGTGCAACTTACAGATGTGATGATGATTCTACTCATTCACCCATGTTTCATCAGATTGAGGGATTAGTAGTTGATAAAGAAGTGTCTATGGCAAACCTGAAAAGTATTATTAGAAAGTTATTAGCTAATTTTTTTGGTGAGAAAATATCTATTAGGTTTAGACCATCTTATTTTCCATTCACTGAGCCTTCAGCTGAAGTTGATATAGGGTTTTCAAAAATAGATAATACCCTAAAGTTGGGCGGAAACAGCGAATGGCTTGAAGTACTAGGCTGTGGAATAGTTAATCCAATAGTACTTGAAAACTGTGGTATTGATAGTAAAAAATTTAGCGGATTTGCTTTTGGTCTCGGAGTTGAAAGATTTGCTATGCTTAAATATGGAATATCTGATTTAAGGATGTTCTATGAGAATGACTATAGATGGCTAAAACATTACAATTTCAGACCAGCAGGTTTTCCAAACTTATTAAGAGGTAAGTAATGAAATTTACTATCTCTTGGTTGCGAGATCATTTAGAAATTGAAGAAAAAGGAAAAAAACTATCTAATATTCTAACCAATTTGGGGTTAGAAGTTGAAGGTTATAAAAATCTAAATGATTCTTTTAAAGAAATGGCCGTTTGCGAAATTAAAAAAATTGAAAAACACCCTAATGCTGATAGATTGAAGGTTTGCTACGTGTCTACTGGCAATAAAAACTATAAAGTTGTTTGTGGTGCTAACAATGTATCTCTCGGACTAAAGACAATATATGCACCAAATGGAACATTCATACCTGGTAAAAACTTTATACTAGAAAAAAAAAGTATAAGAGGAGTTCTTGGAGATGGAATGCTCTGTTCTGGCGAAGAGCTGAACATTCCAGATGAATCTTCTGGAATAATAGAATTGGATAGTAAATATAAAGTAGGAGATTTATTATCTGACTATTTAAAAGAAGAATATATTTATCAGATAGGACTTACACCTAATAGAGGAGATTGTGCTTCTGTTAGAGGCATTGCTAGAGACTTGGCTGCGAAGATTAATAAAAAAATTATTATTAAACATATTAAAAATCAGAAAGGTAGTTATAAAAGCCAAATAGAGTGGAAATTAGATAGTCTTGAGAATAAAAATGATTGTCCGTTTATAATAGGAAGACATTTCAAAATAAGACAAAATAAGGAGAGCCCAAATTGGCTTAAAAAAAAATTAATAGATATAGGACAAAGTCCAATATCTTCACTGGTTGATATAACTAATTACATACTTTTTGATATAGGAAGGCCTTTGCATGTATTTGACGCAAATAAAATAAAGGGTAATCTAAGACTTAGAAGAGCTAATGATACTGAAAGTTTTATTGGTTTAGATAAAAAAAAATATGATTTAAATAAAAATGATTTGGTTATTACAGATAATGAAAAAATAGTAAGTCTTGCAGGAATTATGGGAGGCTTAAATAGTTGTGTTGACGAAAATACAAAAGAAGTTTTCTTAGAAGTTGCTTATTTTGATCCAGTAACAATAGCTAGAACTGGAAGAAGATTAAATATTATGAGTGATGCTAGATATAGGTTTGAGAGAGGAATAGACTCTAGAGGTTTATTAGAAGGACTAGATAAAGCAACAGAATTAATTAACAAAATTTGTGGAGGAACCTATAGTTTGCTGGAAGAAAAAGGACAAAGTCCTTATAGGAAAAAAAGCATAAAATATAAGCCTAAAAATTTTACTAGGGTTGTTGGTTACGAGATAGACATAGAAAGACAAATACAAATTTTAGAGAGCTTAGAGTTTACAGTAGATAATAAAGAAAATGATATCTTTATAGTTAATCCTCCAAGTTGGAGAAATGATATAGATACTGAGAATGATGTTATAGAAGAAATAACCAGAATCGAAGGTTATGATAAAATTCCTTATACTGATTTAATTGAAAATACTAATCATAAATATAAGAGTTTCTCTAAAATGAAGAATCTGACCATAGATCTTAGAGAAAAAGCTGCAAACTTAGGACTCTCAGAGTTAATAACATTCACATTAATATCTGCTAATAAAATTTATCCAAGATGCAAATTAAAAGATGAATTAACTTTGTCTAATCCAATATCTAGTGAGCTTAGTGTAATGAGAAATTCTCTATTCCCTAACCTACTAGATGCAGCAGCTAAGAACTTTGCTGTTGGAATTGAAAGTATAAATTTTTTTGAGATAGGTAATGTATTTTTTGGTCAAGAGTATGATGATCAAAAAAACTTTCTAGCAGTTTTAAAAAGTGGTTATGTAGATAAAAAGAATTGGTTAACTGAAAGAAGATTGACTGATTTTTTTGATTTAAAATCAGATATCTCTGGATTAATTGATTATTTAGAAATTGATAAAAAAATAGAACTAAGGAGAAGCAATTCTACTTGGTATCATCCGGGTAAATCAGCTGATATACTAGTTGATGAAACTAAAATAGGAAGTTTTGGGGAGCTTCATCCTTCCTTAAAAAAAGTTTTTAATCTTAAACAAAAAGTTATGATGGGAGAACTATATTTAGATAAGCTGGAAAATTATTATAAACTTAAATCAGATAAAAAACCATTAAAAATCTCAAGATTTTTAAACATTAAGAAAGACTTTTCGTTTATAATCAGTAAAGATCTTCCGGTGCAGAATTTAATTTCTGTTGTAAAGAATTCCTCAGATTTAATAGGAGAAGTAACAGTTTTTGATATTTATGATGCAAATTTAAAAGGAAAAAAAAATACTTCAGTTGCTATTGAAGTAGAGATAAAGCAAAAGGAAAAAATTTTTAACTCTCAAGAAATTAATGAATTAATGAATAGAATCATTGATAATGTGAAAAAAATTCTAGGTTTTTCTCTTCGCGACTAATCAAAAAAAATAAAAATAAAAAAAGAGATTATCATTGGAGTAAAAGCTAATATCAAATAAATGTTAAACTTTAATATATATATAAAAATAGAATCAAGGTAACCGAAATTTAAAAAAACCTCAAAAAAGTTTTGAGTTCCTACTAATGTATTAGGGCTAATATTATACCAAAGAGATCCTATGGGTAGTTTATCTAGGAAAGACACATATAAAATAGATAAAGAGGTGATAATAATTAATAATAAATATATTTTTTTTTTTACAAACATAAAATAATTAATAATATAATATACATTAATTCATAATAAGCAAAAAGGAGAGGTGGCCGAGCGGTCGAAGGCGCACGCTTGGAAAGCGTGTATACAAGAAATTGTATCGAGGGTTCGAATCCCTCTCTCTCCGCCAATAAACTTTATTCTATAATATCATCTTTAAAGGTAGAGAAGAACTTAATTAAAGATTGATTTTTTCCATCTTCAGACAAAATAATTTTTTCATTAGTTATGATGGATCCTCTTTTTGCCTCATAAATTTTTATACTTAATATATTTTTAGAATCTTCTGAAAATACTATACCATTTATTACAAATGAAGCCTCCGACTCAGTTGCAATTAGCATTACTTCAGGAGGGTTCAAGTTTTCTGCTCCACCAGGAGAAGCTGTTACACGAATATTTTCGGAATCACTTAGGGAATTCTTTACGACGTTACTTAAATTCTCTATATAAATATTACTTAAATTTGATGTTTGATTTTGAAAACTCATAAGAGCAATAACCAATTTACCATCATCGGCAAAATTTGAACCAGTATCTATTCCAGATTGAGAAGTTCTAAAATTTTCTAAAACACTTTTAGAGTTATCTGTATATGTTATTTTGGTACTGAAAAAATTATCATATATCAAATAAATAACAGGCAATAATACAATAAAACTAGCTGCAATAATTATTATTTTATTTTTAGATAGCTTGTTAGAATTATTCTCATCTTCTGAAACTCCAAGTTTTGAGGAATAAGTTTTTATTTTCTGGCTAATATTTTTTAATCTTTTTTCCCCTATATAGCGGAATTTAGTATCAACCTTATTATTTATTTCTAAGTAAACTTTTTCAGAAACACATATTTGCCCTGGTTCAGCAATTGATTCTAACCTAGCTGCAATATTAACATTGTCTCCATAAAGATTCTCGTCTTGAATCATTATATCTCCAAGGTTAATCCCAACTCTAAATTCAATTTTTACATCATCTTTAATTGCAGACATACTTTCGTTAACTTCTTTTTGTATATTAATAGCAGCTTCCACAGCATCTACTGGACTTGCAAACTCAGCCATAATTGAGTCTCCCGCAGTAGAAAATATTCTTCCGTGAAGTTCATTTATTATTCTGTCTGTTAATTTTCTTGTTTCTTTTAGTCTAAATAAAGTAAGTTTTTCATTAGATGCCATTAATTTACTGTATCCTACTACATCAGCAGCAAAAATGGCTGCCATTTTTCTTTGAGCACTAGCGGAAACTTTTTTTTTGTCTAAGAGATATAAATTTTCATTTTTTTTAATTATAGGCATAATTTATTGTAGTAAATTTTTTAATTTTAAAAAGGATTTTATTATAATGGTATCAATAATTTTATATAATCCTGTTATCCCCCCTAATACTGGAAATATTATGAGGCTATGTTCAAACGTAGGGTTCAACCTTCATCTAATAAAGCCTTTAGGGTTTGAATTAGATAATAAATCTTTAAGAAGAGCAAAAATGGATTATTTTTCCAATATAAATCCGATAATTCATGAATCACTCTCAGATTGTTTGAACTTAATAGGTAAAGAAAATATAATTGCAATTAGTAAATTTGGAAAAAAAAAATATATAGAGGCAAAATTTACTAAAAAATCTGCTCTTCTTTTTGGATCAGAAAAAACCGGATTACCTGAATATATTAAAAAAGATTTTAAGGACAATTTATTTAGTATTCCCATGATAAAAGGTAGTAGAAGCTTAAATCTTAGTAATGCCGCTGCTATAGTAGCATATGAAACATGGAAGAACTTAGAATTTTGTAGCTTCATATACTAAGTTATTATATAAGTATTAAAAAGGAGTATCATTTATGTTATTAGTTAAAAGTCTTAAATTATTTGTCGTCATAATGTGCACGTTTTTATTATTGTCTTGTTCTGAGAAAGAAAACAATTCTAAAAATTTAGACTCTGGATCAGAAGAAAAAAAAGTTAGATGGAAAATGGCTAGTACCTTTTCAGCAACTTTAACTCAACTAGGAACTTCAGGAGTAAGATTTCAAGATCAGATAGGCAAAATATCAGGAGGAAATATTAAAATTAAATTTTTTGACCCAGGTGCTTTAGTCCCAGCACTTGAAGTATTTGATGCAGTTTCATCAGGTTCTGTTGATGCTGGTTGGTCAACTCCAGGATATTGGGCAGGTAAAGTTCCATCACTTCCACTTTTTGCCGCGGTTCCTTTTGGACCTTCTGCACAAGAATATATTTCATGGATATATTATGGAGGAGGAAAAGAGTTGTTTGAAGAGATATATGCTAAACATAATATTAAAGGAATCATTTGTGGAGTAGTTCCTCCCGAAGCTTCCGGATGGTTTAGAAAAGAGATAAATAGTATAGATGATATGAAGGGTATGAAAATGAGATTCTTTGGTTTAGGAGCCAAAGTTATGGAAAAGATAGGAGTATCTACTCAGTTGATAGCAGGAGGCGATATATTTCCAGCACTAGAGTTAGGAACTATTGATGCAACCGAATTTTCGATGCCAGCAGTAGATTTAGATTTAGGTTTTTATCAAGTTGCAAAACATTATTATTTTCCAGGGTGGCATCAACAATCTACTTTGTTTGAACTTATGATAAACATGGATAAGTGGAATGCCCTTTCTGATAAACAGAAGGCGCAAATTAATGCAGCTTGTGGCGATAATATAAGAAATGGAATTGCCGAAGGAGAGGCCATTCAAGTGAATGCTTTAAAAGAACTTGAAAGTAAAGGAGTTAAAATACACAAATGGAGCCAAGACATTCTGGATACATTAGAGAAAGCCTGGATGGAAGTTGTAGAGGAAGAAAGCAAAAAAGATGCTGATTT
>MDTB01000769.1_pt1 | contig 12273 bp, 12 predicted proteins | sample 811161 | NCBI WGS metagenome assembly MDTB01 (sample SAMN05326650, study PRJNA326480) | marine metagenome | isolation source: seawater | place: Mediterranean Sea | collected 2009 | reverse complement strand
TTATCTGGTGGTGGTAATACTGCAAGTCCTGCCTTATATCTTGTTAAATCAGTAGCTTATCGTTTACAAATAGGTGCAGGTGGAGTAAAAGGTAATGGAGCTTATGCTACAACACCAAGTTCAGAGCAAGGCGGTGGTGCGGGTTCATTTACAAATTTCGCGGGTATATTTGCCTTTGGTGGCGGAGGAGGTAATGGTCGTAATGGTCGAGGTGGTTTAGATGATTTTAGCAGTGGTCCAAAAGGTGGCAGTCAAGGTGGTATTCATGTTGGTGGCACTCTTGGTGCGATAGATGATGGTAGACAAGGCTATGCTGGTGGTAAAGGTACAAACTCTAATTATGATTCTGGTGGCGGTGGCGGTGCTGGTGCTGTTGGTAATGGTACAAATGGTGCTTCACCGGGCGGAAATGGTCATGGTGGAATTGGCGGAACAACAAATATAATTACAACAACAGAAGCATCTAGTGCTTCAGTTGGTGTTGTAGATTCTGGATATGTTTACTTTGCAGGTGGAGGTGGTTCTGGTGGTAACTCTGGCGATTCATCTGTTCCAGATGGTGGCTTAGGTGGCGGTGGTAGAGGTTCATCTACCAATGCTGATAATGGAGCTGATGGTACAGTCAATACTGGCGGTGGCGGTGGCGGTGGAGCTTCTCGTTCTGATGGTAATGGTTGGGACGGAAGTGCTGGTGGAAGTGGTTTTGCTATTTTACGATATGCTAGTGCAAATACAGCTACATTCAGTGCAGGGATCACACAAAGCACAATTACACAGGGAAGCAATAAAGTATCTATAATTACAGCAGGAACTGGTACAGTAACATTTACTTAAAGGAATTATGAGCAGTAAAATTAATGTAAATAGCATTGAAAAACAAAGTGGCAATAATGTTGCTATTGATAATTCTTTAAATTTAAAATCATATACCACTACACAAAGAAATGCTTTGACAAGTACAGCAGGAGATGCAATTTATAATACAACTACATCTGCTGTTGAATATTACAATGGTTCAAGTTGGGTTGCTACTGGTGGATTCCAAACACTTGATATATCTGCATTAGTTATAGCAGGTGGTGGTTGCGGAGGAAGAGGTGGCGGTGGAGCTGGTGGATACATAAACTCCTATGCTTCTGAACAATCTGGCGGTGCAACATCAACAGCTTCTAAACCTACAACTCTCAAAGGTGTAAATTATACAGTTACAGTTGGCGCAGGTGGTAGTGGAGCAAACGCTACAACAGTTGGCAGTAATGGTTCAAATTCACAATTTAATCATGTCATTGCAGTTGGTGGAGGTTATGGTGGTTTAGACCTTGACCCAAATGATGGTGGCTCTGGCGGTGGTGGCAGATTTTCTGGTGGTAGTTCTCGTGGCGGTGGTAACAACTTTGCACAAGGTTTTAAAGGTGGCAATAATGTATATCCAGGAGATTATCCAACAGGCGGTGGTGGAGGAGCTGGTGCTATTGGTGGCACTTCAGCAAGTTCAACCGCAGGTAGTGGTAATGGTGGTGCAGGTCTATCTTCTTCAATTACTGGTTCAGCTGTAACAAGAGCTGGTGGCGGTGGCGGTGGCGCTCAAACAGCAGATACAGCAGGTACAGGTGGTTCTGGCGGTGGCGGAGCAGGAACAAAAGTATCTGGTGGTGCAGGTGGTTCTGGAACTGTTAACACTGGTGGCGGTGGTGGCGGAGTATCGTATGGAAGCGGTGCAACTGGTACAGCAGGAAGTGGTGGTAGTGGTTTGGTAATTTTAAGATATGCTACTGCTGATGCAACAATTGCTATTGGTGCAGGTTTGGTAAGTTCTACAACTACAAGTGGTTCTGATACAATAGTATCTTTTACATCTGGTACAGGTACAGTAAGTTTTAGCTGATATAATAGGAGGAATATGGCACATTACGCATTATTAGATGAAAACAACATAGTTATTGAAGTGATAACTGGTGTTAATGAAAATGAAAAAGACACGCTTCCAGATGGTTTTGATTCTTGGGAAGCATGGTATAAAGATTTTACAGGAGCTTATGATTGCAAAAGAACTTCATACAATACTGCTGGGGGTACTCATTCTTTAGGTGGTACTGCCTTTAGGGGTAATTATGCTGGAAAAGGTTTTTCATACGATTCAACAAATGATGTATTTATACCACCTAAAAATTATGATTCTTGGGTTCTTGATGAAACTATTTGGCAATACAAAGCACCTAAAGATTATCCAGATGATGGTAAAGGTTACGATTGGGACGAGACCGCAGGTGACTGGGTCTTAAACCCTGAATGAAACTAGAAGTTAAAAGGACCCAGCTTGGAGTCGATGCCACAAATGGCGAGTTATTTATTAATAATGTCCGGGAGTGTTTTACCCTGGAGGATGAAGTTCGAGATGGTCCTAAGGTCTACGGCGAGACTGCTGTTCCAACTGGTGAGTATGAAATAACATTACGGACTGTTGGCGGTTTTCATACCCGTACAAAAAAACATTATGATAATAAAACAGGTTTTGGCCCTGGATGGCATCAGGGTATGCTTTGGGTCCGCAATATTCCTGGGTTCGATTTCATATTAATCCACCCTGGTAATGACGATTCTGACACCCTGGGCTGTCTTTTGGTCGGCCAAACTCAGCAAGACCTTGACAAAAATAAAGACGGCTTTATTGGTCGATCAAGAGATGCTTATGAGGCTTTGTATCCAAAGGTACGAGATGCTTTGCTTGCTGGCGAAAAAGTAACGATCAAATATACAAATCTAGGCCAGGTAGAACCTGAGCCTGTAAGTGATAAAATTGTAAAAAAAGAGGAGCATCTTTTGAATAAAGGCGACAAAGGTTTAAATGTAAAGTTTTTACAAAACTTACTTTTGTCCTGGGACTCAGGTTGCTTACCAAAGTTTGGAGCTGATTCTGACTTTGGTGGCGAAACTACAGAAGCTGTAAAAGGTTTTCAATCATCCCAAGGACTCGACCCATCCGGCTCAATTGACTTTATGACAGCGATTGCTTTGAGTAAATATGTCAAGGAGTAAAAAGAAAATGGATTTAAAAGATTGGGCCATAAAAGTTGGGATAAGAACTCTCAGAACTTTTATACAGGCATTTTTGGGGATCCTGACCGCATCAGGTACCGGGATGGTTGAGATGGATGTTTTAACTAATGCGCTGGTTGCCGGAAGTGTTGCAGCAATTACGGCACTTCAGAACGGTTTAGAAGAGTGGACCCCTACCAACAAAGGTTAATTTAAAAATAAACCTTTTAAATAAATTTAATACATTAGTTCGTGTTGGACTGGTTTTATTCTTAATTGTACCAATCCCGGTTTTTGCAGACCATGTACCGACTCAACCTCCTTATAATCAGTCGATTGCTTTAGACACAGACACTGGTGATTTAACTATTGGCATTTATTCATCTGATGGTTTTGAGGACAGTTTGCCTGAAAAATACACGATTTGGTTTACTATTTCTGATTCTGAGATTGACACTACAACTGCTTATTGTATTTCAACTTCTTTTGGCCATGGCAGCAACTTAGCCTGGCAGTATCATGTTTTTTCCCTGGAAGATTTGCAGACTTATTTTGAAACACCTAATGGCACTTTTAGGACAAAAATAAGAGCTGATAATGACACCGATAACAGCTTTAGCACTTTGACGACTGAAATGACCATTGCTATCCCGGATCAACTGCCATTTATAAATTTAGGGAACTGGTCAGCACCTACAAATACTTGCACGGATACTTCTACAACTACAACCACTACATCGACAACAATTCCAGCAGCAGCACCAAATGCACCGACTAATACTTCTGTAAATTATCAGGGCGAAGATGTTTTTTTTAATTGGGAATACTCCCCTGGCGAGACTGATTTGGTCGAGTTTCACATAAATTACTCGTATGATAATCAGACCTGGACTCGTGTTGTTATTAGTGATGTTGATGCTACAAGTTACACGCTTGATAAATCTTTAATACAAACAGGCACCTTTTACTGGGAGATAGCATCTTGTGGTGATGTTAGTGCTGGTGAGTCATGTTCGAATGGTGATTCTAATAATTTTGAAACGACTGAGTACGTTGCACCTACTACTACTTTGGCACCTGCACCTCAACCTGCCCCTGAACCTGAGCCTGAACCTGAACCAGCGCCACCTCCAATAACTGAGGTTGTAGTTATTGGTGGAGAGGAAGTTGAGTACACTGAGGCCCAAGTTCTTGACGGTAATATCGACAGAGATTTGCAGCGTGATAAAAACCAGGACCTTTACGGCTGCTCACTCACTGACGCACAGCTGGCCCGTGGTGACGATTGTGACGGTGAGGTAATTGTTGAAATTATTACAGTTGATGAGTTTGATGAAATGGATGATGATGACTGGGATAATGACGATTTTATTGACGATGAATATGTTTTAACCGATGAGGAAATTGAAGAGTTGGAAAGACAAGCACAGAAAGACGCAGAAAGAATGCAGCGCGAGCTTGATGAACTTGAAAAAGAAATTGAAAAACAAGTAATTGACGAGCTTGGTGATGATTTCTTTGACGGTCCTGTTGACGATTTGTCTGATGAGGAACTTTTGGAACTTGAAGAGTTAGTTGACTCAATAATATTTTTGCAAGAGAACGTTGACTTTGATGATTTTGTTGTAATTGATGATGAGCCTGATTTTTTAAATGAGATTGAGTTTGATGACGAAATAATAATAGTAATACCTGAGGACGACAAAAAAGAGGACGTTGCACCAATAATTGAAGTTTTTGACGAGGAAGAAGACTTAGTGCCAATTCAAGAGCCGATCAAAGAAGTTGAGGAAAAAATAAAAGAGAGCAAGCCTGAACTATCTGAGGCAGAGGTTATTGAAGTTGAGGAGGCAATTGTTGAGTTGGTTGAAGTTATTGAGTCAAATGATGAGGTGATCCCTGAAGTTCCTGATGAAATAATTGAGGATTTGACTGAGGAGCAAGTTGACGCTGTTGTTGACACTTATGTCGAAACTTTAGAACTTGAGGCAAAGGTTGAAATAATTGAGGATGTTGTTGACGTTGGCCTGGAAGATTTATCAGATGAGCAGGTTACGGTTGTTGCTGCTGTTGTAGAGTCTGCTATTGATGATGTTGAGGAGCTTGATGAGGAGCAGGTTGAGACTGTTGCGGAGGTCTTAGGGCTTGATGATTCAGATGACGTTGCTGTTTTGGCAGTAAATGTTCAAGAGGATGAAGCAGTTGCTGCTGCTGTTGATTCATATGTTGAGCGTGCTGCGTCAGAGGAAAATGCAGACGTTGAGGATTACAACGTTGCGGATGCGGTTGTTGAATATCAAACAGAGGAGTTTCTTGAAAATCCAATTGTAATTTTACAGGTTGATTTTCAAGAGATTACTTTTGCTGCACTTGACACTGGCATGACTGCACAGCAGAAAGAAAAAAGCCAGGAGGTTGTGGTGCCTGTAATTATTGCATCACAAATTGTTGCAGCGTCTGTAGTACCATATAGGAGGATAAAATGATAAGAAAAATAATAAATTTAATAACAGGGTTTTTTAAATTTAAATGGCTTAAAATTTTTAAATTTAAGCTCAGTTGGTTTAAAAAGTTATTTGTTTGGATCAAGTCAATTTTAAAAGAGACTTTAGCCCAAACATTTACGTTATTGGGATTCTTTATAGCCTGGCTTACATTGACTGGTGCCGCTAAGGACATAGTTGGTGTTGCTATAATTGTTTCAATATCACTATGGTTATTAACCATTGGCTTTAGAGATTAACCTAGGAGGTTTTTGTTAGCCATTGCATTTGCTTGCACATTAACGTTGCCAGCATCTCATAACGATGTTGCTGTTTATCAGCACTGCCAGGATAATGTCGACTCCTGGAACCTGGCCCTGCCCTGGACTAATTTAGTAACTGAACATTTTGACGTGATTGACGTTCCTGTTGCGCTTAAAATAATTGGTTGTGAAAGTTCAGGCAAAGCTTTAGCTAAAAATCCGACATCTACAGCTACCGGTCTATGGCAGTTTATTTCAAAAACCTGGGACTGGGTTCAATATAAATTAAATGTTAAAGGATCCCCGAAGGATCCGCATTTGTCTACGCACTTTGCTGCGTTTTTAAAATACGAAACGAGCCAAGGCTGGGGTCACTGGTCCGAGTCTGCTCATTGTTGGGAGGAGCCTAATGAAAAAAATAGATTTACAGAAATTAATTAACTTTGGTATTGAGGTTTTATGGGAGTTGTACTGGTATATCGACTCTAAAATGAATAATTTATACAAATGGTTGTTAAAAGTCGAAAAAAATCAACAAAAGCCTAATTAGTGCCTTAAAATTGCACACAGCGCATAATTGCTTAGCCTGGGGTTGTTGGGCCTAGGCATAGTACAAAGCTCTTAGAAAGGCTCTAAATGGCCTGTTTGCACCCTGTAAAGCTCTTATTTTTTCTAGGCCACCATGACTTGATTGATGATCCGTTTAGTAGCCTTAGCTAAAGTAAAAGAAAGAAAAGGATAATTTTATGGCTACTTTTGTTTTCACAGATGCTTCTGTGACAATCAATTCAGTAGATTTATCTGACCATGTACGTTCTATAACTTTAGATTTAACAGCTGAAGAGCAGGACGATACAGCCATGGGTGCAACTTTCAGAAGCAGAAAGGGAGGACTAAAGGATGGAAGCCTTAGCTTAGAATTCAACAGCGACTTTGCCGCTAGTGAAATCGACGCAACAATATTTCCGATCTTTGGTACTTCTGTAGCTTTTGTTGTGAAACCTACAAGCGGTTCAGTTAGCTCTACTAACCCGTCCTATAGCGGTAACTGTTTGGTGACTCAGCACGTTCCGTTAGGAAATGCCGTAGGTGACTTAGCCACAGTTAGTGTGACTTGGCCTACCAACGGTACAATCACAAGAGCAACGAGTTAATCGTGGCAGGTTCATCAGGGTTACACCAGCTCACTTTGGTGTATACAGACGATACGAAGCAAGAACTTGACTTACGACCTATTGACTTTGTTGCAGTCGAGCGTAAATTTGGAAATCGACCAGCTGCTGAATTGCAGAACCTTGGTTTTGAGGAACTTATGTATTTATGCTGGCACGCTTCAAAGAGACTTGGAACATCTGAGTCTTTTGATAAATGGTTGGAAACCGTTTCAAATATCGATGGTTTAGATGGAGATGATTCCCCGGAGTAGTTGAGGGTCACTTCGTGAGCCTAATATGCGACGTAGCATTGGCTGCTGGATTAAGTCCGGTAGAAGTGGCTGACATGCCGCTCGAGTTTTTTGTAGGTTTACAAAACTCTTTGATTCGTAGGTCTGAACAAGAGAAGGGCAAATAATTGGCTAAAGGAACATTTAAAACGACCGCAGGCAGTGGTATAGCTGCTGACGGTTTAGATGACATTATTTCCGGACTCCGTGGTTTAGAACAAGCCGGGGAGGTAAGGAAGGAGTTTCGTGCGTTTCATAAGTCTTTATCTAAAGAAGTTGAGTTAGCTACTCGTGCAGAGGCACTTCGTCAAAAAGAGGAGGGTGCTGCTGTACCTAAAAGAGCAAGAGGTTCAGCTGGTTATGTGGGTGGTGGTACTGACCGTACTGCGTTCCTGGACATCCGTAAAACTAATAAATTTGTAAGAAACTTAGAATTTGGCCGTAAATATCAATTTATACCTAATTTGGTTGTTGGTAAGGCTAACGATCGACCGTCAAATTCAATTTCAAAAACACAACGAGGTGCTGTTGCTAATCCTGTTAATCAAGGCGGGATCCGTGGTTCTTACTATCCAGCTGAAAAAATGAAAAGAAGAGTTTACAAGGAGTGGGTTGGTGACTTTTGGACCGAGCGTGGTGGGTTTCCGGAAGGTACAACCGTTGGAGGTTATGTTGCTGAAAAAACAATTGCAAGAGTAACGCCTGGACTCGCATCTGAATATGCAGATGAAATGTTTAATTTAGTCAAAAAGGTTTTAAAAGGATAATTTATGGCGGATGCAAAGAAAACATTAAGGTTTGAGTTCTTAGCTGACACTAAGAAATTCTTGGGTAAAGTCGGGCGTGTAGGTAAGTCTTTTGACGCGTTAGGCAAAGACATGAACCGAGTCGGTGGTCAGATCAATAAAGTATTTGCTGGTATTGGTGTTGCTGCTGGTGCTGTAGCCACAAAGTCATTAGGTGAGTTCAGGGCATTTGAGGATGGAATGAATGAAGTATTTACTCTTTTACCTGGTATAAGTTCTGAGGCAATGGATCAAATGTCAGCAGATATTCTGACAGTTTCAAAAGAAATTGGTCGACTGCCTGAGGACGTTATTCCATCATTGTATAACTCTTTATCTGCTGGTGTACCACCTGGTAATGTATTTGATTTTCTTGAGACTGCTAATAAATTAGCTGTTGGTGGTGCTACTGATTTAGGCACTGCTGTTGATGGCTTAACGACTGTTGTCAATGCTTTTGGTTCTGACATCATTACTGTTGGTGAGGCATCTGATATTATCTTTACTGCTGTTAAGGGTGGTAAAACTACGGTTGAGGAATTGTCGAACGCAATGTTCAACGTTGCACCTATTGCAGCTTCTATGGGTATTGCTTTTGGTGATGTAACTGCTGCAACGGCTACTTTGACTGCTGCTGGTACTCCGACAAGTGTTGCTATGACTCAGATTCGTGCTGCTTTATCTGAACTTGCTAAACCAACAAGTCAAATTTCTAAATTGTTCACTGAGTTGACTGGTCAAAGTTTTGAGGAGTTTATTGCTGGTGGAGGCAACATGAAGGAGGGCTTTGACATTATTAAAAGAGGAGCCGAAGCTCAAGGTAAACCATTAGCGCAATTTGTTGGTTCTGTTGAAGCACTGGGTGCTATACAAACTCTTACAGGTAAAGGTTCTGAAAAATTTGCAGCTGAGCTTGAAGCTGCCGGTGATGCAGCTGGTGCTACTGAGGCTGCTTTTGAGCAGGGTGCAAGTGGTATTGGACTTGTCCTGGATAAAATTAAAGCTGCAATAAATGTTTTTACTATTGAAATAGGTCAAAAATTAGCACCTGTGCTTCTTGATTTTATTGATAGAGCAAAGCAAGTATTTGAGGACTTGCAGCCCAGGGTTAAAGCGTTTAGTGACAATGTAAAGGAGTTTATTGGATCCGACCAGTTTAGGAGTTTAATAAACGGCATAACTGACGCATTTGAAAATCTTGAAAAAAAATTAACACCTGTATTTGCAGCTATAAGAAAATTCAGCAAAGACAACCCTAAAGTTGTATTTACTGCTTTGGCTGTAATTATTGGCGGGATCTTGTTAGCTTCTGTTGTATCTTTAGGTTCTGCATTTTTGGCTTTGTTTAGTCCGTTCACTGTTGTCCTTGGTTTAATTGCTGGACTTGCAGCTGGTTTTCGTTTTGCATACGATAATGTTGAAAGTTTTAGAAACTTTACAGATAATACTGTTGCGTTTCTAAAAAATTTATTTCAAGGTTTTATGTCATTTTTTAAAGGTGATGGGTTTCAGCAGGGTTTTGCTGATGCAATTGATTTTGTTGTTGATAAATTTCACAAATTAAGAGACTTCTTTGAGGGTGTTGTAAACGTTATCACTGGTCTTTTAACTGGTGACGTTAGCCTTGCGGTTGATGGTTTTAAAGCAATATTTAATGGTTTGTTAGATTTTTTCAAGGGATCTTGGGACTTTATCGGTGTTTTAAAAAATGTAATTATTGACGGCCTGGTAAAAGTTAAAGACTTTGTAGCGCCAAAATTAAAAGATTTCGGTAAGGGTTTATTAGAAACTATAAGCACTGTGCTTAAAACTTCAGCTGGTGTTGTATTTGAAGGAGTTAAATTTGTATTTAACAAAGTAATAGACAAAATAAACGATTTTATAAATTCATTAAATTCAGGACTGGGTTTCAGTTTCTTTGGCATTGACATTGACCCACCTGATTTACCGAACATCCCTAAATTGGCCAGGGGTGGAATAGTGACCCAACCTACAACTGCCTTAATTGGTGAGGGTGGGCCTGAGGCTGTAATTCCGTTATCGAGAGCTGGCGACAACCTTGGCCAGACGAACATAAACATAACTGTTAATGCTGGGATGGGTACTGATGGTGCGGAGGTTGGTCGTGAAGTTGTTGACGTGTTGAGAAAATTCCAAAGACGAAACGGTCCATTGCCTTTACGCATTAGTGGTTTTGACATAGTCTAATGGCTGCACCAACTCTACGAGTCCGTTTTGGGTTTACACCAAATGTTTTCACTTTAGATGATTTAATTCGTGGTACTTTGAGTGCTGGTAATATTTTAGCTGGTGCTGTTATTCTGACTGATGTTACTAATTTTGTACAAAATGTAACAATTTCAAGAGGAAGGTCAAGGGATCTAAATAGTTTTACTTCAGGTTCTGCAACAATCACACTTGAAAACTCAGCAGACGGACGTTTTAATCCTGCAAATGCATCAGGTCCTTATTTCCCTGGCATCGAACCATTAATTACTTGTGTTGTTGATTGTTTAGTTGCTGGTGAGTCAACGTATACTAATTTGTATACTGGTTTTGTAACTGATTGGCTCACTCAATATCCAAATAAAACAACATCTAAGGTTGAAGTTTCCTGTTCTGACGCTTTTGTGAAATTAGCAAACATTGAAGTTGCATCCTTGACAAGTGATTCAGCTGATTCAGGGACCATGGTTAGTTCAATTTTAAGTAATGCTCAAGTAGCATTTTCCGGAGCAACAGCAATTGAAACCGGAAACTCAACAATGCAAGCAATCAATAAATCAACAAATGTTTTAGCTTTAATTCAAGAAATAGAAAAATCTGAAAATGGAGCATTTTTTGTTGGTGCTGACGGCACTTTAAACTTTAAAAAACGACATAGTTCATTTCCTAGTGCTAGTGCTGTTATATTTTCTGATGACGGATCAAATATCCCTTATCTTGAAGTTAACCAACCGGTTGATGATGATTTGATTTTTAACGTAATAAATTTAACCAGGGAGGGCGGCAGCTTGCAAACAAAGCAGGACGCATCAAGTCAAAGTAAATATTTAAAACGTGTTTTAGAAAGAAATAATTTATTAAATGCAACGGATGCAGATGTAAATAATGCAGCTATATTTTTGTTATCTAAATTTAAAGACGCTTTACCCAGGTTTTCTCAAATGGTCTTAAATGTTGACACATTGAGTACAGCTAATCAATTGAGCGTTTTAGGCCTGGAACTATCGTCTGCTATCAAAATTGAGATAACACCTCCAGGTGAGGGCGCACAGATTGCCCGTGAGTCGGTAATTGATGGCTTAAATTTTGCAATAACCCCGGATGACTTTGTTTTAAGGTTTAATGTATCGGATGCAGTCAACTCAGCATTCTTTAGGCTTAATGACACTGTATTTGGCCAATTGAATGATGATCGACTCGCTTACTGAAAGAGAGCCAAAAGGGAGCCAAATCCCGACGATTGACCCCCTAATTGCCTAACAAATCCAGCTTTTATTGCTGTTTTTGCTAAAAGCCCGGCGGTGTTCTACTCTCCCCAGGAACTCCGGAAAGCACGGAAACAGCGGAAACAACGGAAACAACGGAAAGAAACCGGCCTTTATTTTTGCTTATATTTTCCGTACGTTCCGTTATTTCCGTCATTTCCGGGTAAAAGGGAGCCAAAAGGGAGCCAAAACGAGTTGAGATCCACCGCCGTTTATGGTTATATAGAGTCATGGTTAACAAAAAAAAGGAGTTAAAAATGTCAAACCTAAAAGAAAGCGTAAATTGTTTGAGCTGTGGTTCAAAAAATTTACTGCCCGAACCAATCCATGAAATGTCAGAGATGGTTTTTTGCCATCATTGTCATAATTTATTAAATGAGTGGTGCTGATGGCCTGGACTGCAATTCGTAAACGTGAAAATAAAGCAGGTGTGCGTTATCAAGCGTCTGTTAAAGAAAAGATTGAGGGCAAGTCCAAAACAATTTGGTCAGGTTCTTATAAAACTAAAAATGAGGCCCAGGCTGCTGCTGCCCAATATCTTGACGGTGTTAATAAAGGCAGTATCAAGCACGTCGTTGACAAGCATACTTTTAGGCAGTTTGCTGTAAATGTTTGGCTACCAGCTTGTCGTGTAAAAGTAGAACGGGACAACACTATCAAAAAATATGAAATGTATCTAAATAATCATTGGCTTGACTTCTTTGGTCATTTTAAATTAACGCAGATTGACTCTATGCAGCTCAATGCGTGGCTTGAAAAGAAAAAAGGCGA